>Ga0256406_1004784_pt1 | contig 15088 bp, 14 predicted proteins | sample RumenRJG_03DNA_FD_185986 | JGI IMG/M metagenome (GOLD analysis project Ga0256406, IMG submission 185986) | Bovine rumen microbial communities from Lethbridge, Alberta, Canada - RJG_03 | ecosystem: Host-associated > Mammals > Digestive system > Stomach > Rumen | place: Canada: Alberta | collected... | reverse complement strand
GGACGAGGAACAGGAAGTTTCCCGCCAGTTCCATCTGTTCAAAGAACCTGGTCTTGTCAACCAGATACTTGTTTTCTTCCCGCACCTGCTTGAAGCTTGAGATGCCATAGGGAATGCGCTTAAAGTCGTTGCTCATAGTGGGTAGTGCTTATCTTCCGTGCAAATATAAAGGTTTTCAGTAAGATAAGCAAAAAAAGAAGGAGAAATTTGGAGCCCCGAACGTCAAGGCCGCATACTGCTCTCATAAGCCTAACTTTTAGAGGGTTAAACATTAAGACCTCAAAGATAATAAATAATTGTGACTTAGAGCACGTAAAATAGGATTGAGCGTATGCTGGCCTTGATTTTTCTTGCTATCAGCGCATAGGGGGGGGATCTATTATTTTTATCTCAACTGGCTTATAATTCGGGAATTTTATCTAAATTTGCAACAAATTCTGATAGTAAATTATCATAACGCTAAATAAACCTATATGAGTAAAATAAAAAAATCAATCCAGATGAATCGCATTTTTCTCATGGCTTTGGCTCTTACGACCAGTACTGCAGCACCAGCTCAACAACAAAATCATTCCAGTTTTCAACGCGAGGCTTTCCAAACGGACACTCCCATGGTTCACGATCCTGTGATGGCTAAGGATGGCGACACGTACTACATCTATGCCACAGGTATGGGTATCCAACAGATGACCTCGAAGGATCGCAAGATATGGACACTACTTCAGCAACCTGTGATGACCGTCATTCCAGGTTGGACGACCGACTCTGTGCCAGGCTTCGGTGGTCATGTCTGGGCACCTGACGTCATCCAATGGCACGGTCGATGGTGGATGGCCTACAGTTGTTCCACGTTTGGCAAGAACAGATCGGCCATCGGCTTACTCAGCAGCCGCTCACTCGGTTCTAATATGTGGAAGGACGAGGGTTGCATCGTTACTTCACACGAATGGAAGAAGAGCGAGGACGGCAAAATGATAGGCGATAACTGGAACGCCATAGACCCGAACTTCGTCATAGACGATAACGATCAGCCTTGGCTTGTATGGGGTTCCTTCTGGGATGGCATCCAACTGGCACGTCTCGACTCTACCATGCACATTGCTGCTGGCGAAAAGCCTCGCACCGTCGCCCGGCGCTACGACCCCAACTTTAAGCCCACAGAGCCGAACCCAACCTCGCGCTTTGCTGGAACGAACGCTATTGAGGCTCCCTTTATCTTCAAGCATGGTGGCTATTACTATCTCTTTGTCTCTTGGGACTATTGCTGTCGTGGTGTCAAAAGTAACTATCGAGTAGCTGTAGGACGCAGCAAAACAGTAGCAGGTCCCTATCTCGACCATACAGGCAAGGATATGGCCAACGGCGGCGGAATGCTCTTTTTGGAAGGAGACAAGAAAGAGTGGGAAGCCACAGGCCACTGCGCTGCCTACAATTTTGACGGTGAGGATATCTTTATCTGCCATGGTTACAGTGTCACACGGAATGGTGCCCCTATGCTCATCCAATGTCCTATCAGTTGGACTGCCGACGGGTGGCCCGAATTGAAAAACAATTAACAAACCAGAAAAAAGCAGGACTAACTAAAAATATGTGATATGAAAAAAAACTCTTTTCTCAGTAATGCTACTGACCGCTGTCACAACGGCAACAGCACAAAAGGAACCAATTCGTATTGACCTCAGCAAAAAGGGGGCAGTGGTATCTCCAAACTTATATGGTATCTTTTTCGAGGAAATCAGTCATGCTGGCGATGGTGGACTCTATGCCGAGTTGGTGCAGAACCGCGGCTTCGAGGAGCATGTACTGCCTTCAGGCATGACATACAGAGAGGATATCCGCAAATCACGTTTATCAACACCCTTGGCCATACAGACCGCCTGCTGGAGCAGATTCCCGGCGACTATATGGTTGACCCACACTGGTATCGCGGCCCTAATTTCTTCTTTGCCAACAACCACCTCTTCGATGAAGCCCCCCGAACCCATGGTATCTATGTCGGTGAGTATGCCTGTAATGGCGGTGTAGGTGCCGGCAACCTGTTGGCAGCACTCAGCGAGGCCGCTTTTATCATGGGTATGGAGCGTAACAGCGACGTGGTAAAGATGTCCAGCTATACACCGCTCTTCGAGAACGAGAACCGTCGCGACTGTAACTAACCCTCCCCATTTGGGGGAGGGTGCGCGCGAAGCGCGGGGGTGGCGCTTATCTAACCTCCTCGAACCTCACCAGGTCATATCCCTTTATCTGCACGACAATCGGGTGCAGCTGGGTGCCGTGAAGCATGCTTTGCAGCTTTTTGTCGGCGGCATAGGTCTTGATCTGCTCCTGGGCCTCGCTCCACTGCCTGTCAGCCTCGGCATCGGTGGCATCGGCCTTGAGGTACTTCAGTTCAAGGATGTAGCTGTGCCGGACCATCGGATAGACCGCATAGTTGGGCAGCAGGAAGAAGTCGCAGTAGCCGTGCGAGAACTCCATCTCCGGGGCAACGAGATAGTAGTTGGTCAGCGTGAGGTAGGCGTTCATGAAGCCCTGCAGGTTGCGCTCGCCCTCGATGAGCTGACGGATGGCGGTGGTGTCGTGGTAGGCCTTGCAGATGAACGAGATGAGCGGTTGCCAGTCGCCGTCAAGGGCTGCGCCGTCGAAGGCGTTCCGCAGATCGGAAATCGGCAACGCGTTGATGGTCTGATACTCGTCCAACATGTAATGATAATACTGTATGCGCACGTTGTTGTTGGGGATGACCAGCTTCAAACTCTCACCACGCACGCCTCCTATGGTGAGCATGCCGTAGTAGTAGAGCAGGCTGACGAAGTTGCCGAACTCCATCATGCGCTCGGCAGGAAAGTGGCTGACTATTTGGCCGTAAATAAACCCGTGCTCTGCAATGTCGTGGATAACATTCAGACGGTCGCCCTCCAACTGGTCAATTTCTATCAAACGCTTCATCTTGCCGTAGTCGGACATGGTGTTCGGGTCTACAATCTCATCCGGTCGTTGGCCAAGGCCGATGAGGTTGCTCAAGTAGTAGCACACCATGTCGCTGTTGAACATACTGGGTTCCTTGCCAAAGCAGGCTTTTGCAAAACAGTAGTTGTCGTACCACGGCTTCATGTCAGCGATGATGCTGTCCTCGGTCACTTCCGGCTTGATGGCACCCACCTCTTTATAGTAGCGGATCATCTGCCTGACGTCATCCTCGGAGAAGCCGAGCATCTGGTTGAAGCGCGGGTCCATCGTGATGTTCAGCGCGATGTTGTAGCCGCTGGTCAGGTCGTCGAGGGTGATGGGCGACACACCGAGCATGATGATGCGGTCGAAGACAGGCTTGAACTTCTTAAACAGTTCTCTATAAATACCCGTACCATGGGTCAGTTCATGATAAGCCTGCTGCCCCTTGGTATTGAGCACGTCATTGGTAAAATTATCATATTCATCAACGATGAGATAGAGTCTTATCCCCAATTGCCGTGACAGATTGCCAATGAGGTTCAACTTACTTGACCCCGTGGTTGCCTGTTGCAACAATTGCGTAAGCTCTGCGGGGTAGAACTGTTTATATTTCAGGGCGAAGAGATTGCATTGATTGGTCAAATAAATATTAAGATTTTCCGCAATAAGGTCAACATCACCTTGTATCTGCGAAAAATCCAAGTGCATCACCAAGTATTTGTTTCTATTCCCCGTCGGATGGTCGGCCACATAGAGTCCATGGAACAACTTGTCGAAGTTGTCCTTCTCGTTGATGTCATAATACGCCTCAAGCATGTTGAGGAACAGGCTCTTGCCGAAGCGGCGTGGACGGACGAGAAACAGGAAGTTTCCCGCCAGTTCCATCTGTTCAAAGAACCTGGTCTTGTCGACCAGATACTTGTTTTCCTCCCGCACCTGCTTGAAGCTTGAGATGCCATAGGGAATGCGCTTAAAGTCGTTGCTCATAGTGGTTCATGCTGATATTACCTGCAAATATAATAATTTATATTGTTTAAACCTCGGTAAGGTTGCAAAAAAATATGTAACTTTGCATTTCAGACAATAAAAGCTTGAAAAAGCAGTTTAAAGATAAACAATATTTCTTATAATAGATGAAAGATCACCGCAGCAGTCTTATCGTTATCATTCTACTCGTATTCACACTGTTCTCCCCGAAGGCATCGGCCCAGAGCAGTATGACGGACAGCCAGGTGGCTGAATATGTGCAGCGTGAGCTGAAGGCCGGCACATCGCAGTCGCAGATTGTCATCCACCTGATGCAAAACGGTGTTGACATCTCGCAGATAACCCGCGTGCGCCAACAGCTCACCCGCGACAAGACAGAGTCGGGACTGGGCAACGTGTCATCATCATCGGCGTCCAACCGGCTGCGCACCAACAATGCCAAGACCAAGACCGGCAAGGACGCCCAAGCCTCCACCTCGGAGCGCATGCAGGGTCTGCCGACGTGGAAACAGCAATACGACCCGACCGACGAGGACTTCGTCCGCTACAACCATGAGGTGGGCAGCATCATCGGTGACACGCTGACGACCGAAAAGTCCGGCAAGAAAGTGTTTGGTCGTGACATCTTCTCCAACAAGAATCTTTCATTCGACCCCGTGATGAACATCGCCACGCCACAGAGCTACGTGCTCGGTCCCGGCGACGCTGTGTCGGTGGATGTCTACGGTGCCTCACAGCGCAGCATCGACTGCACGGTGACTCCCGACGGCGACATCGTCATCGAGGGCTACGGCCCCGTGCACGTGGGCGGTCTGACCGTGGCAGCTGCCAAGGCACGCCTGCGCGCCACACTCGGCAGCCGCTACCGCTCGAGCCGCATCAACCTTTCTCTGGGCCAAACCCGTACCGTGTCGATCAACGTCATGGGTGAGGTCAACACCCCGGGCACCTATACCATGTCGGCCTTCGCCACTGTGTTCAACGCCCTCTATATGGCCGGCGGCACCAACGACATCGGTACGCTGCGCAACATCAAGATCTACCGCCACGGCCGACTGGTGAGCGTGTGCGACATCTACGACTATATCCTCAACGGCAAGATGACCGGCAACATACGGCTGCACGACGGCGACGTGATCATCGTCGGCCCGTACGACTGTCTGGTCAACATCACCGGCAAGGTGAAGCGCCCGATGTACTACGAGATGAAACGCAACGAAAGCGTGGAGACGCTGCTGCGCTATGCGGGCGGCTTCACGGGCGACGCTTATAAGAAGTCGGTGCGCGTGATGCGCAAGACCGGCCGCGAGTATGCCGTGTACAACGTCGAGGAGTTTGACATGAGCTCGTTCCGCGTGGCCGACGGCGACTCGGTGAGCGTCGACTCCATCCTGCCCCGCTTCCAGAACACCGTAGAGGTGAAGGGTGCCGTGTTCCGCCCCGGCAAGTATCAGTTGGGCGACGGCATCAACAGCGTGCGCACACTGGTGCAACATGCCGAGGGCATCACCGAGGACGCCTTCACCGCACGTGCCGTGATGCACCGCATGAAAGCCGACCGCACACTCAAGGTGATCAGCGTCGACCTGCAGGGCATTCTCGACGGCAAGGTCGCCGACATCCCACTCAAGGAGAACGACGTGCTGTTCATCGCCACCAAGCAAACCGCCCGCGCCGACCAGACCATCACCATCTACGGCGAGGTGCAATACCCCGGCATCTACAAATATGCCGACAACGAGACTCTGGAAGACTTCGTGGTGCAGGCTGGCGGACTGAAAGACGCAGCCTCAACGGTGAAGGTTGACGTGTCGCGCCGCGTGGGTGATCCCACCTCGACGTCCACCGACAGCATCATCGCCCAGACCTACAGCTTCTCTCTGAAGGACGGCTTCGTCGTCGACGGACAACCTGGCTTCACGCTGAAGCCCTTCGACGAGGTGTTCGTACGCCGCAGTCCCTCCTACTCCACCCAGCAGAACATCCAAGTGTTGGGCGAGGTGATGTTCCCGGGCACCTACACCCTCAACCGCCGCAGCATGCGCCTCACCGACCTTGTCAAAGCGGCCGGCGGCACCACTGCCTTGGCCTACATCCGCGGTGCCCGTCTGGAGCGCAAGGCCAACGATGCAGAGCGCACCCGCATGGAGGCCGTGATGAAGATGCAGCAGGAAGAGCTGCAACAGCAACTGCTGCAACTCGCCGCCAGCTCACAGGGCAACAGCGTGCAGCAGATGAGCCAAGATGCCACCAAGACACAGCTGCAGAAGTTCCAGGTGCCCGACTACTACCCCGTGGGCATCGAGCTCGACAAGGCCCTGGCCGACCCCAACAGCGATGCCAACATCGTGCTGCGCGCCGGCGACCGCCTGCTCCTGCCCCAGTACACCGGAACGGTGAAGATCAACGGCGCCGTCATGTACCCCAATACCGTGAGCTACCTCAAAGGCAAGAGCACGAAGTACTACATCAACGCGGCCGGCGGTTTCTCACAGAACGCACGCAAGAGCAACGCCTACATCATTTATATGAACGGCATGGTCGCCAAGGTGAGCGACGGCGCCAAGGTACAACCGGGCTGCGAGATAGTCGTGCCCTCGAAGCTCACCCGCAAGATGAGCGTGGCCGAGACTATGAGCCTCGGCACCGGCATGGCCTCCATCGCCACCATGATCGCCTCCATCGCCAACCTGCTGAAGTAAATAATACCAGCCTGTCATATGGAAAAGCAACCCATCATCACCGACGATGTCATGCAGTTCATCGTCTTTGCCATCGAGAGCGCGGCAGAAAAGAGCGGCGTAGCCTCGCCGGAACTATACAACCGCCTTCAAAGATTGGGTCTCATAGATTCTTATCTTGTGGCCAACTACGAGGCGCTTCACTCGCAGGGCAAAGAGTACATTGCGGATGCCGTGCTTGAAGCATTGGACAATTGGGAGAAAAAAGGAGAAAAGAAAAAATGATTGTATATCATGGCAGTACAACCATAGTAGAGCATCCGATTGCGGACTTTGGCCGAGACTCTTTGGATTTCGGCAAAGGCTTTTACGTCACTACGATAAAACAGCAAGCTGAAAAATGGGCTGTACAAGTAGCGGATAGAAAACGTCAAGGACAACCAACACTTAATACATACAGGTTGGATGAAATCCCTGCTACGTACAACAGACTGAAATTTGAGGCCTACGACAGAAACTGGCTTGAATTCATAGTAGCAAATCGGAAAGGATTAAACAAGTGGAAAGATTATGATATTATTGAGGGCGGCATTGCCAATGACCGGGTATTCGACACCATAGAAATATACCTCGCCGGTCTCATCACAATAGATGAAGCAATCGGTCGGTTACGCTATCAAAAGGTCAACAGCCAAATTTGTATCATCAATCAAGAAATCATAAATAACTACTTGCATTTCATACAATGCGACTCACTATAATAGGTAAGAAATGCTGAACGTATTGATTTGGAACAAATATAGCAGAGTAATTATGCAACTGGCAGAGCGTCTGAAGGTCAAACCGCTTGCTGCCCTGCGTATATTTTACAATAGCGAGCTCTTTAAGTACCTTCTGGACCGCAGCTATCCACTAATCACCATGAGTGATGCCTGGATTGCAGATGAGCTTGCAGATGAATACCAGAAGAGCAATGACAAGAAAGAAGCATAGCTGAGACCTATCTCGCGACCATGCTCTCATAGATTGCTACTCTGCTGAAGTAAAGAAAAGACTCATTAAGTAATGATTTGAAAAGAATGGAAAACAAGAATAACGACAACGAGGTCATCGACCTCCGACTGCTGTTTCTCAAGCTATGGCATAAGAAGAAGCTCTTTGCCCTCGTGCTGTTCCTCGCATTTGTCGTGGGCGCAGTCTACATCTTGCCCGTGCCACGCTACTACAGCACATCCGTCAGTCTGGCCCCTGAGAACAGTGGCATCGACGCCACCAGCGGGACGATCAGCTCGCTGGCCTCATCGTTCGGCGTGGACCTTGGACAAGGACAGTCCTCCGACGCCATCTATCCCCTTCTCTACCCCGACGTGATTGCCAGCAGCAACTTTATCGTACCCTTGTTCTCCATCAAGGTGAAGACTGCCGACGGCACTGTCAACACCGATTACTTCACCTATCTCACGAAGCATCAGAAGAAAAGCCCGTGGTCAGTACCCGGCGACTGGATGAAGAAGACCCTCCGAAAGATCCTGCCGAAGAAACAGAGCAACACCACGGCGGGTCACGGCAAGCAGCAAGGTCCCAACGCCTTCTGCCTGACAGAGCAACAGACAGGTGTGGTGGACAAAATCAAGAACAATGTCGTGTGCACGGTCGACCGCAAGACCAACGTCATCTCCATCAGCGTCACCGACCAGGACCCGCTGGTGTGTGCCACCATCGCCGACTCGGTGCGTGCCCGGTTGCAGGCATTCATCACCAACTACCGCACGAGCAAGGCCAAGCAGGACGTGGCCTACTATGAGCGGCTCACAAGCAAGGCCAAGGCCGACTACGAGCGTGTCAGACGGGTCTATGGTGCCTACTGCGACGCCAACACCGACGTGACACTGCAGAGCATCCGGTCGAAGCAGGAAGACCTCGAGAACGACATGCAGCTGAAGTTCAATGCCTACACAGCGTTCAACACCCAGTTGCAGGCAGCCCGCGCCAACTTGCAGAAGCGCACGCCCGCCTTCACCGTCATTCAGGGAGCGTCCGTGCCCATCAAGCCCGCCGGGCCCAAGCGCATGATCGCCATCATCGGAATCATGATGCTCGCGTTCTTCATTCTCTCCGCCAAAATCCTGTGGAGCGACATCACTGCGCTCTTCGCTCCCGCACAAGACACGGTCCACACGACTGTCATCACCCAGGAGGACACAGACAACACTACAGAGGACAACAAAGAAGACAAACAGCCCTAGTTATAAGCTGAACTCACACACATGATATTGAGAATCAATGCCAACCATTTTCTTACCATCCGCCGACCCAACGTCGATCGGTGGCTAACCCTACGTCGTGGACGGCTGAGTGAACTTCTGCTCATCCGCCGTGAGGATATGGGCTATGGCTTGCTGTTTCTCGGTGTCCTCATCTCAATGTTTACCACCATCGGCGTATGGTGGTTCTGGCCTATCCAGAACACCTTCACCATCTTCGCCTTCTTCCCCATAGCACTGTCGTGGGTCATCAGCAAGAACACAGGCAACAGCCTTTACTGTCTCAACAGCAGCCGTTACGCCCCCATCGTGTTCTTCCTCTTTCAGATTTATGCAGCCATTACCAACGGCAACAACGTTAATTACATCTTAGCCGGACTGCTCTCGTCACTCATCATTCTTTCTGTCTTCTCCCTCAAGGCTGACATACGCACCCGTCTGGCCAGGCAGTTCAGTGTCCTCATGGGAAGCATTCTCCTCTTCTCCATTCCTACCTGGTTGCTGTTCGTCATCGGTTTTCCCCTACCCAGCATTTCTGTAGAGCCACCCAACGGTCTCTATAGCTTCGAAAACTATTTCTTCTTCCTTGACGGTGACCGGGAGTTTGACATCATGCCCCGTTTCCAGTCCATCTTCCTTGAGCCGGGACACGTGGGCACCATGTGCGCCCTGATGCTGTTCACGCAGGTGGGCCATTGGCGCAAGTGGTACAACCTGCTGATGATTGTTGCCCTTCTGCTGTCGTTCTCTCTGGCAGCCTACGTACTATTTGTCATCATTCTCTTCACCTCCATGTGGATGAAAGGCAAACGCATCCTCTTCAAGTTGCTGGCAGTCGGCGTTATACTTGCCGGAGTCGGTATCGGCGCCTATTTCTACAACGGCGGCGACAACCTCGTCAACCAGCTCATCCTCGCCCGTCTGGAGATGGACGACGGCAAGCTCGCCGGCGACAACCGCGTCACGCCACAGTTTGAGGGGCAATACGATGACTTCATCAAATCAGACGACATCCTCTTTGGCCGTGATTACGACGTTGCCAAGGTAGGGTTCGGCAACTCCGGCTACCGCGTGTTCATCTACAACTACGGACTCGTGGGCGTGTTCTTCATGATTGTCTTCTATCTCATGATGCCCGCCTGCAGTCATTGGCGGCGCTCCGTCATCTCGATGTGGATTCTTACCATCGCCATCTTCTGGGAGCGAGCCACGCCAGACATTCTGTACAACATCATTCCCCTCTTCATCGCTGCCTGCTGGGAACCGCCCCACAAGCATCCGGGGGAGGTATCAGCAGAAACACCAAGAAAGGAGGCCGGCATTGAGTCCTAACAAGCGCATTGTTGTCAATACGGCGGCCCAGTATACAAAAGCCGTCATCAACACCCTGCTCTCACTCTATACAGTCAGACTCGTGCTGAGCATCGTCGGCGAGTCCGACTACGGCATCATGTCCATCATCATGGGCATCGTCGGCTTCCTTGGATTCATCACCAACGCCCTCGTGGTGACTACGCAGCGCCACCTGAGCTACGACTACGGCAACAAGGATGCCGAAGGCGTACGCCATACATTCTCCAATTGCTTCTCACTCCACCTCATCATCGGCGTGGCCCTGCTCGTGACGTTTTTGGCCATCGAGCCGCTCATCGTCAACGACACCGTACTCAACATCGCTCCCGACCGATGGATCGCCACCCATTTCATCTATAAGGTGGTGACCCTCATTCTCTTCATCACGTTCATCACCGCCCCCTTCAAAGCCTTGCTCATTGCCCGCGAGAACATCGTCTTCATCTCGGCCATCGAAGTGCTCGACGGCATTCTCAAGGTGGCCATGGTGCTTTGCTTACCTTTCGTGGCCTTCGACAAACTGGAGGCCTACAGTCTGATGATGCTCTGCATCTTCCTCTTCGAACTGGCCGTCTACACCATCTACGACCTCACCCACTTCCCCGAGTGCTCACCCCGTCACTTCTTCGGCGACACCGACCGCGGCCAGCTGCGCCAACTCATGGGCTTCGCCGGATGGACCACCTACGGCATGGGCATGCTTGTCGGCCGCAACCAGGGAGTGACCTGGCTCTACAACTTCTTCTATGGCACAGCACTCAATGCCGCCTATGGTGTCGCCAACCAGATCTTCACCGCCGTGACGTTCATCTCGTCCTCGGTCACCAATGCCATGAACCCACAGATCATGAAGTCAGAGGGCACCGGCAACCGCACCCACATGCTTCACATGGCCGAAGCCGAATGCAAGATCATCGTCCTGACGACAGCCATCGTCTTCATTCCCATCATGATGGAGATCGACGGCATCCTCGCATGGTGGCTGACGAAGGTGCCCGCCTACACGGGCTTCCTTGCCGTATGTCTGCTCTCGGCCTTTCTCATCGACCAGTTCACCACAGGCCTCAACGCCGCCAACCAGGCCATCGGCCGCATACGCACCTACCAGCTGATGACCTACACGCCCAAGATCTGCATCATCCCCATCGGCTTCTTACTGCTGCGGCAGGGCTACAGCATCAAGAGCGTGATGTACTGTTTCATCGCCATCGAGGCACTGGTGGCTGCCAGCCGCCTGCCCTACCTCCACTACACAGCCGGGCTGAGCATCGGCCACTATGTGCACAACGTACTGCTGGGCTGCGTGTCTCTCGTCGTCTTCGCCACGGTCTGCGCCTGGCTGCTCACACTGACCTCCACATCGCACTACCGTTTCTTCTTCACCATCCCGACATGCTGTCTGCTCAGCACTGTCTTTGCCTGGTTCGTATGCCTCACAGCCAGCGAACGGCAGCGGTTGACCGGCATCATCCATAAAAAAAGCAAGTCATGAACTATCTGCATATCGACCTCACCGCCCCGCTGAAGTTTCTCTGGCGTGCCTGGCATTCCATCAGTCTACGCCGGCACCACGTCTATGTCTCACCATGGGCCAGATGGAACGGGCAGACCACCTTTGGCACACACAGCGTCGTGCACAGCTACACCGTGGTAGGCAACAGCCGCATCGGACGCTACACCTTTGTCAACCAACACTGTTGGCTGGCCGGATGCCGCATCGGGGCGTTTTGCAGCATCGCCGACGACGTCAAGGTGGTGTGCTTCACCCATCCCACACACGACTTCGTAAGCACCTCACCCGTATTCTACAGCACCGCCCGTCAGTGCGGCACCTCGTTTGTCGACCACAACCTCTTCGAGGAGCAGCGGCTCATTGACGGCTGTTCCGCCGTCATCGGCAACGATGTATGGCTGGGCGAGGGCGTGCGCATCATCGAAGGCATACGCATCGGTGACGGTGCCATCGTGGCCGCCGGCGCCGTGGTCACCAAGGACGTGCCGCCCTACGCCATCGTAGGCGGCGTGCCCGCAAAGATCATACGCTACCGCTTCAATCCAGAGCAGATCGACTTTTTACAACAACTCAAATGGTGGGACAAAGACGACTGCTGGCTCCGCCAGCATGTTGACGAATTTGCCAATATCGAAACGCTAATGGCTCACCATCAATCTCCCACACTATGAGCATCGCCATCGTATCCGTGGTCTACAACCGCACCGACAGTCTGGTCCGGCAGCTGCGCTCGCTGGAGCGCGCTGTCTATCCTGAGCCCGTCACGCTCATCATCTCCATCGACAAGAGCCAGACGACGGCCGTGGAAGACTTCGCCCACAGCTATGCATGGCCGCACGGTGAGAAGCGCGTCATCACCCATGACCACAATCTGGGCACCCGTCGTCACATGCTGTCGCTGGGCGCTCTGTTCAGCGACTTCGACGCCCTCATCGTCCTCGAGGACGACATCACTGTAGCCCCCGCCTTCTACCTCTTTGCCAGAGCCTGCATCGCCGCCTACGGTGACGATCCGCTCGTGGCAGGCATCAGCCTCTACCACTTTCCCATCAACTACGAGACGCGATTGCCTTTCACGCCCGTACGCTCCTCGGCCGATGTCTATCTCATGCAGTGCGCACAGTCATGGGGCGAGGTGTGGACACGCCGCCAATGGCAAGCCTTCCGCCAATGGTACGACAACCAGCAGGGACAGTTCCCGCCCGACGACCGGGTGCCGCACGAGCTGTTCACCTGGCCCGAGAGCTCGTGGCTCCGCTTCCACACGCGCTACTGTATCGAGCGGCAACTCTTCTTCGTGTACCCCTATGTCTCGCTCTCGACCAACAACCAGGACTGTGGCGTGAATGCGCGCGACAGCACCACGCTCTACCAGGCAGTGATGAACCAAGGACGCACAGCCGACTTCCGTCTGCCTCAGACAGCCGACATCGCCATCCGCTACGACGCCTTCTTCGAACCGCTGTTCCTGGCCGACAGCCTCGGCGTGAAGGAAAACGACCTCACCGTCGACCTCAACGCACAGAAGACGACGCACCGTCGCTACCTGCTCACGCTCAAGGCTCTGCCCTATGCCGTCACCGCCTCGTTTGCCCTCAGGGAGAAGCCCATGGAGATGAACGTCATCAATCATAACGACGGTGCAGACATCTTCTGCTACGACACCACACGGAAAGCCACGCCGCCAACACCCGTCGACAACGCCATGCGCTACCAATACTTCTATGGCGAGGCCTTCTACAAGCAACGCACAATGATCGGGCCCTTACGCAGCTTACAATTATGGGCAGAACTATTCATTAAAAAGATTAAAGGAAAATGACAGGACAAAACTCATTAAGTCAGCTCCAACAAAAAGTCTATAACGAGCAAGACAACGTCAGGATTGTCTACGATGAGAATGTAGAAGATCATTCCACATGCGCTGTCTATTTCTCATCACATGCCGTATTTTTTCCTGACACTGCAGAAGAGTTTACCAAAAGAATTCTCTTACAAGACCACTACGAATGGATGCATACACGCTATCCTGCCTACAAGCATATCTTTGTCAGAGACATTTATAAATCATGGTACATTACCGGTATATCCTCGAAAGTACAAGATATGGACAGTTTGATAGCTTTTTTGCAAGAAGAGACTGCCGGATACCACAACGTCTGTATGATAGGCAGCTCCGCAGGCGGATATGCTGCCGCTTTGGTTGGATGCCAGCTCCACGCTGACCTTATTATGGTCTTCGATGCACAATTTAATTTGGACGAAGAATGCGCAAAGAGCTCTGAGCTTCACCATCCACAACTCTTTCACGAATGTCACAGAGAAGACGGAGGGCGCTATCTACATCTGCATGATTATCTGAACAGCAACAATATTCTATATGTCTGTAGTGTAAAAAATCCCATGGATTCCACACAGCTCGCCTACGTCAGCGACTTACCAAACTTGCATATTCTAAAAGTCAAGTCAAAATCTCACGGAATACCTTTTCAGCACGCAGCTTTGCGCAAGATGATGCTGATGAAGAAAGAAGAGCTATGGAGACTCACCAACAAGACATATACGTCCTTTGGCTTTTCAAGTATGATGATTGGGCCCTACAAGACACTACGAGAAATGATCAAGCATAGACTAAAGGCTCTTATCTAATACGAGGACACACCATGATGTATTATTTTCAATAACTTACGACAATAAACTTTTCAAAATGCACATCGCCGTTATTATTACATGTCACAACCGCAAGGAGAAGACCTTGCACTGTCTCACAAATCTGTTTGAAGCCAAGAAGGCTTACGGGCACAACGAGGTTAGACTCGCCGTGTTTCTGACCGACGACGGCTGCACCGACGGCACGGCGGAAGCCGTGGACCAGCTCTTCGACCGCCACGAGATACACATCATCAAAGGCGACGGCTCACTCTACTGGGCCGGCGGCATGCGCGCGGCCTGGCGTGAGGCACTCAAGGAAAAGAAGCGATGGGACTACTATCTGCTCGTCAACGACGACACGTATGCCTTCGACAACCTCTTCACGGAGATGATAGAGGCCCACCGCTATTGCCTGCGCACGTACAAGCGGCCGGGCCTGTACTCGGGCGTTACCTGCGCCCAGGGACAGCCCGACGTCATCACCTATGGTGGCGACCGAGAGGACAGGCTGTGCCGCCTCCACCGCGTGATGCCCAACGGACAGCCGCAACTGGTGGACGAGGCCAACGCCAACCTGCTCATCGTGCCCGCTATTGTGGTTGAAGAAATCGGCATCTTCTATGAAGGCTACGTCCACAGCAATGCCGACTACGACTATTCCCGGCTGGCAAGACGAAACAATATTCCAG
>Ga0256406_1004783_pt1 | contig 15091 bp, 15 predicted proteins | sample RumenRJG_03DNA_FD_185986 | JGI IMG/M metagenome (GOLD analysis project Ga0256406, IMG submission 185986) | Bovine rumen microbial communities from Lethbridge, Alberta, Canada - RJG_03 | ecosystem: Host-associated > Mammals > Digestive system > Stomach > Rumen | place: Canada: Alberta | collected... | reverse complement strand
GACGGCTCTTTCGGATGCAATCGTCCTCTTCTCCAGACAGGAGCCGAAGGGCAAGGCATACACCGGAAGATGCGCCGGATGCGGAAAGCCGATCTGGATTGGCGCAAGGTACTGCCCAAAGTGCGGATGCCGGCAGCCGGCTATCGATGATCAGGAGTTCTGAAAATCCTGCAAAGGGGAGAGGAGATAAGGGGCTATGAAAAAGAATGAAGACATGGATCCGCTCGTCAACTGTAAGAGCTGCCTTCACTGGAAGGACGCGAATGCGGCTACCGGATTCCGGTACGCGTTCTGCGATGAATTCCACAAAGCGACTCTATGGGATTTCTTCTGCAAATATGGAAAGGAGGACGTGACGAAGAAATGAAAGTAGTGATTTACAATCGGGCCGCTCAGTTCATCAGAGACAGGATTGCTGACCTCCTTCTATTGGCAGCCGCAGGAGTTATCACCGTGATGCTTCTCGCGGCGAAAAGGACAAATAAGAGGCTCTGACAAGGGATGAGAATAATCATTGAGAGGTTAATAGAGATGTTCATGATGGTGTTCGGATCACTGGTTTTCGGATTGATCATTGGATTCATTGTCGGGGTGGCCCTTTCTGCTGACCGGCTCAAGGAGCTGGAGAACGAGGTGGATAAGCTCCGGGCGATCGTCAGGAAGTACAGAGCCGCAGAGCGAGGCAGGAGGACGGACAGATGAATTCCAGACAGAAGGGTGCCAGGGGAGAGAGGGAGCTTGCCAACCTGCTCAAAGAGCATGGATACAATACCAGGAGGGGCCAGCAATACTGCGGAGCAAACGGGGACGCGGATGTGGTAGGCCTTCCGGGATATCATGTGGAAGTCAAGAGGGTCGAGAGACTGAATCTGGAAGCTGCCATGAAGCAGTCGCAGTCGGACGCCAGGGAAGGGGAGACACCCATCGTAGTTCACAGGAAGAACCGCAATGGATGGCTGGTGACCATGACACTTGATGATTTTCTTGGATTACTTCCGGAATCCGGAACAAATGAAGGTTGAGAGAGGTTTCTGAAGAGCAGCGCAAAGGAGTAGAGCAGTGACGGCGAGTGAGTATCTGGGACAGGTGGAAGTCCTGAATGTAAGGATAGATCAGAAAAGAAAAGAACTGGAGCGGATACAGAATGAGGCATACGGAGTGAAGGGCATGCGCTACGACACTGACCGGGTACAGACGTCTCCCGTCGACCACATGCCGGACATGGTGATCCGATGCATCGAGCTGGAGTCTGAGATACAGAAGGACATAGAGCGGAACATAGAATTCCGGCACCAGATCATCTACCAGATTCAGGGTATGCCAGATCTGAAGCATGTCCAGCTCCTTTACAAGAAGTACGTTGAGCTCAAGACGAATCCGGTGATCGCCGGCGAGATGGATATGGCCGAGGACACGGTCCGCAAGATCCACACGAAGGCGCTGCAGGAATTCACCCGCATCTATGGTGAGCGGTCCTTCGTCAGGATCAAGCCGTCACCGCCTCTCCGCAGGATGGGCAAAAAGGGAAGCGGAAATAACAGGAAATAACAGGAACTATCATGAAGTAGCATGAAATGCTATGAAAAAGCTATGTGGATAACTTTATACACAGAGTTATCCACAGGATAAGACATGGAGGACATGTTTTCTTCGACTGAAAAATCAGAAAAGAGAGAAAATGCCTATAAAATGCCGGTCATTTGCCTATGAAATGCCTATAAAATGCCGGTGAAATGCCAGCCGTGAACTGTTAGAATGGTACCGTGGAAATTCGGAGATATAGAAATACCTCCGAAAATTACACGCCCTCCTGGATACGGATGGATTGGTGCGAGGGGCGTATATATGCAGGACATAGAACTGCCGGATGGGTCTTAGAGGCCCAGCCGGTATTTTTATTGTGTGTATGCGCCCTGGGCAGATATCATCTCTGCATTCGATCATGTGTGTAACTCCTCGGAGTGAGAGGCTCTCAGGTACTGCGTAAGCATCTGGCCATTGCAGTGGCTATGACGCTCTGGTGCCGGCGGAGAGCCTTATAGAAAATCCGAGGAGGTAGCAAAGACAGATATGCCAATCACAGAACAGATGCCAGTAGAGGACGCTGCAAATCAGCAGCGAAGCGGAGACAGCGGGATTCAGCCGGCGCAGCCGAGAACGGTCACACCGGAGGGTTTCGCTGTCTTCTGTGGCTATGACGCTCTGGTGCCAGTTGAGAGCCTTGTCGAAAACCCGAGGAATCCCAATATGCATCCAGACTCACAGCTCAGGCTCCTCGGTGAGATCATCCGGGGAAACGGCTGGAGGCAGCCGGTCACGGTCAGCAAGCGCTCCGGATTCATCGTCAAGGGGCATGGCCGGTACCAGGCCGCAAAGCTGATCGGGTGCTCCGTCGTCCCGGTCGACTACCAGAACTACTCGTCCGAAGCGGAGGAGTGGGCTGACATGGTCGCCGACAACCGGATCGCAGAGCTTGCCGAGATGGATGACAAGTCACTGGCTTCCCTGCTGGAAGAGCTTAATAAAGATTCAGACATAGATCTGGAGATGTCCGGATATACAGACGAGGACCTGACAAGGCTGATGAACTCTCTGCCGGACATTGAAACCGACCAGGCGCATGAAGATGGATTCGACATAGACCAGGCCCTTGAGGCTGAGGCCTTTGTGAAACCGGGTGACGTATGGCGGCTCGGGCGACACCGACTACTCTGCGGAGACTCCACGAAAGAGGGAGATGTCAGCAAGCTGATGGACGGACAGAGAGCGAACGTGTGCATCACCGACCCGCCATACAACTGCTCGTACAAGGGCGGCACCGGAATGACCATCGTCAACGATTCCTGGGACGACAGCCAGAAGTTTTACGCCTTCCTGCTGGACGCCTGCAAGAACATCTACAGCGCTCTCGCGGATGGCGGTGCCTGTTATATATTCCACAGCGATGCGGAGAAGGTGAACTTCTACAATGCCGCTGTGAATGCCGGGTTCCATTACTCCACCACCTGCGTGTGGGTAAAGGATTCTCTGGTCCTCGGACGGATGGACTACCAGATGAGGCACGAGCCGGTTCTTTACTGCTTCAAAGACACTGCGAAGCACAAGTTCTACGGTGACCGGAAGCAGACGACCGTCTGGGAGTTCGACAAGCCGAGACAGAGCAAGCTGCATCCGACGATGAAGCCGCTCCAGCTGATCGCCTACCCGATGAAAATGTCTTCTCAGGAGAACGGGATCGTGATCGACCTGTTCGGAGGATCCGGAAGCACGCTAATCACAGCGGAGCAGCTTAACCGAATCTGCTACACGATGGAGCTCGATCCGAAGTACGCATCGGCCATCGTCCGCAGGTATGTGGCGCTGAAGCATGACACAGCGGACATCACATGCATCCGCGACGGAAAGGAAATCCCGTGCCTGGACATCTACCAGCCTACGGAGGCGGACCTGTCTTACCAGGACACGTCCGTGACCGAGGATGAGTAAGAAGAGCCGTGACCGGCAGCTGATTGCCAATGCAGTCACGAAGAAGGCAATAGAGGCACTGCAGGGAACACGGGCGCGGGATATGTCAGCGAGAGACGTCAAAGAGTTCATGCGGCTGGCCGCAGACCTGCAGGAGCAGGATGACGAGATTCACAGCGGCCTGTTCGTTAATGAATTATTCGATACCGGTGAATGAAGGAGGTGACGGAAACCATGAGCGAGCCTGAAGTAGCAGAGCTGTCCGAACGATACAAGGACCTTGGAGAGCAGGTCATCAGAGAGCATCCGGAACTCGACTTCATCAATCAGTACCATGTGAACATCGGCTACATGGTCTCCAACAAGAAGAAGAAAAGCTCTGGCAGAGCCGTCTTCGCCGACTGCAGGAAGGTTCAGGACTACTACAAAGCGCAGTTCATTCCGTATGACTTCCTCATCACCGTCTACACCGAGAACTGTGAAGCGGCAGCATTCACGGATGAAGAGTTCCGGATCCTCATGTACCACGAGCTCCTGCATGTCAGAGCGGACATGAACGACAAGGGCGATATCAAGTTCTCAGTCGCTCCGCACGACATTGAGGACTTCGCAGTGATCCTGAAGCAGTACGGCCTCGGCTGGCAGCTCAAGGGCCTGCTCGCAAGGAAGCAGGCAGAGGCGCAGTCCATCAAGGGTGGAGCCTTCGTGAACGAGCTGTTCGACAGCAGCGCAGATGAGGTAGAAGAGATCGATGAAGCACAGGAATGAGAGGGGAGTTTGACGGGAAGGAGTGATTGATATGGCAAACCCGGAGAACCTCAAAAACGGAGAGCCATATCAGTTTCGAGCAGGCGAGGAACAGGCGAAAAGAGCCGCTAAAGCTGGAAGGGCTTCCGGAGTCGCGAGAAGGCGCAAGAGAAGCATGGCCGAGACCATCAACTACCTGATGAGCCTGCCGGTTTCACCGAGCCAGACCAAGATCAGGGAGGCCATGACACGCTTCGGAATCCCGGAGGACGAGCAGACACAGAGAACCGCAGCCGCATTCAGCATGATGCTCGAGTGCGCCAAGGGAAACGTGGCAGCATTCCGGGCGCTCAACGATGCGGAGAGCAGAGAAGTCGACCAGAAGCTCAAGAAGAGCCAGTTCGCATACCAGAAGAAGCATGACAAAGAGATCGCCGAGTCGACAGAGAATTCCTTCAATCTGGCTGACATCATCGAGAAGGCATACGCATCCCGGAAACCTGATCCGGATGAAGATGAGGACCAGCCGGCAGAAGACGAGCCGGTGAGCGATGGCAGCGAGGAGGACGACAGCGATGACAGCGAGTGAGAAAGCCGTCCTCTACTATGCGAAGCATCCGGTTGAGTTCGCACATGACGTCATCCGGGCAGACCCGGACCCGAACCAGGCGAAGATCCTTCAGAGCGTCGCTGACCACCAGATGACGTCTGTCCGCTCCGGTCATGGTATCGGGAAGAGCGCTGTCGAGGCATGGTGCGTCATCTGGTTCATGTGTACGCGTCCTTATCCGAAGATCCCGTGCACAGCGCCGACGCAGCACCAGCTTTACGACATTCTCTGGTCAGAGATCTACAAGTGGATCCGCAACGGCGACCTGGGAAACGATCTCATCTGGACCAAGGAAAAGCTGTACATGGCCGGGCACCCGGAAGAGTGGTTTGCGGTCGCTCGTACCGCTTCCAAGCCGGATGCGCTTCAGGGCTTTCATGCGGACCAGGTGCTCTACGTCATAGACGAGGCATCTGGCGTCAAGGACGCCATCTTCGAGCCGATCCTCGGTGCTCTGTCGACCGAAGGGTCACGGCTCCTGATGTGCGGAAACCCGACGCAGCTGAGCGGCTTCTTCTACGAGAGCCACACGAAGAACCGAGCGCAGTACTCCGTCTTCCACATTGATGGACGGAAGAGTGCTCGAGTCTCGAAGGAGTTCATAGACAAGATCATCCGCATGTACGGCGAGGACAGCAACGTCTTCCGTGTACGTGTGGCCGGGGAATTCCCGAAGCAGGAGGACGATGTCTTCATCCCGCTCCCATGGGTGGAAGGATCCATCAACACAGAGCCGTCAGCCGAGACGAGAAGAGCGCTGGATGCGATCGACAGGGGAGCGCCGGCGCATCCGGACGATGTGTACAGCATCGACATTGGCGCCGACATCGCTCGCTTCGGCGACGACCAGACAGTCATCGGGTACAAGGTCAACGAGTGCTCGAGATTCTATAAGAGGTACAGAGGACAGGACACCACATGGACATCCGGGAACATCGCAAAGCTGTACTTGACGCTGAAGGACAAGTTCCAGTTCGCGAAGAAGATCTATGTGAAGGTCGATGACGGCGGCGTCGGAGGCGGCGTCACGGACGAGCTGAAGGCCATCCGGAGAGCGGACCCGGTTACCTATGACACCATGGTGATCATCCCGATCCACTTCGGCGCGACGATCCGGCACAAGTTCTACTATGACACCACGACGTACATGATGGGGATTCTCCGAGAGATGATCCAGCCGTTCGACGACATGGGAAACGAGAGGAAGCCGCAGCTGATCCTGCCGGATGACGATGACCTGGTCGGGGAGCTGTCTGTGAGGAAGTACGCCTACCAGGGCGCAAAGGTTAAGGTTGAATCCAAGGAAGAGATGAAGAAGCGGGGATTGCACAGCCCTGACACGGCTGACTGCATGATCCTCACTGCGTATCCAGTGAAGAGGGCACAAGGAGAAATCAATGGCAAACGAGAAGAGCAAAAGCAGCCGTAAGTTCGGCGTACGGATGATCGAGCCGCGGACTTCTCAGCAGAATAGTGAGCCGGAGCTTGTGAAGGCATACAAGAAGTACGCCATCGCGAAGGCGGACCAGTCCACGCAGATCGACCTGGATTCCAACCGTGCGGCATCCGAGTGGATAGAGCCTCCGCTGCCGATGTTCGGGTTTAAGGTCATGGTGGATAACTCCACGATCCTGCCGCAGTGCATCCGGGCATACAAGCAGAACATCTGCGGATTCGGGATCAACGTCAAGTACAAGGAAGGCGACCAGTCAGACACGCCGGAAGCTCAGGATGAGTGGAACCGCGTGCAGGACATCGTCAACCTGTTCACGATTGACGAGGACACCAAGGAAGTGTTCGAGAACATTGTTGAGCAGCGCGAGACCTTCGGGATTGGCTACGCGGAAGTCATACGTGACAATGCCGGATATGTGACGCAGGTCATTGCCATCAAGGACACGCCTTCCGTCCGCATGACGAAGGAGCTCGACCCGGCGATGGACTACCACTTCCGGTACAAGGGCGGCGACATCGTCCGAAAGAAGCGCTTCCGGAAGTTCAAGCAGGAGATCAACGGCCAGACGGTGTACTTCAAAGAGTTTGGAGACCCGCGTCCGATGGACCTGCGGTCCGGGACCTACTCGATGAGCGTCCCGAAGGAGTTCCGTGCGAACGAGCTCCTGGCATTCCGGATCGGGATGCAGCCGTACGGAATGGTCAGATGGGTCGGCCAGATCCTCGGCGCAGACGGCGCAAGAATGGCAGAGAACCTCAACCACAATTACTTCGTGAATGGCCGGCACACACCGATGGCCATCCTCGTTTCTGGCGGGTCTCTGACCGACAAGTCCTACACGCAGCTTCAGAAGTACATGGAGGACATCCAGGGCGTCAACGGCCAGCACGCTTTCATGCTGATCGAGACGGAGAGCCTCGAGAACGGCTTCGACGGGAATCCGGCGACCGTTCAGCTGGTGCCTCTGGCTTCCATCCTGCAGAAGGACGAGCTCTTCCAGGAGTACATCGACAACAACCGGAAGCGCATACAGTCCTCATTCAACCTTCCGGACATCTATGTCGGGTACACGACCGAGTTCAACCGGGCGACAGCTCAGGCGGCGATCGAGGTCACAGAGAAGCAGGTCTTCCAGCCGGAGAGAGCTTCCCTCGCATGGGTGGTGAACAACAAGCTGCTCAACAACTACGACCTGCAGTACTGCGAGGTAGAATTCGACGGTCCGGACATCACCAATCCGGACGATCTGTACAAGATCCTCTCCGTGGCAGAACGGGCAGGAGGCATCACACCGAATGCAGCCAAGGCCATGGCATCCGATGCACTCGGCCAGAATGCTGAGGACTATGAGGGCGACTGGGGCAATGTTCCGCTCGCAGTCTCTACGGCGCAGGCACAGCAGGCGCTGGCCGGTATGGACGGATTCTCATCCTCCAGCGCGTCCGGAGATTCGAAGGCAGCACAGACATCGCAGGCGTCCGGAGCCGAGGAGAAGAAGACAGGAAAGCCAGAAGACATTGACCCGGAAGTCGAGAAACAGCTCAACAGCCAGATTCAGAAGGCGGTCGAGGATAATGCGGATGCCGAGGTGATCGCGGTCATGAAACAGGTGCGGTCGCTTCTGCAGGACATCAGAAAGGCGGCGCAGGATGAAGAAGATCGTTCTGGCGGGTCTGCAGCCGCAGATTGACAGCCTCATTGATTCCATCGACGTACTCCTGATGAAGGCGGACGATGACCTGGACAAGACGCTGAATGCGGAAGGATACGTCAAGACGAAGGTGGCGGTTGACACCGTCAGCGATATCGAAGACGCTCTGACAGCGGCTCTGAACGGCCATACGGACGAGGTTCTTGCGGCACTGAACGATTCCAACAGCCTCAACGACTTCATGGTCTGGAGCTGGGACGGAATCAAGGACGAGGACACGCTGCGGAAGGCGATATACGATGCGCTCTTCCAGCGGCTGAAGGACATGCTCGCGGAGTCGACGGAAGGATTCATCGACGCCTACGAGCCGGATCTGCTCGCGGAACACACCGCAGATGACATCCTTACGGAACCGGCTGCGGAATTTGTCAAGAACTGGTCAGAGGAGCTGTCAAAGCTGATGAAGCTGGAGACGAACGACCAGATCGAGAAGGTTCTCCTTGACGCGCAGAAAGATGCTCTGTCGGTCGATGAGACCGCACTCAAGATAACTGAGTCGGGAATCCGCGATCCGGGATACAGAAGCCGCAGGGTGGCTCTGACAGAGGTCCTGCGTGCGGAATCCTACGGCCAGATAGAAGCCATGCGGCAGTGCCCGACCGTAGTCGAGAAGGAATGGCATCATACCGGAGCACACAAGAATACGCCGAGACCGGGACACGTAGCCATCTCCGGACAGCGAAAGAAGATTGATGAGCCGTTCGACCTGGTAGGCGCGGACGGAGTGACATACCATCCGATGGTCCCGAGGGACACAAACCTGCCTCCGGGAGAATCGGTCAACTGCCACTGCATCATGCAGAGGATCCAGAGCGAGGAAGCTCTCGGGATGACCGTTGAGGAGCGCCGGGCACTCCGGCAGAAGTACATAGACCAGACAAATAAAGAGTGGGAAGAGAACGACACAGCAAGGAAGACGGAAGAGGCCATCTTCGGAAAGGATGTGGTTGAGGGATGAACACAATTCTTCACGACAGCCACGGGGCGAGAGCTCCGTGCTTTTTTATGCCCATGTCACTGTTGGAATCTGAGAAAGGAGGGAAGAATGAGCAACATCGTTAAATCGAGGGAGATCAAGGATGCACACATCTCCTTCGTATCACTGGTCGGGAAGGCCGCAAACCGGCACTCCTTTGCAATCGTGAAAGCTGATGATGGGAGAGCAAACTTTTCCACCTTCGGCCCGATCGTGAAGGTCGACGATGATACGCACTACGTCACCGGCGTCGTGTACGAGCCGATGAAGGACGACACCCAGGGAGACTTCATGACCGAAGACGAGATCCAGAAAGCCGCGTACTGGTACATGGAAAACGGTCAGAATGTCGACATCCAGCATAGCTTCCAGCCGTTCTCCGGAGCGACAACAGTGGAGTCGTGGGTGACAAAGTCCGATCAGAAGATTGGCGACCAGGACATTCAGAAGGAGAAGGGCACCAACCGCAGATGGATCGGATTCGACATCACCGGGTCTCTGAACACCTGGAAGATGAACAACCGCTACAAGGAGATGGCAAAGAACTACAAGGACTCCGGTGTTACGCCTGAGTTCACCATCACCGGAACGGTCGATGACACGAATTCCGACTACTACGACCTGATCGGAGACCGCGATAAGCTGACGCTGATCGGCGTGGTCTTCACCGGAGATCTTCCGCTGATCCAGCTGGATGTCACCTCCGATGTGGCGGCAGAGAACGTTTCCTTCGGAGCCAAGGACTTCAACTGATGCCCTGGCGGCTCTGAGATCCACACACATCCAATCATTCGTAAACATGGTACATCACGTTCCGCACGAGGCTCCGGTGCACAAGAGCCCGTGCGGATTTTTGCATAAGATATCCAAGGAGGGACAATCTTTATGGAGACCAATCTGAAAGCATTCATGAAGCCGGAGCTGAAGGACGATGCGGTCATTGAGCTTCCCGGAATTGAGGCATTCAAAGGCGAGGACGGAAAGCCTATCCCGTTCAAGCTGAAGAGGCTGAGCAGGGGAGAGATCGACAAGATCCGCCAGAACAACACCACCAAGACGGTGGTGAAGGACAAAAGGACCAACAGGCCGATGGTCAGCGGAAACAACCGCATCGTCTACGACGAGCAGTACGACTCCGACACGGCCACCAAGGAGATCATGGTTGAGTGCTTCGTCTTCCCGGACCTCAAGTCCAAGGAGCTGAGGGATTTCTACAAGGTCGACCTGAATACCGACCTTCCGGAGATCCTCTTCCGCGGGAAGGACTGGGAGTACGCGAACAAGTGCGTCATGATCGCCTGCGGCATGGCAGACGAGGACACCGAAGAGGAGATCCTCGGTAAAGCAAAAAACTAATCCTTGGAAGAGTCGATGATGATCTGAAGAGCGACGCGTCTGACTGGATGTGGGCACATATCATGTGGCAGAAGTACCGCATCCGGGTCATAGAATGGCTCAACATGAGCGCCGAGGAGCGCATCTTCTACATCGCATCGGAACAGGTCAGCAGAGATTACCCGATCGGCTCGACCGACCGGCTCGTTGCCGGCTTCCTGAACTCTTCCAAGTAGTAACGATACATACATTCGGCACATAGAAACCAGAGAGGAGGAAAACCCTGATGTCGGACATAAAGACGACTCTGAGCCTGAACGACCAGGTATCCTCAAAGCTACGTACAATCGGGCAGGCTGCACAGACCGCGTCCAAGAACATGCAGGACGTCGGGAAGGCCATCGACAAGGCTTTCTCCGGAACTGGTGTGGATAAGTTTTCTTCCTCCATGACGCGATCTGTTGGGTCTGCAGCACAGTCTATGAGCGGATTCACCCAGTCCGTGGGTGAGGCTGCACAGACGGCCCAGAACTTCCAGCAGACGGTCAACAGCTCCCTTTCCGGGGCACAGAGCGGTATGTCTTCCTTCGGGAACACTGCGGCAAGCTCCATGGATTCGGCAGCTGACGCCATGGATGATATGGCAGACGCGGCGAAGAGTGCCGGTGAGGCTGTCGGCCAGATAGGCAGCGACTCCGGGAACATAGCCGGAGTCGGTACCGAGGCGAGCAAGGCCGGAACGGAAGTCAACAATCTGAACGAGAAGACGAACACACTCGGCGAAACGTTCAAGAAGCTGGCCGGCATCGTCGGCGGTCTGGCCATCGCAAACAAGATAAAGCAGTATGGTGAGGATTCCCTGGAGTCCTACAAATCCTTTGAATCTGGAATGGCAGAGGTCAACTCCCTGCTTCCGGATGCGACAAAGGCACAGATGGACGAGCTGGGGGAAGGCGCACGAGAGATTGCGAAAAGCACCGGTGCTGAGATCTCGGACGTCACATCGGCCATGTACCAGGCAATCTCCGCATCCGTCCCGCAGGACCAGGTTCTCGGATTCCTTGAGACTGCAGAGAAGGCCGCGACTGGCGGTGTTTCCGACATGGAGACAGCCGTGGACGCGATCACTTCCGTTACGAATGCTTACGGCACTGACACGATCAGCGCGACCGAGGCATCTGACAAGATGTTCTCAGCGGTTAAACGTGGTAAAACGACCTTCGATGAGCTGGCCGGATCTCTGTACAACGTCGTCCCGACTGCGGTCGGCGCCGGCGTTTCATTCGATGATATCACCGGCGCACTCGCAGCAATGACTGCACAGGGTGTTCCGACGTCTGTCGCGACCACCCAGCTGCGTCAGGCCATCGTCGAGCTGTCTGATTCCGGGTCCAATACCGGAAAGAAGTTCAAAGAGCTGGCCGGGACCGGCTTCCGCGACTTCATCGCCCAGGGACACAACCTGTCCGATGCCTTCAAGATCATGCAGGCAGAGGCAGACAAGACCGGAGTTGGTGTCAACGAGCTGTTCTCCTCTGTCGAAGCCGGCAATGCGGTACTGTCCCTTTCCGGAGAGCATGCGGACCTGTTTGCAAATGATATTGCAGCCATGCAGGACTCCGCAGGCGCTACGGATACCGCTTACGGCAAGATGACAGACACGCTTGAGCACCGCACGGACGTCCTGAAGGCTCAGTTTGAGGATATCAAGACGAGTGCAGGCGAGGCACTTGCTGGCGGCATTGACGCCATCTCGCAGTACATCTCCGATAATACAGAAGGCATCCGGACGACGGTCGTGGAATTCTTCAAAGGTGTCGGAGACCTGATGGGCAAGCTCGCTCCGATGATTCCTGGCATCCTGAAAGGCCTGACTGGCATTGCATCCGGATTCACCAAGGCCATCACTCCGATTCTTGACTTCGCAACGACTCACCCGGAGTTCATCGAGACAGCACTCGGAGCAATCACAGCGGCTGTCACCACCTTCAAGTTCGCCGACATGGACTGGTCTAAGTCCGGAATCGGCAAGATGCTGAGCTTCATCACCGCAAATCCTACGATCGCAGGGATTACGGCTGCGGCGGCAGGGATCACGGCACTCGGCATCGCAATCGACAAGTATAACGAGAAGCAGATCGACAATAATCTGGAGGCGCACTTCGGGAATGTTTCTCTTTCCGGAGAGGCCGCGAAGGATGCGGCAGTCCGGATCCTGAATCCGGGCTCTGAATCCATCGACAATCCGATCGATGTTCTGACCACTCTGAATGAGGCAAACGATCTGGTCGCACAGGCAAAGCAGCTGAAGGACGACGCTGATGAGGCGCTGAGAAGGAACAGTACCATTGAATGGGAAGCACACATCACGGGCGGTCTGAGCGAAGACGATAAGACAGCCTTCATTCAGAATGTCAACACGTTTATAGAGAGCACCAAGCAGTCGGCTCTTACCCAGGCGCAGGGAGTTTCTGAAAGCATCTCCACACTGATTGGCGGGGAGACCGGCGCGGCGCTTGTGACAGCGGTCAACAACTATTCCACAGAAGACTTCGGGACCATGGATTCTCTGTCCGCAGCCATCCAGGGAATGGCAGAGGATGCGGTCAACGAGGGCCTGCAGAATGTCAACATCAATGCAGCGCTCTCCATCGCACAGGCCAAGCTGGCACAGTTCAATGCCGGCCTACGCGAGGCAGAGCTGAAGTCGAACATGGATTATCTCGGAATCGAGTACTCCGGAGCGGCTCTCGACAAGGATTCCTGGTCGAAGGTCGTCGAGGAAATGGGGAACTATCAGAAGGATTACGACACTTCCTCCTCCGAATCCGAGAAGGCGATCCTGAGCTACTTCGAGCAGGAAGCCGCTCTTGGTCATACAGACCAGAACGGAGTCTTCGAAGGAACCAACTGGACTATGGATGATATCACGGAGATGGTCCGGCAGGCCCGTGAGCATCGTGGACAGACCTTCCAGCAGCTCTCGCAGGATTGGATGAATAAATCCCTGTCTGATGCCTATGGAGAAGAAATCAGCGGTGCTGACATGCAGGGAGAGGCACAGAAACGTCTCGACCAGATTATGGAAACCGCTCAGAGCGGAGGCGATGCGTTCAGCGTTGCTGAGGACGTCGGGGGAACGATGAACTGGAACCTCGACAGGTCGACTTCCGGAGCACTCGCTGACCGGTACAAGCAGATGGCTCCGAATGTTGAGACCATGCAGGAGACCATTGACAAGGCAAGGGAAGCCGGGGAGGCTGTACCGCAGGCCTATATGGATTCCTACAACAAGGCGATCGAGGTCGGAGCGGCTGCCGGCGATACGAATGCCGGTTACCAGTACATGGCCAACCAGCTGTTTGAGGCAGGAAAGTCGCAGGAATTCCTTGATCAGATCGACAAGGCCGGCGCAGCTATTCCGCAGGAGTTCAGAGATGCAATCAACAGGTCGATGACGACTACTTCAACAGAAGACTACTCCAACTTTTTCGACACTATGATGCAGGGCATCAGCGGTGACGTCGACTGGAATGCAGTATCTGAGGAGCTGTCCAAATACGGAATCACTCTTGGAAATGACTTATGGAAGGGCGTCCAGGACGGAAGCCCTCAGACAGCCGCAGATGCAGCCAAATATCTAAACCTTGACGGACTTACGCAGGGATCAACTGCTACGACGGCAACCGGAGAGATGGGAGTCACCTACACGCTTGACGCAGACGTCAATACGGTGTGGTCTATCGCTGGAAAAGTCATCGAGGCAGGCGGAGGCGGAGGCCTGTCACAGGCAGACCTGACACAGAAGATTCTGGAAGCAAATGGATGGACCAATGATCAGGCCACTAACCTGGATGTTGGACAGACCGTAAACATCCCTGAAGATTATGTCGTTGATCCTACTGTCGATACATCCAAGGCCGGCCAGGCAGTGCAGGACGCAACAACAGAGGCAGGTGAGGCTGCACAGCAGGCCAGCGAAAGCAACCCGGTACCGGTCGAGCAGAAATATACCGTCGAGGCTCAGGTAGATACGAACGGAGTCGGAGAAGCAGTTCAGAGCGCTACAGCAGAGGCTGGTGAGGCCGCACAGCAGGCCAGCGAAAGCAACCCGGTACCGGTCGAGCAGAAATATACCGTCGAGGCTCAGGTAGATACGAACGGAGTCGGAGAAGCAGTTCAGAGCGCTTCCGCTTCTGCGGCTGGATCAGCTGGCGGAGATACGACTGTCAACACGAATACCACGAACAACGTCACGGTCACGACGAATGTAACGAATGCTGCAGACGCGGCCCAGGAGATACACGACCAGTTGCAGGCGACACTCGATACACCGATCGCTACGACCGGAAGCACGAACGTGACTGTCAGCCAGACGAACAACGCGGCGGACGTGTACTCACAGGTAGTGAGCGACCTTCAGAGCCAGTTTTCGAATTCTATCAGCGTAGGCGCTCATGCGACGATCAACATGTCCTGGGGAATCACCAACGCATCCAAGACGATCACGCTGGACGGAGCGTCCGGAGGGAGCTTCACGATCACGGCGCATAAGTTCGGCGGCTACTTCACCGAGCCTCATATCGGTATGGTCGCAGAGGCCGGCCCTGAGTGGGTCATCCCGGACAACGGCAGTGCCGAGAGCGCAGAAATGGTTATGGAAGCCGCTCAGAGCATCATCGGGAGCGGCGATATCACCGGCAACAGCGGAAAGGTCATGCCTGACATGGCGTCCTACCTCGGGCAGGTCATGCCTGACATGGCGTCCTACCTCGGGCAGGTCATGCCTGA
>Ga0256406_1004781_pt1 | contig 15092 bp, 10 predicted proteins | sample RumenRJG_03DNA_FD_185986 | JGI IMG/M metagenome (GOLD analysis project Ga0256406, IMG submission 185986) | Bovine rumen microbial communities from Lethbridge, Alberta, Canada - RJG_03 | ecosystem: Host-associated > Mammals > Digestive system > Stomach > Rumen | place: Canada: Alberta | collected... | reverse complement strand
GTGGCGCCACTTCGATTTCTTGAGCGCCTTCAAGCCGCTGGACATCCCCATAGGTTACGACACCGACGTCAACGTTGCCTGCCTGGGCGAGGTCACGTACGGCTCGTGCAAGGGGCTCGACACCGTGGTCTACCTCACGGTTGGCACGGGCATTGGTGCGGGCGTCATGGTGAGCGGGCAGCTCCTGCACGGCATGCTGCACCCCGAGGCAGGCCACATCCTGCTTGAGATCCAGCCGGGCGACGAGGGCAACTGCGTGTGCCCGTACCACGACCGCTGCTTTGAGGGCCTGGCGGCCGGACCCTCAATCGAGCATCGCTGGGGCAAGAAGGGCTTCGAGCTTGCTGACCGCCCCGAGGTCTGGGACCTCGAGAGCACCTACCTGGCCGAGGGCATCTCCACCTACGTGCTGTGCTACTCGCCGCAGCGCATCGTGCTCGGCGGCGGCGTGATGAAGCAGACCCAGCTCTTCCCGCTGGTGCGCAAGAAGGTCCTCGAGAACCTGAACGGCTACCTCGTGACGCCCGAGCTGGCGGACATCGACTCCTACATCGTAGAGGCCGGCTGCAAGGGCGACCAGGGCGTCCTTGGCTGCATCGAACTGGGCCGTCGCGCGCTGGAGGCCGCCCGCGCGTAGGGGCAACGAACTTCTCGGCAAAGCTTGCTGCAAGTACGTTTGGGCTCGCCACACATTCGGGTGCGATTGTGTGGCGAGCCCAGCTTGATACTCATTCGACCGACGAATGTGTATCCGCTCGCTACACATTCGACTGCCGAACCTGTGGCGACCTGCGCGGGTCACACGTTCGGGCACGAATCTGTAGCGCTCCATAGGTTCGAAGCACCCTGCGAACTCGGGGCGGCCCGCGTCCTGCTCTCGCTCCCCCTCGCGTCCTTCTCGGCGCGGCCCTATTTTTGTCCCCTGTTTGCGCTACCCTTGCTTGGTGATTGCCGGGCACGAGAGGGGACAGCATGGCTGAGAAGACCAACAGGAACAACGCAGACGCGGCCGGAATGCAGGGCTCGCTCTTTGGCGATGTCGACGCGCCGTCCTTCTCGGCCCAAGAACCTGCGGAGAAGCCCGCCAGCCCCGCACGCACGGCGCGCGCCCGTGCCGCCGAGCTCAACCGCATCCTCAACCACGCGGCCTACGCCTACTACGCGCTTGACGCGCCCGAGATGACGGATGCCCAGTTCGACCGCTACCTCCAGGAGCTTCTCGCCCTTGAGAAGGCCAACCCTGAGCTGGTCACGCCGGACTCCTACACCCAGCGCGTGGGCGGCTATGTTTCCGAGCAGTTCGAGCCCGTCCGTCACGCTAGCCGCATGTACTCCATCGACGACGCCATGAACCTGGACGAGCTTGACGAGTGGCTGGCCCGCACCGACGAGGCGCTGGGCTCCACGCCGGAGAATCCTGTGGCCTACACATGCGAGCTCAAGATTGATGGCTTGGGTGTGGCCCTCACGTACACGGACGCCCAACTCGTGCGTGCTGCCACCCGTGGCGACGGCACGACGGGCGAGAACGTCACGGCCAACGTGCTCACGATCCATGACGTGCCCCGCGCGCTTGCGCCCGAGGGCCTCAAGCTCGTGGCCGACGCCGGCCTTGGCCGCTCCATCGAGGTGCGCGGCGAGGTCTACATGCCCAAGCACTCGTTCGTCCGCCTGAACGAGGCGGCGGACGCCGCAGGTCGCGAGCCCTTTGCCAACCCGAGAAACGCCGCCGCCGGCAGCCTGCGCCAGAAGGATCCCAAGATCACGGCCCACCGCGACCTCGAGACCTTCATCTACGCCGTGGCGGACGAGTCGCCGCTCTCGGTAACCAGCCAGTGGGAGTTCCTGCACTGGCTCTCCAGCTGCGGCTTCCACGTAAATCCCAACGCCCGCCGCTGCACCTGTGCGGCTGAGGTGCACGACTTCTGCGCTACCGCGCTCGCGCACCGAGAGGACCTCGACTACGACATCGACGGCGTGGTGGTGAAGGTCGACTCCTTTGCCAGCCAGACGGTGCTTGGCTTCACCGCCCGCGCGCCACGCTGGTCCATCGCGTTCAAGTTCCCGCCCGAGGAGAAGCGTACGGTCCTGCGCGACATCCGCATCCAGGTGGGCCGCACCGGCGTGCTCACTCCCGTTGCCGAGTTCGACCCCGTGAGCGTTGCGGGCTCGACCATCGCGCGCGCCACGCTCCACAACATCGACGAGATACGCCGCAAGAACGTGCGCGTGGGCGACACCATCGTTGTGCACAAGGCGGGCGACGTGATTCCCGAGGTCGTGGGCCCCGTGCTCGAGTTGCGCCCCGCGGACTCCAAGGAATTCCAGATGCCCATGCACTGTCCCAGCTGCGGGAGCCCCGTGGTGCGCGAGGAGGGCGAGGTCGCATACCGCTGCGTCTCCATCGACTGCCCGGCGCAGGCCGTCGAGCGTCTCATCCACTGGGGAAGCCGCAATGCCATGGACATTGACGGCCTGGGCGACGAGCTGGTGGGCCGCCTGGTTGAGAATGGCACCTTGACCGACGTCGCGGACTACTACGACAAGCTTACCGTTGACGCACTTGCCGCCACACCCACGGGCCGCGCTTATGAGACAAGCACCAAGGACCACACCGAGGGCGAGGACATTCTCGTTGGCCGAACCATTGCCGAGAAGGTCATGGCGCAGGTGAATGAGTCCCGCAGTCGCGGACTTGCGCGCGTCCTCTTTGGCCTGGGCATTCGGCACGTGGGCGCCAACGTGGCCACGGTGCTGGCGCGTCACTTTGGCTCGCTTCAGGCGCTCATGGCCGCAAGCGAGGAGGACATTGCCACGATCGACAGTATTGGTCCCAAGATTGCGGCGTCGGTGCGCGAGTTCTTCTCGGTGCCCGAGAATGTCCGCGTTCTGGAGCGCCTGCGCGAGGCGGGCGTTGTGCTTGAGGAGGAGATCACGGAGCCGGAGCGCCCGCAGACCCTTGCTGGTCTCACCTTTGTCCTCACGGGAACGCTCGAGCACTTCACGCGCGATGAGGCGGGCGCGCAGCTCAAGGCGCTGGGTGCCAAGGTCTCGGGCTCCGTGTCAAAGCGCACGAGCTTTGTGGTGGCTGGTGCCGCCGCTGGCTCCAAGCTCACTAAGGCTCAGTCGCTGGGCGTGCCTGTGCTGGACGAGGCGGCGCTCGAGCGCATTCTAGAGACGGGGGAGGCGCCGAAGGCGTAGACCATTCGGCGCGGATCCCGCAGGTTGCCAAAACTCCCCCTTGGGCGTCATCTTGATGCCCAAGGGGGAGTTTCCGACAGGATTGCGTACGAATGGACAGCTCCGGCGTCATTTTGACGCCCGAAGGCACGTTCTCGCAGCTATTACGTATGAAAGTCCCTCTTGGGCGGCGTTTTCTCGCCAGAGCGCAAGTTTCTGCGGGGATGGCAAAAGCGCAGCTTCCTCCCTATCACACTAATTTCCTAGTATCCCACCTTGACGAGGCTTTTGCACGACTGAGTCCGTCGCGGACAATAGAGGACCGTCTGCGGCACAGGTGCGCCTCGAGGGGTTTAACGCCTCTCGGATTGGCTATAAAGACAGTGACTAAAGGGAGTCGCCCGGCAAGGACGACCGAGGTAGGAGGTGCATTCCGATGGGCAGTGACGAGAGTTCAACCAAGCGCCTGCCTTTGGATGCATGAATTCACCCCTGAGGCGGTGGCAGATCCCTCGCAACGTCAAAGTCGATACGGTGGCACCGCGAATACGCTGATTAGACAGCGACGTGAATCACAAACAGGGCAGGCGCATCTTTTTCTCCGGTCGGTGAAGAACCGACACCCCCAGACAGGTTCCTAACACCACGAGAGGAACGGAGAACGGGTTCGCACCAAGCGAGCCATTAACGATAGCACGTGCTTATCACCTTTGTCGCATCCCGTGCGGGAGCGACCTCCCTAAGGGGGAGAGTCCAAAGTATCACGTAGGTGGGCGGGCGCTCGAAAGGGCGTCCGCCCTTTTGTGTCTTCGATCGATGCCCGTTTTGCTCGATGCGATGCATTAAGGCCTCGGCTGGGCCATTCCTGCATCGAAACCTCCTTCGTTACACAAATTGCCGATCTTTTGCGCCGAACTGCCCTACTTTACACATAGTTTTGGCATAACCCCGAGTATCAGTTACAACATATTGATAAATAAGAGCATTCAAATACCACATATAGTATACAGAGGAGCCTCGCTACTTTGTCGGACCGAAAAACCATGTGTAACGGAGGGCACTTCGGCGCAGCGAGGATCGAATTTGTGTAACGAAGGGCGGTTTGATGCACTTCCGCCTGCAGCACTAGACATCCGTGACAGCTCTTTCGCCGTTTCCCCTGCATTCCAAACACCGAGAAGTTCGCGGAGAACCTTCTGACCATTCCGCGTGGGCCGCGGGCCTCCTGTTTCCCACCTGCGGTATCCTTGTTGGTCGCGACGGGCCCGCATGGGGCGTGCGCCGCCGCGCCCCAAGGAATGCGAGGTCACATGCTCAGGATCGGTCACGCCATACTGCACGTCTTTGACTTCGAGAGCGGCAGCACGTTCTTCTCCGAGCGCGAGCTCGACCTCGACAACCGCCAGACCCGCTCATACGTCACGCGCCGGCTGCGCCGCATCCGCTCGAGCGCCGAGAGCAAGCACGGCACCTTTGCCCCCGAGAGCAACTTTGCCTCCGGCCTCAAGGAGTACCTTGCCGGCCAGGTGCCGTTCGTGGACTTCTCGGTGCAGATAGCCCAGTGGTTCTGGGAGGAGCTGCGCCGCGCCGAGGATCTCGAGCAGTGCGACCTCCTCGTGGCGGACTTCACGGACACCGGCGAGATGCGCGCTTCCGAGAATGCCGACGAGGACAAGGTCGCGGATGCTTACGAGTCCGAGGGAACGCGCCTCTTTGCCGTGGTGCTTCTCCCCAGGAAGCAGGCGTTCATCCACGAGGTGGACGAGAACGGCAACGAGATCGCCCGCCAGGACGCCACGCTTCCCAACCCCACGCAGAAGGTCGACACCTACGTCCTCATTGACGCCGACACCCTTGCTATCGACTTCCACGACAAGGAGCGTAGCGTGGCCGGCGAGTCGCGCCAGATCATCCCCGAGCTCTTCCTGCAGTGCTCGCAGGAGGCGTCGAGCCACGAGGTCATCGACGAGGTCACGAGCATTGTGGAGGACCTCTCCGAGGAGTATGGCCTCACACCGGCCGTAGAGGTTTCGCGCGCGAAGGCGGCGCTTGCCCGCCACGCGGATACCGACGAGGCCATCCAGCCCGCAGATGTGGGCCGCGAGGTCTTTGAGGACAACCCCGAGATGGCGCAGCGCTTCGAGGAGCGCACCCGCGAGCGCGACCTGCCCGAGGAGGTGCCGGTGCGCCGCGGTGCCGCCAACCGACTCACCCGCACGCATCGTATTCGCACCGACACGGGCGTTGAGATTGCATTCCCCTCGGAGCTCGCCGAGCGCCCGGGCTACATCGAGTTCTCGCACCAGGAGGACGGCAGCATCTCGATTGTGATCAGCAACGTTGCGCGAATCGAGAACCGCTAGGAAAACGCTGGTTGCCGCGGTGCCGTCGCAGGGTCGCCGCAAGTGCCTTCGGCCGCTGGCCGTCTGCCCCATGTGTTTTTCGTCCGTCGTGTGGCGAACGAGTAGAATGGCATGCGTGACCTTTAACGTAACCCATCCGTACTCTAGGAGGCCCCATGCAGACTAGCGGCACCAGCAGCCAGCGTGCGTCCAACGCACTCGCTCCCGCGCGTACCGTCACGCGCAGGGATGCCTTCAGGCTGCTCATTGGCGCGGGTGTGCTTGCATTTGCCAGCCCCGTCGCCGCCTTCGCCACCTCTCAGTCGGACATTGACGCCGCGCAGTCGGATGCCGATGCCGCGCAATCTCAGCTCGACCAGATCAGCCAGGAGGTCTCTGACCTCTCCGCGCAGCTCTCGGACACCGTCGGCCAGATCGATGACGTCTCGGCGCAGATCGACCAGACCCAGGCTGACATCGACGCCAAAGAGGCGGACATCGAGAAGAAGCAGCAAGACATCGACACCAAGCAGCAGGAGATCGAGCAGAAGCAGGAGGTCTTGGGCCAGCGCATGTCCGCTGCCTTCAAGTCCGGTAACGCCAGCACTCTCGATTTGCTGCTCTCCTCGGCCTCGTTCGAGGAGCTTACGTCCAACATCTACTACCTCGACAAGGTGTCCGAGCAGGACAACTCCATGATCGAGGAAGTCAAGAGCCTGAAGGCGGACCTCGAGACGCAGAAGGCGCAGCTCGAGGACGACAAAGCAACGCTTGAGTCCAAGCAGGCTGACCTTACGTCCCAGAAGGACCAGCTCAACCAGCTCAAGAGCGAGCAGGAGTCCCAGCTCGCGGACGTCCAGGCAAAGCAGGACGAGGCCCAGACCCTCGTCGACCAGCTCAACTCCAACGTCCAGAGCCTCATCGACCAGCGCAACGCCGAGCTTCTCGCCGCCCAGGAGGAGGCCCGCCGCATGGCTGCGAGCAGGAGCTCGAGCAGCTCAAGCAGCACGGTGACCATCGTCTCCGGCGCCTCTGGCTCCCAGGCGGCAGTCATCGCCGCCACGTACAGCACCGGCTCCACCGGCGCGGGCTACTGCGCCGCGTGGGTCTCCAACGTCTTTGCCAACGCTGGCGTGGGCTCGTTTGGCGGTAACGCCTGCGACATGTACTGGTCGTACTGCTCGAGCTCGGACAAGTCGTCCATCCAGCCGGGCATGATCATCGCCGTCCCCACCGAGCCCTACTCCGCCGCCGCGCGCCTGTACGGCCACATTGGCATCTACGTGGGGAACAACACCGTCAGGCACTGCCTGAGCGGCGTGATCACCACGCAGAGCCTGGACTCCTGGATTAGCCAGTTTGGCGTTACCGCCACTCCGCGCTGGGGCTGGTTGGGTGGCGTGGCTCTTGCGTAGGCTGGCTGGCGAGAGGGACGAGGTGGCCTCGGTTCCGCAGACTCCCGCGCAAGTGACGCTGGGCGTTGTCTCGGCCGTCATGGCCATTCTTGGCGCCGTGGTGCTGCTCGCGGGCGGACTGGTGCTCTTTGCTGCCGTGACGGGCCAGGCGGACGCCTCGGATTCCGGACTCACCATTGCAGGTATCACGCTCTCCGGCTGGTCTCCCATGGGCCTTGCCGTAGTCACGCTCGCCGCCGGCGCGCTGCTCTGCCTTACGGCCTGGTTGGGGTATGCCGCCTCGCGCGACTCCGGTCGCGTGGGGCCGTACCGTTTCCTCTGCTACCTGGTTGGCCTGGTACTTCTCGTTGCTATCCTCTGGAGCTGGGGCGCAGGTACCATCCTCATCTTCAACCCCATCGTGCTCTCTGCCACCATCACGTACGTGGTGGTGTGCTCGTCGCTTGCCGACCGCGTGCAGCGCGAGCACGACGAGGGAGTGCGCGGCGAGTCCTTCATGCTCGATGGCCACCAGCGCGCGCTGAGGCTCATCTCGCAGGTCATGATTGTGACCGCAGTTCTTAACGTCGTGATCACCCTGGTTGTGTGGTATGCCATCTCCCAGATGGACCCCACCACGCGGGTCACCCTTGCCCAGGCGCGCTACAGCGCCGGGGAGTTCTCGGGCATCGTGCTTGCCTGGGGCCTGGCGTCTGCCGGCGTCAACCTTCTGGTGGGCATCCTTGGCCTGCGTGGTGCCAACCAGCCCGAGAAGATCCGGCCCTTCCTGTGGGTCTCGGCAATCTCCTTTGGCTACGCGGCCGTCCAGCTGGTGCTGGGCATTGTGACCGCGGGCAGCATGGGAAGCGTGCAGTCTAGCTCTATCACTGATGCCCTCTTCTACGGCGCCTGCACGTACTTGAGTGCAAAGATTCGCCGCCAGCCGCGTGACCACGAGGGTCAGGCAACTGACGGCGAGGCGGGTAACCAACCGCTTGGCGCCAACTAGGCCGTGGGCTCGGTGAGCTCCAGCTCCATGAGACGCGCGATGCTCACGATGTAGATCTTGAGCGCGCGGCGCAGGCTCTCCTCCGAGACGGCCTCGTCGGGACCGTGCTCGATGCCCACCCACGAGGGCTCCTTCGCGTACGGCTCGTGCGGGCCAAAGGCGCAGGCGCGGCGAAAGTGGCGCGCGTAGGTGCCGCCGCCAATGGTGAACGCCTTGCCTTCGCGGCCGGTGTACTCGGCGTAGGTCTCAAGCAGCGTGGTGATCTCCGGCGAGCTGGGGTCGATGTAGAAGGGCTCCACGTCGCGGCCCTCTTCGAAGTTCGCGTTGAAGCGCGTGGCAAAGCGCCTGAGCTCCACCGTGATGCGGCTGCCCGATGTCGAGGTGGGGTAGCGCGCGTCGATGGTCTGGACAAAGCGGTCGCCCTTTGTGCGTACGGTGCCGCCAATGCAGGTGAGCGCGCCAAACTTGTCGTCTGCGGCGGCGATGCCCAGCGGCTTGCCGTCGCTGGCGTGGCAGACCTCGTGCTCCAGGTGCAGCCAACGCTTCTCGGTGTCCGTGAGGCCGGGGACGTTGGCGAGAAGGTAGTCGGCAAGCACGCATATGGCGTTCACGGTGCCGGCGGGCATGGAGGCATGGCCGCCCTTGCCGTGTGCCGTCACGCGGGCAAGCCCCTCGCCTGCAGGTTCGACGTCTACGTGCGCTGCAGCGGGGAGCTTCTCGGCGTCAACGCGCACAAGGGCAGTGGCCTGGCCGGGGATCGCGTTGGAGACGGTGCCGCCGTCGAGTTCCTCGATCACGCCGCCCATCATGGGCTCGGAGGTGAAACTGCCGCCAAAGAGGCCCTTCTCGCCGCAGATGAGCGGGAAGTCGGCGTCGGGTGAGAAGCAGAAGGCGGGCTCGGGGCAGCGGTCGAGGTAGTGCTCGACGTCTGCCATGTTGGTCTCCTCGTTGTTGCCAATGATGCAGCGGAGGGCGTAGGGGAGCGGCTCGCCGGTCTCCTTCACCTGGAGGGCAAAGAAGTGCGCAGCCCAGAGCGAGAGGACTAGCGGACCCTTGTCGTCGAGCACGCCACGGCCCATGAGGTAGCCCTCGCGGCGCGTCACGTCGAGCGCGGGGACGGTCCAGCCAAGGCCCACGGGGACGATGTCAGAGTGGGCTATGGTCGCCACGTAGGGCGCGCCCTCCCTGCCCGCGACCTCGCCGTAGCCAATGCAGCCGTCGAGGTCCGTGACGGCAAGGCCCAGGCGGCTGGCAATGCCCTCTGCTGCCACCAGGGCCTCGTTTGCCTTGGGGCCATAGGGCTTGCCCGGCTCGGCGGCCGAGAGGTCCTCGACCGACTCTATTCTCACGAGCGTACGGATGTCTTCGACAACGTTCTCCCAGACCTCGTCGACGTATGCGTCGACCTTGGCCTTGAGCTGGTCGTCGTTGGTCTGTGCCATGCTTCCTCCCAATGGGTTGGTAAATCGTGCCCCACCATCTTAGACGCTTGCGCTGCGGCGTGGCGGCGGGGTCGCTCGCGGGGTACCGCGCGGCGCTGGGGGCAAGTGGTGTCACAATGGCACGTGATGCTGCGTGGTGCCTACGCAGCGCCGGAGGTGCGGTGTTGACCGGAGGGGGTTTCCATGGCTGGTGACGAGTGGTACAAGGACGTGGTGTTCTACCAGATCTGGCCGCGCAGCTTTGCCGACGGCAACGGTGACGGCATTGGCGACCTCTATGGCGTCTACGAGAAGCTCAACTACGTGAAGTCGCTGGGCGTGGGTGGTATCTGGTTCTCTCCGCTGTACGTCTCGCCCAACGCCGACTTTGGCTATGACATTGCTGACTACCGGCGCATCTCGCCGGACTATGGGGACGAGAAGATCTTCCGCCGCGTGCTCGACCGCGCACATGAGCTGGGCCTCAAGGTCATCATGGACCTGGTGATAAACCACACCTCGAGCGAGCACGAGTGGTTCCGCAAGGGTATTGACCCCACAAGCCCCTACCATGACTACTACATCTGGCGTGACCCCGCGCCGGACGGCGGCGTTCCCAACAACTGGCAGAGCATGTTCGGAGGTCCCGCCTGGACGTACAACGAGGAAAACGGCCAGTATTATCTGCATCTCTTCTCGGCAGGCCAGCCCGACCTCAACATGGACAATCCGCGCGTGCGCGACGAGGTCAAAGACGTCATGCGCTACTGGCTGGACATGGGCGTCGACGGCTTTCGCGAGGACGTGATCACGCTCATCTCCAAGGCAGAGGGCCTGCCCAACGACCGCGGGCCCCTCTCGCTTCCCAAGGGCAGGCAGTACTACGACTGCGGGCCGCACCTTGCGGACTACCTGGGCGAGTTCCGTCACGACGTGCTGGCGCAGCACGACTGCTTTGTGGTGGGCGAGGCGCCCTTCGTGGACGTGGAGAAGGCGCGCATGCTTACGCAGGGGCCGCGCGAGAGCCGCCTGCTCGACATGGTCTTTAGCTTCGAGCACATGGAGGCGGACTGCCTCTTTACGGAGTACATCCCGCTGCCGTTTAGCCCCAGGCGCCTTATGCGCGCGCTCTCGCGCTGGCAGGACGGGCTGCACGGCGTGGGCTGGAACGCCCTCTACCTCGAGAACCACGACCATCCGCGTGTGATCAGCCGCTACGGGAGCGAGCGCTACCGGCGCGAGAGCGGCTCGATGCTCGCCTGCGCATACCTCTTCCTCGAGGGGACGCCCTTCGTCTTCCAGGGGCAGGAGATTGGCATGACCAACATCTCGCTGCCGACCATCGAGGACTACCCAGACTGCATTGCGCAGGCGAACTACCGCTCCTACGTGGGGAAGATGGGGGAGGAGAAAGCGCTCGCCCGCGTGCGGCGGGCCACGCGCGACAACGCCCGCACGCCCATGCAATGGGACGCCACCCCAAACGCCGGCTTTAGCACGCACGAGCCGTGGTTTGCCGTGAACCCCAACTACCGCGAGGTCAACGTGGCCGTGCAGGGCAATGACGAGAACTCGCTTCTCAACTTCTACCGACGCGCCATCGAGCTTCGAACCAAGAGCGCCGCCGTGCGCTGGGGCGAGTACCACGAGTTCCTCCGTGCGAACGGTAGCGTGTACGCGTACTCGCGCGAGTTCGCGGGTGACGAAGAGCACGGGGCCGAGACGCTGCTCGTGGTGTGCTGCTTTGGCAAGGGCGGGCACCGCGTGGGGCTGCCGGGTAAGTTCCGGGGCCGCCCGCACGAGGTCCTTCTCGCCAACTATCCCGTGGAGGACGCCAGCGCGGACTCGTTTGTTGCGCGGCCGTACGAGGCGCGGGTGTATAGGGTGCAGTAGGACGGCGCGTGTGCGGCCGGCGCACGGCGCCGGTGCCGCCGGTGCGCGGCTTGCGTGCCGCCGGTGCGCGGCGCGGCGCCTTCGCGAGGCCTCCATGCCTTCCGACTACAATGCCACCTCCTGCTACCGATACGTAAGGGAGGTCCGGGGCAATGAAGGTCGCCATGAGAAGGGCCGTGCTCGTCGCTGTCATCTGCTTTGCCGTCGCGCTCGTTGTGAGCGTCGCGTTTCTCGTCTGGTTCAACGCCGACCCCGACACGAACATCACCGCGATTCTCTCCAGTCTGCCACTGAGCTACCTATACGCGATTTCGTCCGGCCTTGCCGCGTTTTCCGTTGGAGCGCTAGTCGCGCTTGTGGCGGGGTCTCTCGCACACCTGCGCATGCCCAACCTGCCGCGCGTGATCTTTGCCGCGCTGGGCTGGGTCGTGCTGGGCTTCCTGCTCCTTGCACCCGTCATTGCGACGCTGGCCAACAACTCGGCCGCTATTGTGTTTGCACTGGTCGTGTACGCCGCAATCAAGGTCCCCGTGGTCTTTGCGGCGTTTGGCCTGCTGTTGGGCCTGGGCTTTGCCGAGAGGCGCGACGCTGCGGAGCCTGACGACCGCGCGTAACGCGCATCTTTTGGAAATGAAGGCTGGACAGGTGGGGTTTGGCCCTCCTGCCCAGCCTCTTTTTTTGAGACAGTGGGCATTTCTCGGCCCCATTTATTGCGCGAAATTTCACGAGAAGTAATCAGCCAACTCGAGAAACGTCCGTCTTGCTAGGAAAAACGCGCAATAATGGCGAGCAACACAGTTAGCATTGCCTGGCGTTTGGCGTTTGGCGTTTGGCGCTTGGCGGCGCCGGGCCCAGAGGCGCGACGCTCGGAGCCTAGGCCTGGCGAATAAACTGGACCACCTCGTCCACGGCGTGCGAGAGCCACATTGCCTCGCCCACCACGCGAGGCCCCTCGCCAAGCGTGACCAGCCGCGCGTGGGGAAACTCCTCCGCGGCCCGCCGGGCGTCGTCAAAGGCGCGATGGCTTGCGCCCTCGCTGCGGCACACCAGCACGGGTCCGTGGAAGCGGCGCATGTCCCCCCAGATGCTGCCCGCGTCCTGGCCGCCGTCCGTGGTGTGCTCGGCAGAGAAGTCAGGCGAGAGTAGCACCAGCCCGGACACGTCATGGGGGTGCCGGGCTGCCGCGAGCGTCGCCACCACGCATCCGTGCTCGGCGCCGGCGAGAAACACGCGGCAGTTGTCGATCAGGTCCAGGCGCCCCACGGCGTCAGAGGCGGCTTCGATGTCCTCAAGGGCCCGTGCCACCTTTGACGCCGCTGCGCCAGTCGCCATGCTGCCGTCGTTCACCACGCAGCTCGCTACTCCACGCGATGCAAGCTCCTCGAGCGGCAGCTTTACCGCCACGTCTTCCCCGCCGGCCCACACGATCACGGGTAGGGGACCGGGGTCATCGGGTAGGAGAAGGCGCGCCTGCACTTCTCGCCCGTCCCGCTCGCAGCGAACGGGCAGCTCGCGCCAGCCGTTGCCGTCAAGGATCTTCTCGGCCTCGCACTCTGCGCGCTTCTCCCCGTGCCTGAAGATGCCCATGTCCGTCTCGACCGCCCTTCTCGCTGCCCACTCGCCATGATTTCCGTGCGCCTTGCCCCGCTGCGTGCGCTATGCGTCCGACCGCGCGAAGCGGTTCGCCATGTGCATGCTGCGCTCGTAGAGCACCTTGGCGAGAAGCTCGTCGGTCTTCTCGCGCGCGTAGTCTGCCACGTGCTGGTTGGCCTCCTCGAGAAGGTCCTGCGCCGCCTCGGCGCCAAGGCCCTGCTTGGCCACGAGCGCATCCGTTGCCGCCAGCACGCGCTCGCCCTCGGAGCCAAGATCAAGCTGGTAGGCCTCGATTGCGGGCACGCACTCCGCGTAGTTGGCGTCTGCCATGGCGGCGATGAGGCGGTTTGCCCAGTAGAAGCTCTCGGTCGAGACGCGCTTGGGATCGGTCTGCTCGAGGTAGGCGGGTGTCTGGCTCACGCTGGCGTAGAACGGCAGCAGCGCGTTGAACGGGTTGGAGCCAAAGGCCAGCCACTGCACGCAGCGCGTGGCCTCGGGGCCGTACGGGCGCGCCTGCAGCACGGAAAGCTGGCTGTTGCGGTTGATGCCAATGGGACGGTAGTGGCCGCGCGTGGCCTCCGTTCCAAACTTGCCGTACGGGTCGTAGGCGGTTCCCTGGTAGTGGAGCGAGAGGACGTACTTCACGTCCTCGATGGTCATCTTACGCTCGGGGACGCTTGCCCAGGGGAGGTCGTTCGCCTCGGGGCCCATGGGCGCTGAGGGGGAGTCCCAGCTCTGGGCGTGCGGGTTGAGGAAGCGCTGCATCGACCAGGCACGCGGCGTGTTGTAGAGGTGGTCCTCGTCGGAGTGGCTGCCAAAGGCGTCACGCGGGTTGAAGACCTTCTCGCTCTCGCCCTCCGTGCGCAGCGTGAGGTCAAGGTGGTGGGCATCCATCCACTCGGCAAGGTCGGGCGAGCACATGTGCTCGGTCTGCTCGCCCAGGGCGTCTGCCAGGTCAAAGGAGTCAATCCCCAGCTGGTTGGGCATCGTAACGTAGCAGTCGTCCGGCACGCGCTTGGCGATCCAGTGATGGCCGCCCACGGTCTCCAGCCACCAGATCTCGTCGACGTCCGAGAAGGCAATGCCGTTCATCTCGTAGGTGCCGTAGCGCTCGAGGAGCTCACCAAGGATGCGCACGCCGTCGCGTGCGGAGCGCGCATAGGGCAGCACCAGCGTGACCATGTCCTCCTCGCCAATGCCGCCGGGCTGCTCGGGCTCATAGTCGTCGCTACCGGGCGTCCCCTTGGCGGGCCGATAGACAACCATGGGGTCCGCGCCCAGGACGCGCTCGTTGGAGGTGAGGGTCTCGGTGGCGCTCATGGCAACACCGCGTGCCGAGAAGCCCGCCTCCTCCCAGAGGCCCTGGGAAAGGTCCGCGTTGGGGACGGCCGTGTAGCGCACGCCGTCCTCGGCAGGCAGCGGCACCGTGAGGTGCGAGATCTTCGAGGTGTAGCTAGTGCGTCCCTCGGGGTCCACAACGCAAAAGCGCTTGGGATTGAACTCGCCGTTGGCGGAGTCCTCGTTTCTGGCGACGATGGTCGACCCGTCGTAGCTGGCGTTCTTGCCAACCAGGATGGTGGTGCAGGGCATGGTGCCTCCTTGGTCTGGTGTGCGGTGCCGGCAGCTTGCGCCGGCGCATTCTCACATGCCATAGTATGCCCACCTGCCGCGGCACCTGCATGCAGGCTTGTGCGCATGTTACGGAAGGCGCACGAGTGGACCGTCGCCGCCGTGTTCCGGGCGAAATCCCCGTCATACTGTGGTGGCACAAAACGCGGTCTCCCCGGTGGCATTTCTTGCCGGGTGTGCCGCCTGCGAGTTAGACGAGAGGAACCACGTACCATGACCATGACCTTCAAGCGCCGTCTGCCCATCCCCATGGAGATCCGCGAGGAGATGCCCCTCTCCGCGGACATGGCGGCGAGAAAACCCGCCTTCGACGCCGAGGTGGCGGCCATCATTCGAGGCGAGTCCCCGCGTCGCCTGCTTGTGATTGGGCCCTGCTCGGCCGACCGCGAGGACTCGGTCCTCGACTACGTGACGCGCCTTGCCAAGCTTGCCGACGAGGTAAAGGACAAGCTCCTCGTGGTGCCGCGCGTCTACACCAACAAGCCTCGCACGCGTGGTACCGGCTACAAGGGGCTTCTCCACAACCCCGACCCCGAGGCGCCGGCAGACCTCCTCGAGGGCGTGAAGGCCATCCGCCGCATGCACCTGCGCGTGGTGGAGGAGACCGGCATGTTCACGGCGGACGAGATGC
>Ga0256406_1004776_pt1 | contig 15109 bp, 8 predicted proteins | sample RumenRJG_03DNA_FD_185986 | JGI IMG/M metagenome (GOLD analysis project Ga0256406, IMG submission 185986) | Bovine rumen microbial communities from Lethbridge, Alberta, Canada - RJG_03 | ecosystem: Host-associated > Mammals > Digestive system > Stomach > Rumen | place: Canada: Alberta | collected... | reverse complement strand
TTGGCAAGGCTGGTACAAATGGTAAGGATGGCGTTGACGGTAAGATTGGAGTCAATGGCAAAGATGGTGCATCTGTTGTCATTAACGGCAAAGATGGATCTATCGGCCTGACAGGCCCGAAAGGTGCCGATGGTAAAGATGGCGCGTCGTTGACTATGCGCGCAGAAAAAGGTGATCCCGGTGTCAATGGTACGGACGGTATTACTCGCATCGTTTATGATGGACAGCAGGTAGCAACACTGGACGATGGACTGAAATTTGGCGGTGACTTCGGTGATGTATCGAAAGTTAAACTGAATAAGCAAGTCAATGTCAAAGGCAATGCTACAAACGAAAAAGACCTGGTTGATGGCAATATCGGCGTTGTATCCAGACAAGATGGTGAAAATGGACAGCTGTTGATTAAGTTGAATAAGAATATCAATCTTGGAAACGACGGCTCCATTACAATTAACAATGTCAAAGTCAATAATGAAGGTCTGAAGATTACTAATAGTACAACTGATGATACGAAGAATGTAGTGATTAATGGCAATACGATTTCTATGGGCGGTAATAAGATTACAAACGTAGCTCGTGGGGAAGCTGGCACAGATGCAGTCAATGTATCTCAGCTGACAGAAGTTAAACAACTTGCTTCTAAGCACACCCTTGTCACTGTCAACGGTGGCAAGCAGGCTCCGGAAGATACCGTTCCCAATAATGACAAGTACAGCCAGTATACATCGTCTTCCGATGGCAATCTCCAACTAGCCCAGAAAGTAAATGACGGACAGATTACGTATGACCTGAAACTGAGCGATGACTTGAATGTTGGCAAGGCTGGTACAAATGGTAAGGATGGCGTTGACGGTAAGATTGGAGTCAATGGCAAAGATGGTGCATCTGTTGTCATTAACGGCAAAGATGGATCTATCGGCCTGACAGGCCCGAAAGGTGCCGATGGTAAAGATGGCGCGTCGTTGACTATGCGCGCAGAAAAAGGTGATCCCGGTGTCAATGGTACGGACGGTATTACTCGCATCGTTTATGATGGACAGCAGGTAGCAACACTGGACGATGGACTGAAATTTGGCGGTGACTTCGGTGATGTATCGAAAGTTAAACTGAATAAGCAAGTCAATGTCAAAGGCAATGCTACAAACGAAAAAGACCTGGTTGATGGCAATATCGGCGTTGTATCCAGACAAGATGGTGAAAATGGACAGCTGTTGATTAAGTTGAATAAGAATATCAATCTTGGAAACGACGGCTCCATTACAATTAACAATGTCAAAGTCAATAATGAAGGTCTGAAGATTACTAATAGTACAACTGATGATACGAAGAATGTAGTGATTAATGGCAATACGATTTCTATGGGCGGTAATAAGATTACAAACGTAGCTCGTGGGGAAGCTGGCACAGATGCAGTCAATGTATCTCAGCTGACAGAAGTTAAACAACTTGCTTCTAAGCACACCCTTGTCACTGTCAACGGTGGCAAGCAGGCTCCGGAAGATACCGTTCCCAATAATGACAAGTACAGCCAGTATACCTCGTCTTCTGACGGAAATCTCCAATTGGCCCAGAAAGTAAATGACGGTCAGATTACGTATGATGTGAAGCTGAATGAAAAATTGGATTTGACAGATAAAGGTAGCGTAACTACTGGCAACACGGTCATGAATAATGATGGGGTGAAGGTTGACGATGGCAACGGTAATAGTACTGCTGTAACTACTGGTGGGGTTACTGTACAAGATTCTAATGGCAACACAACAAAGGTTGAAGCTGGGAAGATTTCTGTAGGTAATGGTACAAACAACGTAACCATTAATGGAGATTCTGGTACTGTCAATGGTCTGACTAACAAAACATGGGATGGAGAACATTACGTCTCCGGGCAAGGCGCGACAGAAGACCAGCTCCATCAGGTTGAGTCCAATGTCAATAAGAAGTTTGATGATGTAAATAAGAGGATTGAAAATGTCGATAAACACCATACCGAAGTTACTGTTAATGGTGGTACATCGGCACCGACAACGGAAAATACGTATTCGGAAGGCAATCTCCAGATTGCCCAGAAGACGGGTGCCAATGGGCAGAAGGTCTATGACCTGAAGCTCAACGATAACCTGAACATCGGTAGTGTTGGCAAAGCTGGTAAAGATGGTAAGGATGGACATATTGGCATCAATGGCAAAGATGGCAAGTCCAGTGTCGGCATTGACGGCAAGGACGGCATTTCTGTCATCGGTGCTGACGGCAAGAACGGTGTCAGCATCATCGGTTCCAACGGCCTCAATGGCAAGGACGGCATCGATGGCAAGATTGCTATCGGTACACCGGGTAAAGACGGCCAGCCGGGTAAGGATGCTATTTCCATTTCCGGTCAGAACGGTGAAGGTCATATCGGTTTGACCGGAGCTGCCGGTAAAGATGGCAAGAATGCTACAGCTGATATCCATGTCAAGAATGGTCAGGTCGGTGTCGATGGCACGGACGGCCGTGGCGGCAAGGATGGAATGGACCGCGTTGTCTATGAAGACCACAATGGTACACCTCATGAAGTGGCTACCATGGATGACGGCATGAAGTACGGCGATGATTTCGGCAACACAGCCAAAGTCAAACTGAACCATCAGCTGGATATTGTTGGCGACATCAATGCCGGTAAGAAAGATGGCGACAAGAAAGCAACGAAAGATGATCTCAGCGATGGGAACATCGGCATCATTGCTACCGATACCACCTACAATAAAGATGGTACGGTGAAGGAAAATGGTAAGATGACTGTCAAGCTGGCTAAGGACCTGAAAGGCTTGAACAGCATTGAATCCAACAGCGTCACGACGGGCAATACGACCATCAACAACGGCGGCCTCACCATCAAGACAGAAGATGCCAACCGGACCATCACCGTTCAGGATGGCAACGTCAACATGGGCGGCAACCAGATCCACAATGTGGCTCCTGGTCAGGCTCCTGGGGATGCGGTCAATGTCAGCCAGTTGAATGCGACGAATTCCGCCGTCAATAAACTGGGCAACCGCATCAACCGCGTCGGCGCCGGTGCCGCTGCTTTGGCAGCCCTCCATCCGCTGGACTTTGACCCGGACGACAAGTGGGATTTCGCAGCTGGCTACGGTAATTACCGCGGTGCTAATGCGGCCGCTATCGGTGCTTACTATCGTCCCAATGAAGACACCATGTTCAGCGTCGGCGGCTCCTTTGGCGGTGGGGAAAACATGGTCAACGCCGGTGTCAGCATTAAGCTGGGCCAGGGTAACCACGTTTCGACGTCCCGCGTAGCCATGGCCAAGGAAATCAAGGACCTGCGCCAGAATGTGGCCAACTTGAACGCCATCGTCAACCGCCAGAGTGCGCTCATCGATAAGCTGACGGGCACTAATGCCGGTACGGTTTCGGATACGGGCAATGATTTGTTCCCCGATGTTCCGGCCAACCACTGGGCTTATGAATACGTCACCAAGTTGAAACAGGCAGGTATCCTGACTGGGTATCCTGATGGCAACTTCGATGGCGACCGCATGATGACGCGTTATGAATTTGCCGCCATCGTCTATCGGGCCATCATGGCCGGCGCGGCTTCCAACCCGGCATTGAACCAGGATGGGACGCTGAATAAGTTAGCCAAAGAATTTTCACCGGAAATGAAATATATCCGCATCGATACGATTGCCAAAGATAAAAACGACAAGCCGACCATCGAACGTGTCCGCGTCATTCCGGATGCCAAATAGAGGAGGTGCTTATTATCACCAAAATAGGGATTTCATTCAGAATCGATTCCGATCTCAAAGATGAATTTGAAAAGTTTTGCGATTCCGTAGGTATCAGCATGACGACGGCCGTTCATTTGTTCATCAAGACGACTGTACGGGAACAACGGATTCCCTTTGAAATAAAGGCTTCGAGCAAAAAATAGAATCGAGAGAGTAAGGAGAAAGGGCTTGTCGCACGGCGACAAGCCCTTTCAAGCTGTTAGCAGCTAGGGGTTAGGGGTTAGCAGATAGCGTTCGTCATAAATCCCGGTTGGGCACAGGATTCACGGCGGCCTGCGAAGTGCGACCGGCGGCCTGCGGGCCAGAGCCCCTAAAAAGCCCTTCACAGGGGCGGCCTATATATGGTATTATATACTGTAAACCCTAAATTATGATTTTTGTGAAAAACGGAGAGAATACATGGATTTTCAGAGCAATCGATTTTATCATATTATTTCTTACGGCTGTCAGGCGAATATGTCTGACAGCGAACATTATGCCGGCCAGTTGGAAGAATTGGGCTACCACAATACGGAAGATTTGGATACGGCTGATGTCATCCTCATCAATACGTGTTGTGTCCGCGAAACGGCGGAAGACAAGACGCTGGGGAAAATCGGCGAACTCAAGCATTTGAAGACGCAGAACCCCGATTTGATCATTGCTGTCACAGGCTGCATGGCCCAGGAATGGCAGGATAAGCTCTTCAAGCGGGCGCCTCATATCGACTTGGTCATTGGGACGCACAATATCCACAAGCTCATCGAGCTCATCAAAGAACGGTGCAGCAAGGCCGACCATTATATGGCTGCCGACATGAGCCTGCCGGCCTTCCACGATATGCCGGTCAAGCGTTTCCAGAAGTTCTTTGCCTGGATTCCCATCATGAACGGCTGCAACAAGTTCTGCACGTACTGCATCGTGCCTTATGTCCGGGGCCGCGAAGTGAGCCGCCCTATCGACGCCATTGTGGAAGAAATCAAGAAGGTTGCCGCTGAAGGCTACAAGGAAATCACCTTGCTCGGTCAGAACGTCAATTCGTATGGTCTGGACCTCAAAGACGGCACGGATTTCTCCAAGCTCGTCGCCGCTGTCGACGATATCGACGGCATCGAACGGGTGCGCTACATGACCAGCCATCCCAAGGATATGACCTTTGCCATGATCGACGCCATTGCCGACAGCCAGAAGGTCGTCAACCACATGCATCTGCCTATCCAGTGCGGTTCCAATGAGCTCTTGAAGAAGATGAACCGCGGTTATACGGTGGAACATTACTTGGAACTCGTCGACTATGCCCGCAAGCGCATGCCCGACTTGGTCCTGACGACGGATATCATCGTCGGCTTTCCTGGCGAAACGGAAGCGATGTTTGAAGATACGCTGAACCTGCTCAAACGCGTCCAGTACGATATGGCTTATACGTTCATTTATTCGCCGCGGACGGGGACACCGGCAGCTAAGATGGAAGACCAGATTCCGCAGGAAGAAAAGAGCCGTCGCCTTCAGCGCTTGATGGAAGTACAGAACGTCTATAGTTTAGCCAAGAATAAAGAAATGGAAGACCATGTCTATGATGTCATCGTCGAAGGACCGACTAAGAATGATGCCAATCACTGGTTTGGCCGGACGACGGGCAACAAGATGATCATTTGGGAAAATGACGGCTCCGTCGCTATCGGCGATACCGTGCCGGTCCAGGTCGACAAGGGCCAGACATGGGTCCTCAAAGGTCACTTAGTGCACTAAAGGAAGGTGAGACTTTGGCAGGAAAAAAATTAACGCCTATGATGCAGCAGTACATGGAAGTCAAAGAGCAGTGCCAGGATAAAATCCTCTTTTTCCGCCTCGGCGACTTCTATGAAATGTTTTTTGACGATGCCCTGACGGCGTCGCGCGAACTGGACCTGACCTTGACGGGCCGGGCTGGCGGCAATAAGGAAAAAGTTCCTATGTGTGGCGTGCCCTTTCATTCGGCCGATACCTATATTGAACGGCTGGTCCACAAAGGCTATAAGGTCGCTATTTGCGAACAGATGGAGGACCCGAAGCTGGCGAAAGGCTTGGTCAAGCGCAAGATCATCAAGGTCATTACGCCAGGGACGATTACCCTGGAAAATGCCGTAGCGTCGAAGCAGAACAATTACATCGGCTGCCTGAATGAAAAAGAAGGCATCCTTTCCATCGCCCTTATGGACGTCACGACCGGTGAATGTCTGTGGGCTGACTGCGCTGCGTCGGTCATGGAAGATTCCTTGTTCGATATCCTTGCCGTCTACGAACCGAGTGAACTTATTTACGCCCATATGGGGAAGGATATGGACGCTGTCCGCGAATACTTGCGAAGCCATTTGGCGCAATGTACGGTCACGGAATTTCCTGCTGATGACAACGTCGATTATAGCGAACAAGCCCGGTCCTATTTCCCGCCCGAAGATTTTGCGGCTGCCACAGCGGCTGGCGACTGCATCGGCATGCTCCTGGCCTATGTCAGCGACGTCATGCAGTCCGATATTTCTCACATCAATTCCCTGGAACACATCGACAATGACCGGCGCCTGGTCGTCGATGCGGCCAGCCTGCGCCATCTGGAAATCACGCAGAACGTCCGCGACGGCGGCCGCCGGGGGACGCTTCTCGATGTCTTGGACAAGACCCAGACGGCTATGGGCGGGCGGCTCCTGCGCAAGTGGTTGGAAGCGCCGCTCATCCGCATTGCCGATATTACGCGCCGCCAAGATGCCGTCGAAGACTTCGTCCTCCACGAAATCATGCGCCAAGATACAGCTGACGTGCTGAACCGTATTTACGACTTTGAACGCATCCTGACCCGTATCGAAACGGGAACGGTAAGCCCGAAAGACTTAGTGGCCCTGCGGGAATCACTGGCCGTCATTCCGCAGCTCAAAAACGTCTTGGCCGGGGCCAGCGCCGACCTCCTGCACAACCTCAATGACCACTTGCAGACCCATGACGACGTGTATGACCTGCTCTGCCGGGGCATCAAGGACGAACCGGGATTGGTCATCCGCAACGGCGGCGTCATCCGCGATGGTTTTTCGCCGGAACTCGATGAAATCCGCTCCATTGCGGCCAACAGCCATGCCTTTTTGCAGGAACTGGAAGAGAAGGAAAAGGAAAAGACCGGCATTAAGATGAAAATCGGCTATACCAAAGTCTTTGGCTATTACTTCGAGATTTCCCATGCCAATACTAAGCCCATTCCCGATTATTACGTACGCAAGCAGACCTTGGTCAATGCCGAACGCTATATCACGCCGGAATTGAAGGAGTTTGAAGTCAAAGTCCTGACCAGCCAGGAACGGATGCTGGCTTTGGAATACAAGCTTTTCGGCGACATCCGCCGCCAGATCCAGGGACATATCCCGGCCATGCAGGCAACGGCCCGGGCCATTGCCCGCATCGACTGCTTGTACAGTCTGGCCTGCGCGGCTTATGACAACCGCTACGTCCGTCCCAGCCTCAACACGAAGGCGACGATTTCCATCAAGGACGGCCGTCATCCCATTATTGAAAAGTATTTGAAAGATGAATTGTTCGTCCCCAATGATGTCACTTTGAACCATGAAGACCATGAAATCCTGGTCATTACCGGACCGAATATGGCCGGTAAGTCGACGTATATGCGCCAAGTCGCCGTGTTGGTCCTCATGGCTCAAGTTGGCTCCTTCATTCCGGCCAAGGAAGGGTCTATTTGCCCGGTAGACCGCATCTTTACCCGCATCGGTGCCAGCGATGATATCCTCACCGGTCAGAGTACGTTCATGATGGAAATGAAGGAAGTGTCGTACATCCTGAAACACGCGACTAGCCGCAGCCTGCTCATCCTCGACGAAATCGGCCGCGGGACGAGCACCTTTGACGGCATGTCCATCGCCAGGGCCGTCATCGAATACTGCCTGAAGCATATTCACGCCTTGACGCTGTTTGCGACGCATTATCACGAACTCATCGCCATGGCCGACGATTCGCCGAAAATCAAGAATTATACGGTCGCCGTCAAGGAACGGGGCAAGAACATCAAGTTCCTGCGGCGCATCATTCCCGGTGGCGCCGACCGCAGCTACGGCCTGCACGTGGCGCGCCTGGCCGGCTTGCCGGAAAGCTTGCTCAAGCGGGCCGACGTCATCTTGGAAGATTTGGAAAAGAACGGCGGCGCTCCCGTCCCGGCCAAGGCGCCTGTGAACCCTGCGCCGTCACCGATGGGGGACAGTCTCTTTTCCAGTCCCGTCATCGATAAGCTGCTCAGTGTCGATGTCAGCAGTATGACGCCGATTGAAGCGATTTCTTTCTTATATAATCTGCAAAAAGATGCCAAAGAAGGAAGTGGGATCCAGTGAGTTCAATCATTCATGTCTTAGATGAAGCGACGCGCAATAAGATCGCTGCCGGCGAAGTCGTCGAACGGCCGGCGTCGTGCATCAAGGAATTGGTGGAAAATGCCATTGATGCCGGTGCCCATGCCATTGAAGTGGAAATTGCCGATGGCGGCCAGTCTTATATGCGGGTCACCGACGACGGCTGCGGCATGAGCCCGGAAGATGCCCATAAGTGCATCATCCGTCACGGCACGAGCAAAATCAGTTCTGTCGAAGATATCTTTGCCATTACGTCTCTGGGCTTCCGCGGCGAAGCCGTGCCCAGTATTGCTGCCGTATCGCACATGCAGATTACGACGCGCCAGGCTGACGACGATTTTGCCACGCACCTCATCCTCGATGGGGGCGAAATTACAGCAGAAGACCAGGCCGGTGCCCCGGTCGGGACGACGATGGAAGTAAGCGACCTCTTTTACAATACGCCAGCGCGGCGCAAGTTCCTCAAGAGCGAACGGACAGAAAGTTCGAAAATCTCTGAAATGGTGACCAAACTGGCTCTAGCCAATCCAGCTATTGCCTTTACCTTTACCAATAATGGCCGGACGACGATGAAGACTGGCGGTACAGGGGACCTGCGGGAAACGATTGCCAATATCTACGGGGCCAACGTCGCCCGCGATGTCTTTGCCATCTCTGCCGACCAGGACGGCATCAGCCTGGAAGGCTATGTAGGCAAGCCGTCGGTCTTAAAGAGCAACCGCAACTGGCAGACGTGCATCGTCAATCACCGCATCGTCCATAATCCTTTGATGTTCAAGGCCATCGACAATGCTTATCACGCCATGCTGCCGAAATCGGGCTATCCCTTTGCCCTGCTCCATCTCCATGTCGACCCGGCGACGATCGACGTCAATGTCCATCCTGCCAAGACGGAAATCAAATTCTCCGATGAACAAGCCGTTTATCGGGCTATTTACCACAGTATCGTCACGGCCCTGGTGGCCCAGGAAAAGCCCGAAGCCATCGCCAAGACCATCGGTGTCGATGTAGGGGCCGTCCCAAAGGGCGGCCCGCAGGAAAAAGCAACCTCCGTAGGGGTCGTCCCAAAGGGCGGCCCGCAAGGGGAGAAAGCAACCTCCGTAGGGGCCGTCCCAGAGGGCGGCCCGCAGCGGACAGCTCCAGCCGGCCCGCAGGAAAAGACAACCTCTCAGTCCGCTGCGCGGACAGCTCCCCTATCAGGGGAGCCTCTTGCGGATGGTCCTGACCGGGCCCAAAAGGGCCTATTAGGGGAGATTCCTGCGTGGGGTGCCCGCCAAGAACGTGGGGGAGCCGATCAACCCAGTCTCTTTTCCCAGGCCTTGGCTCAACATGGACAAGGGGGTCCATCGGAAGCGACGTCTGTCGTTTCGGAAGCGGCGGCCCCGAAAATCGTCTTTGATGGCGATGACGACGTCTTCATTCCTTTGGGAGAAGTGGCGGACTGCTTCATCATTGCCAAAAAGGGACAAGATCTATACATCGTCGATCAACATGCCGCTCACGAACGAATCCGCTATGATACGTTCTGCAAGCGCGTCGAACGGATGCCGAGCCAGCAGCTGCTGACGCCGGAGTTCGTCGATGTTGACAGCGACGATATGACGCTTCTGCTGGAACGGAAGGACGTCTTCAACGACCTGGGCTATACGTATTCTGAAGCCGGTCCGACGACGCTGCGCGTGGAAGAAGTACCCTGCGATTTGCAGACCAGCGATATTGCTGATTCCCTGAAAGATATCTGCCTGCTCTTGCACGATCAGAAAGAACCGGATAAAGCCATGGTCCGTCATCGCTCCCTGGCCTATCTGTCCTGCCACGGTGCTGTCAAAGCCGGCGATAGCCTCAATATCCGCCAGATGAAACAACTTTTGGATGATTTGTTCCATACGGAAAAACCCTATGTCTGCCCTCATGGCCGTCCGACAATCATCCGCTTTACACCGAAAGAATTAGCCCATTTATTTAAACGGACATGACTCATATGATTTACGTCGTGCCTTCATTGAAGGCCAAAGAAAAATTACAATGTGAAGGGAAGGCCTGGGCCGAAAGCCAGGGCTTCACCTATGTGCCGCGGGGAAAGCGGACTATCCAGGACTTGATGGATGAATACGGCGAGGACTTCCTCGTCTATTCGTCGCGGGGACCCCAAATCGACCGTCCGGAAGGCAGCCATTTTTTCAGCCTCAATATGGCCGAACTACGCATCCAGAACTTGCGGAAAGGCCAGCGCGACCATTTGCTGGAAGCGCTCATGGGGATGAAGGAGAGGGGAGCCGAAAGCCTCTCCTGCGAAGGGGAGGGGGACCGCTCGCGGTGGAAGGGTTCTTCCGAGCCGCCTATTACCGTCCTCGACTGTACTTGCGGCTTTGGCGCCGATGCGGCTGTCGCTTCTTTTGGCTTGCCTGCTGGGTCACGCGTCGATGCCCTGGAGGTGTCACCCCTGTTGGAAGCGGTCACATCGTGGGGCTTTTCCCATTTTGTCCACAAGAAAGACGACGTCACGGCGGCACTGCGACGGATTTCCCTGCGCCGTGGCGATTATCGCGATTACCTATTATCCGACGAAGGGCCCGTGTACGACGTCCTCTATTTCGATCCCATGTTCCAGCGGCCTGTCGAGGCGAGCTGCCAGTTCCAGCCCGTCCGGGCCATTATGGAACACGGCGGTCTGACGCGGGACCTGGTTGAACGGGCGCTGCAGAAAGCTCGGCGCCGGGTCGTCATCAAGGAGCGGGATTTCCGCCAACTCTGCCGCGATTTCCCGGAGGTTACCTTATATGGCGGCAAATACAGCCGCATTGGCTATGCCGTATTGGAGTGTGATTCATGGAAAAAGTAATGGTCATCATCGGTCCGACAGCTGTCGGCAAGACGGCGCTCAGTTTTGCCCTGGCCGAACATTACGGGACCGACCTTATTTCTGGCGACGCCTACCAGATTTACCGCCATATGGATATCGGTACGGCGAAACCGACAGCGGACGAATTATCCCGCTATCACCATTATCTCATCAATATTGCCGAGCCTGATGAGCCCTATTCGGCAGCCCGTTTCTGCGATATGGCCGGTAAGGCCATTGCCGAAGTCAACGGGAAGGGCAAAGTCCCCATCGTCGTCGGCGGCACAGGGCTCTATGTCCAATCCCTCCTGGAAGGCTACGATTTCCAGACGGCCCGCATGACCGAGGCTGATAAGGAAGCGGCTCAGGCACGCATTGCCTCCCTCGATGAAGGGGCGCTGAAAGACTATATTGTCCGGGAAACGGATTGGCAGCCGCCAGATTGGCACGAGCTGCTTTCTAATACGCATCGCCTGACCCGCCTGGTCAGTGCTATCGAACAGGGCGAAGGGAAGACCTTCGTCCGCGCCGGCAAGGCTCACGGCCTGGTCTATGACGCCTATGTCATCGGTCTGCGCCTGCCGCGGGACGTCTTATATGCCCGCATCGAAGAACGCGTCGACGCTATGATCGCTGCCGGCTGGGTCGATGAAGTGCGGCACTTGTTGGACCGGGGCATCCCGACGGACTGTCAGGCCATGAAGGCCATCGGCTATCAGGAGCTGGCTCTGTATATTCATGGCCAGCTGCCTCTCGATGACGCTGTGGCCCGCATCAAGACCCGGACGCGGCGTTTTGCCAAGCGTCAGCTCACGTGGTTCAAACGCATGCCCTACATCCATTGGTACGAAAAAGACCAGTACGAGGACGAAGCCGCCCTGGCCCGGGCCGTCATCCGTGATATAGACGCTCACTGGAGAGCGTAGGGGCGCCCACGTGGGGCGCCCGCGCGAATCCTGTGCACATCCTGATGAATGAAAGCGAAGAGCAAAAAGCCTCCCCTAATAGGGGAGGTGCCTCGAAGTGGCGGAAGGGTTGTTTTTTCAGAATTCTGCAAACGGTATGAGAGAAAAGCAACCCCTCAGTCAGCAAAGCTGACAGCTCCCCTATTAGGAGAGCCTTTCATTATAAACTAAGCAAATACAGAAAGGAATCATAACATTGTCTTTGGATTTAGAAACATTACGAAAAGAAGCGCTGGCCGAATGTGCGGACCAGTTTGAACGGATCGATACGATTTGTCTCCATAATACGGCGAAAGTCCTGGCTGCTTATAAGGAAGCCCAGATTTCGTCGTACCAGTTTGCCGGTACGTCGGGCTATGGCTATAGCGATATGGGAAGGGAAAAGCTCGACGAAGTCTTTGCCCGCGTCTTTAAAGCGGAAAAAGCCATTGTCCGTCCTCATTTCGTATCGGGGACCCATGCGCTGGCGACAGTCCTGCTGGCCCTGCTGCAGACAGGCGACCTCATGATGAGCCTTGTCGGCGCACCGTATGATACGATGCAGGGCGTTATCGGCTACGCCCATGAAACGCCCCATTCTTTGAAGGAAAAAGGCGTTCGCTATGAAGAAGTCGCCTTGAAGGACAACGCCTACGACCTGGCCGGTATTGAAGCGGCTGTCGCCGAAAAGCAGCCGAAACTGGTCCTCATCCAGCGTTCCCGCGGTTACAGCACACGGGCGTCCCTGACCATCGACGATATCCGTTCGATTATCGCCGTTGTCAAGAAGGTCAGCCCTCAGACGATTTGCTTTGTCGATAACTGCTACGGCGAATTTGCTGCCGAAGAAGAACCGATTGAAGCCGGTGCCGACATCATCGCCGGGTCGCTCATCAAGAATCCCGGTGGCGGCATCGCACCGACAGGCGGTTATATTGCCGGTAAGGAAGAACTGGTCCATGCAGCCGCCGACTACCTGACCGCTCCGGGCCTGGGCGACGAACTCGGCTCCTATGCCGCTGGTTACCGCCTCTTTTTCCAGGGCTTCTTCATGGCACCGCACGTCACGGCCCAGGCCATCAAAGGCGCTGTCTTTGCCGCCGCTGTCTTTGAAAAGATGGGCTTCAAGGTCTCGCCGGCCGTCCAGGACCCGCGCGTCGATCTGATCCAGACGATTTACCTGGAAAACGAACAGAATATGTGCCTCTTCTGCCAGGGCATCCAGTCTTTCTCGCCCGTCGACGCCCATGTCACACCCATTCCCGACGATATGCCGGGCTATGCCGATAAGATCATCATGGCGGCTGGCGACTTTGTCCAGGGTTCGTCCATCGAATTGTCTGCCGACGGCCCAATCCGCGACCCCTACATGATTTATCTCCAAGGGGGCATCGTCTTTGAACACAATGTCCTGGCCATCCTCAGCGCCGCCCAGTACATTGCCGAACACCGGGAAGGAGCCGCTCATGATTAAGGAAGTCCTCGTCGTCGAAGGCCGGTCTGATGTCGCCCGCATCCGGGCCAGCCATATCGACGTCGATATGATTACGACAGACGGTTTCAATTTGAAGCCCCATACGCTGGAACAGATACGCTGTGCCTATGAAAAGCGGGGCATCATCATCCTGACCGACCCCGACCGGGCAGGGGAGCAGATCCGCAAATTCCTGACCGACCGCTTCCCGAAGGCCAAGCACGCCTTCATTCCCCGGAAAGATGCCATTGCCAACAATGACCTGGGTGTCGAACAGGCTTCGCCAGAAGCCATCCGCCTGGCTTTGTCCAAAGTCCGCTGTGCCACGTATGAACCGCAGGAAACCTTTACGATGCAGGACATCGCCGCTGCCGGCCTCAACGGGACGCCTGATGCCGCCGACCGCCGGGCTGAAGTCGGGGCCATCCTGGGTATCGGCTATGGCAATGCCAAACAGTTTTTGAAACGCTTGAATCATTACGGCGTCACCCGTGACGAATGGGATGATGCTCTCCGTCAGATCCGCGAGGTGAAATAGATGAAAGAAGTCGACTTGTCCAATCCCGACGTCGTCCGCTACGTCGTCAAACGCTTTGGCCTGCGCATGAATAAGAAGCTGGGCCAGAATTTCCTCATCCGCCACGCCGTCGTCGACGATATTGCCGACGCAGCCGGCATCGGTGAAGGCGAACCGGTCCTGGAAATCGGTCCGGGTATCGGCACGCTGACCCAGGCCCTGGCTGAAACGGGAGCGGCTGTCACGGCTGTCGAACTGGACGATCATCTGCTGCCCGTCCTCGACAAGACGCTGGAACACTATGATAACGTGCGCATCGTTCACGGCGATATCCTGCGCATCGATATCGAAGAAGTCATGAATCACCAGCCCTTCACGGTCTGTGCCAATTTGCCATACTATATTACGACGCCGATTATCATGAAGCTCCTGGAACAGAAGCTGCCTATCAAGCGCATCGTCGTCATGGTCCAGAAGGAAGTGGCCGAACGCATGGTGGCCGAACCAGGCCATAAAATCTATGGCGCCCTGTCCGTCTCGGTCCAGTATTATACGAAGCCCCAGATGCTTTTTGAAATCTCGCCGAAATGCTTCATGCCGGCGCCAGAAGTCACGTCGGCCGTCGTCGCCATGGATGTCCGCCAGAAGCCACCTGTCGATTTGCTCGATGAAAAGCGCTTCTTCCAGGTCGTCAAAGCGGCCTTCCAGCAGCGCCGCAAGACCTTTGCCAATGCCTTGAAGAATACGGGCATGAGCAAGGAACAGATTGTCCAGGTACTGGAAAAATCCGGTATCGACGGCAAGCGCCGGGGCGAAACCCTGTCCCTGCAGGAATTCGCCGACGTTGCCAACGCCTGGGACGCGCTGCAGTAAGCATGAAAAAGCCTCTGACGTCATACATGAAGCTTTTTTTCCACGTTTGCCGTGGGTCGTTTGTCGTAATGGAGCAAGCCGCAGGTCAGCGTAGGAGCGCCCATACCGGGCGCCCGCGCGAATTCTGTGAACAGCCTGTGCTGTATTTGTGCAGATTTTCGGCAAACGAATCACGCCAAACGAACCAGTCGCCCCCACCCGTAAAACGGGTGGCTCGGCTGACGGCTATAAGCCTTTGTTGCTGAAAGCCAGCGTCTCAAGGCGCTGGCTTTCACTTTGTTCAAGCCACTGTGCATTTCACTCGTCACGTATC
>Ga0256406_1004775_pt1 | contig 15113 bp, 11 predicted proteins | sample RumenRJG_03DNA_FD_185986 | JGI IMG/M metagenome (GOLD analysis project Ga0256406, IMG submission 185986) | Bovine rumen microbial communities from Lethbridge, Alberta, Canada - RJG_03 | ecosystem: Host-associated > Mammals > Digestive system > Stomach > Rumen | place: Canada: Alberta | collected... | reverse complement strand
ATGGACTAAGGCAGCGAGAAGTTTTCTAGTGGTCTTCAGATCATCTCCAAGCTGAGAGCAACCATAAGGATGGGCTAAGATCTTGACCGCATCTCTTGCTTCCGGATGAAGGGAAACGAATTCCTCTTTGATCTCATCAAGGATATTGTTGATACAGCCGACCGTCGGGACTAAGAAGAGGTCATTGCGGGTACCGGCAGAACCATCTTTTCTTAAGTAACCTAAGAAGGTTTTCTTGGAAGGGGTAGCCGGAGCCTTGACTTCTTTATGATAGGTATAGGTCGGTTCTCCTTCCGCTAAGGAAGTGTGGAGGTTATGGGAATGGATCCACTGACCTTTCTTGACATCTTCTGAGAGGATACCGATGACATTGCCGTACTTGATGAGGCGATGTCCTTTCTCCATATCGTGAAGAGCGATCTTATGGCCCATCTTGATATCGTCAAGAAGGACGATACCATCGACGGTATCGCCTTTCTTGAAATCCTTGAGGGCGACGATCACATCGTCACTTGGATGGATACGGATAAAATCATTCATTCTTCAGAAACTCCTCTAACGCATCCATCTCACTCTTCGAGGATAAGATCAGAGCTAAGTTCTTACGGACTTCTTCGACTAACTTGGTATAGAGGGTTAAGTCCTCGCCCCAGATGTCCTTGTTTCCTAAGACAGTCTTGACTAAGGCTAAGACATCCTCATCTTCGTGATACTTCTTCCAGGCCTCCGCCATGAAGGTGAGATAAGCCGGGTTATCCTGTAAAGCAATCGCTTCTCTCTTGCCGTCGACCACACGATAGCCTTCGTAGAACTTGATCAAGGAAGCGAAAGCGAAGCAGAGATGCTTCGGATCTCTTCCGGCTTTATAGTCATCTAAGATCGTCGGAAGATCTCTTTCCTTGAACTTCGGAAGAGAGTTAAGAGCGATCGACATGAGCTTATGATGGACATACGGATTGAGGAAGCGGTCCATGACATCTTCACGGAACTGCTCGGCATCCTTGGTCGTTAAAGTCGGGACGATTTCCTGCTTCTGTTCTTCTTCTAAGAAACGGAAGATTCTCTTATCCAGTAACGACTGTCTGACTTCATCATAACCGCAAAGATAAGCAACCGGAACCAAAGAAGTATGGGAACCGTTTAAGATACGGACCTTTCTCTGCTTATAAGGATGGACATCCGGAACATAGATCGCATGGAGTCCGACCTTATCGACCGGGAATTTAGCTTCGACATACGGTTCTTCTCTTAAAACATAGAGGTGGAAGAATTCGCCCTTGACCATGTTGTTATCGACATAGCCGAATTCCTTGCATAAAGAATCGAATTCATCTCTCGGGAAGCCGGGAACGATACGGTCGACCAGAGTCGAAGTATAGTGGCAGGAGTTATTGATGTAATCGATGAAACCGGCATCCATGCCTCTTTCCTTAGCTAAACGGTTCAGAACTTCCTTGAGCTTATCGCCGTTATCGTCGATCAGCTCGCAAGGAATGATGGCAAGACCATATTCCTTACCAAGAACATCATAACGATGCTTGAGTAAAGCAAGAAGCTTACCAGGATAGGAAGTCGGAGTCTCTTTGGCAAGATCGATCTTGGTATCCTTCTCTTCGTAAGCGATACCGGCTTCGGTGGTGTTGGAGATAACGACTTCGAGATCCTTGCTCTCCGCATACTTGAGATACTTCTGATAGTCGGTATAAGGATTGACGAAGTCATCTAAGACATCGATCACCTGATGAACACGGACCGGCTGCTTCTGTTCGTTGATACCCTGCAGAATCAGAGTATAAAGACCATCCTGAGCAGCAAGGTTAGCAACTCTTCCCTGAGGAAGCGGCTGAACCACGACGACATGACCGGTATATTTCCCGGAATCGTTCATCTTCTGAACAAGCCAATCGACGAATGCGCGGAGGAAGTTACCTTCTCCGAACTGCATGATCTTGATCGGCGCCGACTTCTTCTCGACAATTTTCTTTGATAAGGTTTCCATTTTGGTTTACCCCCTTTAATCCCTTATTTCTAATACGATGAAGTGATGTATTCGCTATAAGCCATCATCAGCGGAGCCATACCTTTGGCATCGTTTTCCACAACCGGCTCGCTGAGATAGTAGGCAACAGACCCGTTTCTTCTTTCGGCATCTAACCCAGAGACTAAGCAGATGTTTCCGAGCTTTCCGTCATGGAAGTAACGTTTCACCACGGATTCGAAGATATCGATGCCTTCCTTCATCTCCGTATACGGAAGATATCCTTTTCTAGCTCCCTTCATCTTGCTATAGGCAAACATCAGGGAACCGGAAGTCTCTTCGTAGTTCTTCGGATCATCAATTAACGGAAGATCCTTCCAGAGATGATTCTCATCTTCGTATTTTTCCATGCTTTTTAGCACGTTTTTCAGATGGATGATCATCTCCTTCTTTTCTTTTCCGTGCCCCTCGTCTTCAAACACCGAAGCACAGTCGACCGAAGCCATCGCAAGCCAACCGACGGAGCGAAGCCAGACATTCGGGCTTCTACCGGTGACTTTATCCGCCCATTGCATCGATTTGGTATCGTCATAGCAATGGTAATAACAGCCATCCTCCGGATTGCGGTTATACTTCTCGACGTTATTGAACTGTAAGAGAATATCTTCTCTTGCTTTCTTCGGATCTTCGACAAGCTTGCTTCCCGCAATTCTTGCATAGAACGGCATACCCATATAGAGACCATCTAACCAGATCTGCTCCGGATATCTTGCTTTATGCCAGAAGGAGCCGTTGGTGCGGGGAATCGCAAACAACCTATCCTTGAGATTGCTAAGCGCTTTATCAAACTTCTCTTCGTGATGAAGCATAGCAACATCATATAAGGTTGTTCCGGCCTGGATATCATCGATGCTTCTGTCATCGGTGATATTGACTTCGCCGTTTTCTCCGATATTCGTCTCATAGTAGTTGAGACAGAAGTTCAGATACTCTTTCTCGTGGGTTGCCTGATAAAGGCAATAAGCACCCCGTAAGACGATACCGTCCTCATAACAGAAGACACCCGTCTTCTTGTAGTGAGTGAAATTCTTCAGATAGTCCTTGAAGCCTTTTTCTAAGGCCTGTCCCTCTTCTTTGGTCAATTTCTTTTCTCCCTCCTTGAGACGGTTTTTCTTGGCAATACGGACGAGAACAACGATAGCGACGATGAGAGCGACAATACCGATAGAGATATTGCTGACTCCCATCGAGATACCGGCGGTCTGATAACCATCCAACTGATCCGCAAAGCAGTACTGGCAGATCAGGAAGCTAGGGATACGGAAGACGAAGACACGGGCGATATTAAGCGCCATGCTCAGTCTTGTATATCCGAAGCCATAAAGCAAACCTAAGACACAGGAATTGAGGGCGAGAGTGATGATACCCATCTTTTCAAAGAAGAAGACCTGAGAGATATGGGAGGCAAACTCGGTAATCTCTTCTTCCCTGCCGGCACTTCTTGCAAAGAAACGGGTGATAGGCGTATCGAAGACCGTGACTAAGATGACACCGGTGATAGCGATAGCAAGCTCATAGACTAACGAGACATAGAAGGTGTTGATGGCTCTTTTGACATTCCCGGCTCCTAAATTCTGTGAGATGATAGCAGAGGAAGAATCTTCGATAGAGGATAAGGGATTCGTGACGGAGCCTCCCATGTTGTTAGAGACTCCTAAGGCACCGACGACATCGTTTCCATAGTCCTTAGCAAGAGCATTGATCACAACTTTTCCTAAGGAGAAGATGAACTTACCTAAGAAGATAGGGAAGGAGATAAAGGTGATCTTCCTGAGGTTATGTCTATCAAAACCTAAGTACTTGAAGGAATAATGGAACAGATACTTTCCCGATGCTAACCGGATTATCACATAGACAAAGAGACAGGCATTGGCAAGCAAGGTAGCAAGAGAGACATACATCATATCCTTGAGATGAAAGGCGTAAAGGAAGAGAACATTAAGGAGTACCTTGATCACGACTACCCCAAGATTGAGAAGCGTGATAGTCAGCGTATTACCGCTTGCTTTCTCTACTCCGAGATACACCGTATCGACCATGATGAGGGATTGGGTTAATACCGAGAAGATGAAGTAGACTCTTCCGATTGCAATACTCTCCTCGGTGATACGGAAAGCTCTGAGAAGCGGAATATGAAGAGGAATCACGATCAAATCGGTAAGAAGAGCGAAAGCGAAGGCGAGAGTGAAGACGGTAGTCGAAAGCTTCTTTGCTTTCTCATAGTCCTTGCGTCCGATCTCTCGGGCGATCAGAATCGAACCGCCGGCGCTCAGTCCGTTACCGATAGCGGAAATGAGGTTTGTGACTTGGTTTAAAGGAGAAACCGCATTGACCGCTGCTTTGCTTAGTCCCGAGCACATGATCGTATCGATGATCGAGTAGATGTAGTTGAAGATAGCGAAGAAGAAGAGCGGGAGAGCTAAGGAAGCGACAACTTTCCAGAGATTTCCGTTCAGGATGAAATCCCTGCGCTTCAATTCCTTTGCTGTAACAGCAGAGGAAGAGGTCATAATTCGATTGCTTCCTCCGTCTTGGCATCGAAGAGATGGAAATCGGACTTCTTGACGTAATAGTTGATTTCGCTGTCGATGAGCACCGATTCGTCCGGAGCTGCCTTGATGATGGCTTTCTCCTTACCGACGTTGAGATAGACGTTCTGAATATCGCCTAACATCTCGTAGACTTCGACCTTGCCCTTCATCGGGACAAGTTCGGACTGCTCTTCCGCCTTCGGATGCCAGATGGCGTGTTCCGGACGGTAAGCGACGACAATATCGCGGTTATTGACCTTGGCAAGAGCGTCTCCACTAAGACTTAACGGGAAGGTGTAATAACCATCGTTCGAAGTGAAAGTGCCATCGGCGACATGACCGCGGATGAAATTCATCGGCGGGTCTCCGATAAAGCCGGCGACAAATAAGTTCTTCGGATGGAAATAGAGTTCTTCCGGCGTACCGACCTGCTTGATGACACCGACATCCATGCAGACGATACGGGTCGCCATCGTCATAGCTTCGATCTGATCGTGGGTGACATAAATGGTGGTAGCACCGATATCGCGGTGGATACGGATAAGCTCGGAACGCATATTGACTCTCTGACGGGCATCGAGGTTACTAAGAGGTTCGTCCATCAGGAAGATCTTCGCTTTACGGATGATGGCTCTTCCTAAAGCGACTCTCTGTCTCTGACCGCCCGAAAGAGCCTTCGGAAGACGGTCAAGATACTGCGTAAGACCTAAGATTTCCGCGGTTTCCGTGACTCTCTTCTTGATGATATCTTCATCAAAGCCGGCGAGATCAAGACCGAAAGCCATGTTCTCGTAAACCGTGAGAGTCGGATAAAGAGCGTAGGACTGGAAGACCATCGCGATACCTCTATCCTTCGGCGGAAGGTCATTGACTCTCTTGCCGTCGATGAAGAAATCACCGTGCGTGATATCTTCAAGACCTGCGATCATACGTAAGGTCGTGGATTTTCCACAACCAGAAGGTCCGACTAAGACGATGAATTCGCCGTCGTTGATCTTGAGGTTGAAGTCGGAGATAGCCTGGTAGCCGTTTGGATAGATCTTGTAAATGTTTTTCAGTTCGAGGGACATTACTTTTCTCCTTTCTAGCGGAAGAATTCGGAAGCGAAGCTTATCTTCTTCAGTTCCGGAACGACAAGGGAGCAGATCCATTTTGCTCCTTCTTTCCGCATATGGGTGTGGTCGTCTTTGCCTTCGGGGTAATTGGGATAAAGGTGAGGTCCGAAGTTCATATAGAATTTCTGATTTTCTTTTTCGGGATGGTTGCTGAGATAATCGCGGGTGAGCTTATTGAGATCAACTAAGGGAACATCGATTTTCTTTGCTAACTGTCTCATCGCTTCCGGGTATTCCCCGTGGGTGAGCTTCAACGTTCCGTCTTCGTTATAGCGGAAGCGGGCAATCGAGGTGAGAAGAATCGATTTCACCCCTTTCTTCGCTAACTCGTCGATCATTCCTTTGAGGTTTTCCTGATAGGTTCCGTAAGGAGTCGTATATCTGGTGGGATCCTGGATCTTTTCGTCATTATGACCGAACGAAATCAAAGCGATATCCCCTTCCTTTGCTCTCTCCAAGCCTTCTTTGAACAACCCTTCGTCAAGAAACGACTTTGTCGACCGACCGTTTTTCGCAAAGTCGAGAACCCCGACTCCCTCTTTGAGATACGGTCCAAGTTCCTGTGGCCATCCTTCCTGAGGATAAGTGTCAGGACCATTGAGCTGCATCAGGGAATCTCCGAAGCAGAGAAGATTCATCGTACTACCTCCCCATGCCCTTCACAGGCTAAGAAGGTCTTAAGATCCTCTTCGCTGAATTCGGCCTGATCGCCGAAGATCGTCTGCGCCAAAATCGAGTTAGCTAAGCCATACGCTAACGCCAATTCCTTGCTCCCTCCGTCTTTGAAATATCCGTATAACGTACCGGCAGAGAAGGCATCTCCTGCTCCGATACGGTCAAAGATATCGAATTCGATTTCTTTTCCAACCGTCTTTCCTTCCGGCGTATAGACAATCGGAAGTAAGGACTGACGATGCGGAGAAAGAATCTTTCTCTTCTTGGTGAAGAGCGCTTCATAGCCTTTTGCTTTGCAGGCTTCGGCTAAGAAAGCATCGTCGTCTTTGGTATCCGAGTTATAACCTAACAGAGTCCGAATATCCCAAGGCGTTGCATAGACGATATCGGCAAGCTTAGCAACCTCCGGATAGACTTTCTTGGCTTCTTCGACCGAAATCAGCTTCGAACGGTAGTTGAAGTCGAAGACGACCTTGAGTCCCATCTTCTTAGCCGCTTTGACGGCAGCAAGAACGGTAGCCGCACTATTCGGAGAAATCTCCAAGGTGATACCGGAGACATAGAAGATATCGGCTCCTTCAAAGGCTTTCTTGAAATCGAAGTCATTCGGTTCCATCAAGGAAGCAGCCGAATGTTTCCGATGATAGACAACCTTGGAAGCTCTCGGTCCGTCTCCCGGTTCAACAAAGTAGATTCCTAAAGGAGAATGAGTAGGATCACTAGCGAAGAAAGAAGTATCGACTCCCATCTCCTGAAGTCTCTTTTTGGCAGCCAGGGAGATTTCATCGTCTCCTAAGCGGGTGAGATAACGGGTTTGGAAACCTAAGGAAGAGAGAGACATCAAGACATTGGCTTCCGCTCCTCCGTAATTCACGCGGAGAGACTTTGCGTCTTTTAATAAAATGCCATCGGGGGAAGTAAGTCGTAAGAGAAGTTCTCCCATGCTGACAACGGTTTTAGTGCTCATAGATGAGTTTTTCTCCTTTCTTCACAACAAGGTAATCGTCATCGACCTTCAGATAGACATCTTCCCTTGACGGATTGACGAATCCGCCATCCCGGTAATAGACCATGGTAGCGGCATTGCAATAGGTGTAGATTTCTCCGTTGGTAAGGAAAGCAACATCTTCTTTCTTTTCTTCTAACATAGAAGCGATTTTCTCTAACGTAGAGAAGGGGCAGCGAGGTTGAATCGCAAACTCATAGGAATGCCCCCAGATATAAAGACAGGCTAATTCTTTCTTTACTGCAAAGAAGGAATCCATTATTTCGAAGATCCTAGGATCGTTATGATGGATCGTCGGATGCCAAAGCAGGAAATTGAACGGAAGAGAGAAATCATAGGTGGAACGGGTCGTTCTTCCGTATTTGATACCGAGTTCTTTTAAAGCTCTTAAGGTATCTTGGTTATAGGTTCCATAAGGATAAGCGGAACCTATGATCTTTCTTCCTGTCAGTTTCTCAAGTCCTTCGATATCGAGCTGATACTGTTTCTTCTGTTCTTCGTAAGGAAGAGTTTCAAGATGCGGATGCTGATAGGTATGAGTCGCTATCTCCATCCCGTCATAGAGAGGGTATTCCTTCTCTAAGACGAGATGGGAACAGTCGATTCCCTCACGGATCTTCTCTTCTCCGGACTGACCGAGATTGAGATTGAAGGTGCCTTTTAAGCCGTGGCTTTTCAGGATACTGACGGTGGTCCAATCCTGAAGAATCGAATCATCGTAAGAGAACGTCGCCGCTTTCGTTTTGAATCCTGGATAGAGAAGAGTGAAATCCATGCGTGTTTTTCCTCGAAGTTAACGGACCGAAGCGTATTCGACCGAAGCAAAGGCGTTATTGATGGAAGTGAAGAAGGCACGGACATCATTGAGAGAGAACGCCGTAGCGGAAAGTTTCAGATCCTCCCAGTGGTTATCGACATCGGCGACCTTAGAAGCATCGTTCCAGTCGATTTCCGTCTGATAGGTGTTGTAGTGCCAAGTGCCATCGATCGTTTTGAAAAGGGCGTGGTTTTCAGAAGCAGTGCCTTCACGGTTATCGGAGAAGAGAGGAGTGAGATAGTTGAAATTGATGGCTTTGCCGCTGAAGAATTCCTTTAAGGAAGCAACACCGGTTTCAAAGTAAGCGAACTTATCTCCCGCGCCGGAAAGAAGAGGCGAATTATTCGGGAAAGCCGGCTTCACATCACTTGCCGCATAGGTAGCAGTAGAAGACTTATCTGTCTTGCTGGCTGTGAGAATCTTGATGTTGCCACTTGTGACCGCGGTGTAATATTCCTCGATACGGGGATAGAGATGATAAGTATCGGTAGGAAGGGTCGAGAAATAACGGGTGAGATCCGCCTTCTGATCGTCTTTGCCGACAAAGCCAATCTGGGAATAGACGGTGACTTCACCGGTCGAAGAATAGTTGGCTTCTTCGTCTTCGGTTCTGGCGTGTCCTTCATAGACCGTAGAACCGATCTGGATGTACTTAGCAAAGGTGGTGGTAGCAGCGTCGCTTCCATCCAGTTGCTTGACGTTATTGACGGTGAAGACATTCTCTTCGCCGAGTTTGGTCGCATCGCTTGCCGAAACACGGGCCCAGACCGAAGGCGAATAGGTCGCATCGATCTTCAGGTCCTGAATCTTGTCGTTATACGCGGTGACATCGGTCTTGAGATAGAGGTTACCGTAAGCGAAGGTGGTCGAGACATCCTGATAGTAGCAGGTGCCTGTCACTTCTTTCGCACAGGATGTGAGCGGAAGAAGGAACGGTAAAATACAGAGTGAGAGAATCTTTTTCTTCATGGAATATCATCCTTTCTAGGCCGAAGCCTAAGAGAGTAAACAGAAAGAAGGTTACTGAGGTTGTTTGCCGATGTAGGCTAAGATACCGCCATCGACATAGAGGATGTGGCCGTTGACAAAGTTAGAGGCATCCGAGGCAAGGAAGACAGCCGGACCCTGTAAATCTTCCGGAGTTCCCCATCTTCCGGCCGGAGTCTTGGCGCGGATGAAGGCATCGAACGGATGGAGCGAACCATCGGGCTGCTTGACACGTAAAGGAGCAGTCTGCGGAGTGGCGATATAGCCAGGGCCGATACCGTTGCACTGAATGTTGTAAGCACCGTATTCGGAGCAGATGTTGCGGGTGAGCATCTTCAAGCCACCCTTCGCGGCCGCATAGGCAGAGACGGTTTCTCTTCCGAGTTCCGACATCATGGAGCAGATGTTGATGATCTTTCCGTGACCTTCCTTGATCATATAAGGAATGACAGTCTTAGAGACGATGAACGGAGCGTTGAGATCGACATCGATGACCGCGCGGAAGTCACTGGCGGACATCTCGGTCATCGGGATACGTTTGATGATACCGGCATTGTTGACAAGAATATCGATATGACCGAACTTCTCGATGATCTTCTTGACGAAGGCCTGAACCTGGTCTTCCTTGGTGACATCGCAGACACCGCCATAGGCAGTGATGCCTTTGGCCTTATAGGCTTCGACACCCTTCTGATACTTTTCTTCACTGAGATCGTTGAAGACAATCGTCGCACCCTGAGCCGCAAAGGCCGAAGCGATAGCAAAACCGATGCCGTAGCTTGCACCGGTGACCCAGGCAACCTTTCCGTCAAGACGGAAATTCAGATACGAATTTGTTTCCATAATGTATTTCCTCTTTTCTGAGGACCATTATAGCAAACTTGTATACAAGAATGAAAGGGGTTTAAAAGTTATTGTGCCTAGCGCACAAAACAGACTTTGGAACCATTCAAAAAGCTCTGCCCCGAAGGACAGAGCCATGTGTTTACTTCCAGTCGATCGAATGGTAGAGAGCAAGATACTGCTTGGCGGATTTATCCCAGGAGTAATCTCCTGCCATACCGACTTTGATAAGAGGATCCATCTTTCCGGCATCGTAAGTATCCATCGCCCGATGGAAGGCTTTGAGACAGCCATCCTTATCCCAGTTATAGAAGGTGAAGCCGTTTGCGATATCGCCTTTGCTGATATCGAAGACCGTATCGTTAAGACCTCCGACATCGGAGACGATCGGAAGTGTACCATAACGCATCGCGATCATCTGGCTTGTGCCACAGGGTTCAAAATAGGAAGGCATAAGGAAGAAATCACTTGCCGCATAGAGAAGATGAGCAAGATTCTCATCGTAACGTTTGACGAGATAGACTTCCGGATGCTGTAAAGCATGATAGAGAACATCCCCTTCCATCTCGCCGGTACCGATGATGATCATCTTGGCATGGCGTTTTGCTAACTCCGGGAAGAGAGATTCGATTCTATCGACACCTTTCTGGGAAGAAAGACGCGTGATCGCACTGAACAAGGCACCGCTGAAGTTTTCATCCATGCCTAAGGATTTAAAGATAGCTCTCTTATTGATAGCTTTCTTCTCCCGATAGTCGGCATAGGTGTAATTTTCAACCAGATGCGGATCACTCGCCGGATTCCAGATATCGACATCCAAGCCGTTTACAATACCCGAGAAATCATAGTGACGGCACCAATCGATGATGGCGCCGATACCACCGAAGCCGGTGTGATCGTTGAGAAGTTCTTTCGCGTGGGTCTTGGAAACCGTGTTGATCTTATCGGCCGACATAATACCGGTCTTAAGATAGTTGAAGCTATCTCCTAAACGGACATAACCGGAATCGTAGTAACCGGGCTGAAGGTTGAAGTAAGACATCAAATCGTCTCTTGTCGCCCATCCTTGATAAGCGGGGTTATGGATGGTCAGAACCGTCTTGATCTTCTTCGGATTGTAGTTAAGAAGAACCGGAAGAACGGCGGTCTGCCAATCGTTGCAGTGGACGACATCGTAATCGTTATGACGGGTCAAGAAAGTGTTGACCGCCATGATGAAGCAGGCGAAACGTTCTTTATCGTCTCCATAGCCATACATCTGGTCACGGTCGAAGCGGTCCATCGCCGTAAAGTAGAAATGGACGCCATCCCGATAAAGGTGGAAGACGCCACAGCCTTGGGTTCTTCCTCCCATACGGAAATCGTACTGATCGAAGAAGCCGTTCAGGACTTCCGGATGCTTCGTTCTAATCTGCTTATAAAGAGGAAGGATGATAGAGACATCTTCGCCTAATTTGGCTAAGGCTTTTCCATAGGAGTAAGCGAAATCCCCTAATCCACCGCTTTTCGCATACGGAAGAGACTCCGGCGTAACTATCAGGATCTTCATTTAGACAATATCTCCTCTGGCGACATAAAGCGGAGCTTCTTCACTTCCTTCTAACGAAGTGACATGAAGGACTTTCACATCACGGTCGCAGACCACATGGTCAAGATGAGCGCCCTGCGAGATCACGACATCGTTACCGATGACGGAGTTCTCGACGACGGCTCCGGCTTCAATGGTGACATTACGTCCGAGAATCGAATTCTTGACACTGCCTTTGATGAGACAGCCATTTGCTAAATAGGAGTTAGAAACTTCACTACCTACCGCATAACGGACCGGCGGAGTATCGTAGGTTCTGGTATGGATTGGCCAATCCGGAGCAAAGAGCGAATCGAAGACCTTGCGGTCTAAGAGTTCCAACGAATACTTGAGATAATGCGGAAGCGAATCAAAAGAGCGGACATAGCCTTTGAACTCGACCGCACGGATGAGGCCGGTCGGAGCAAGGTAGGTCAGACAATCAAAGAGATTGAAGAAGGAAGAGGTGCCCTGAGCATACTCAATCAAGGATTCGAGCATCGGATAATCGAGGATGATGGTGCCTAAAGAAATATCTCCGGCATCTTCCTGTCCGACGTTGACTTCCATCGCTTTGACTTTGCCTTTCATGTTGAGGCTGAGTTTTCTTGCACCGAGATAGGTGTTCGATAAGCCTTTTGCAACATGGGTATAGAGCATACTGACACGGCTACCCGAGGCGATATGGTCTTCGACCAGTTTTTCAAAGTCGGCTTCGTAAACGAAGTTCGGCTGCACTAAGACGATATAATCCGGATGGACATCGCGTAAGAAGACTTTGTTTTCGACTAAATCTGCGACATCGGTGTTATAGGCAGGATTTGCAACATTCGGCTCATCGTAAAGAACCTGAAGATCTCCGAGCTTCGTATTGGAGATCCAGCTTCTTCCGTTACCGACATGATGGGAGAGAGAACGGATGTGGTTCTGGCAGAGAATACCGATATTGATGATATCGGAATTGAGGAAGTTCGAAAGCGGGAAATCGATATAGGCATAACGGCCTAAGAAGGAAGTGGAGGCGACGGAGCGGTGCTTCGTAAGAGGACCGAGCTCCGGAATGTCGAAGCAATCGACTAAGCCGGCGATTTTAATGGACATGATGCGTTTCTCCCTTTCCTTTAGTCATCCTCAGGAACGTCGTTGACAAGTGCGACTTCCTTAATATCTCCTTCGACATCTTTATCGACCACGGTCTTCGGACCGACGATCGCATTGGTGAGCTTGACACCTTTCTTCACAACCGCACCCGGAAGGATGACGGCGTTTTTGACTTTGGCGTCGCGCTCAATCGTGACTTCGTTACAGATGACCGAATGGGTGACCGAACCATAAACGATAGCGCCCTGGTTGATGACGGAATCGGAGATCTTGGCGCTCGAAGCGATATACTGCGGACGGGAAGCGGTATCGGCCGAGAAGATCTTGAAGTCGTTGCTGAAAAGATCGAGCGTACATTTCTCATCGAGCAGGTCCATATTGGATTCCCATAAGGACTGAACCGTACCGACATCTTTCCAGTAACCTTGGAAAGGATAAGCGAAGAGTCTCTTTCCGCCTCCTAAGAGAGTCGGAAGGATGTTCTTACCGAAATCGTGAGCGGATTTCTCATCTTTGGCATCCGCAATCAAAGCTTCACGGAGTAAGGAGTACGTGAAGATATAGATACCCATCGAAGCATAATCGGATTTCGGGGCCTTCGGTTTTTCCTGGAACTCGGTGATTTGGTTCTTCGGATCGGCGACAACGATACCGAAACGGGGTGCTTCTTCCATCGGAACACGGATGCAGGCAATGGTGCAGTCGGCATTGTTCTTCTTATGGAAAGCAAGCATCTCGGCATAATCCATCTTATAGATGTGATCGCCCGAGAGGATCACGACATATTTGCAATGGGTCTTATCGAGCCAGTCGATGTTCTGATAGATAGCATCGGCGGTTCCTAAGTACCAGCTAGCACCCTGCGGAGTCTCTCTCGGAGGGAGAATCGAAGCCAGGGAATTCGTACCGTTAAGGCCCCAGTTACGGCCGGAACCGATGTAATTGTTGAGATCGGTCGATTCGTACTGGGTCAGAATACCGACATGATGGATACCGGAATTGGCAACATTGGAAAGCGGGAAGTCGATGATGCGGTATTTGCCACCGAAGAAGACTGCCGGTTTCGCGGCTTTGGCTGTCAGGGATTTGAGTCGGGTTCCTCTCCCGCCGGCTAGGATCATCGCGACCATTTCTTCGCTCGTGGACATATGGTTCCTCCTATTTGTAAGCGTTTACTTATAAGATTATTATAATCTACAACCACTTAAATGGGTTGTAGAAAATAAACACAGCCAACTCTTTCGGAGAAGATTTCATCCCGGAGAACAGACAATATTCCTTTTTCGTCTTTTCCATTATAAGGCGGAAAAAGGAAAAAGAGCCGAAAGAATCCACTTTTCCCGGCTCTTGAGAGAATATTTAAAGGCGTTTTACGGAAACGATGCTATTCTTCTTTTTCTTTCCGTTCCGCAAGCGAAAAAGAAAGAGCACCGATACATCCTTCTTCATAAGGAACTGCTTCGACAAGGGAGAAAATAACCTCTTTCCCTTGATAGACAGAAGTTGTCTCCTTCGGGAAAGCTGTTGACGAAGAAGAAAAACCTTCTTCCGCAAGAAGCTTCTCCAGTTCCGAAAGAGAACCCTTCCCGAACAGCCCTTGGAAAGCATCGTTGGTAAAGAAGATCTTCAATCCTTCTTTATCGCTCTTGAAAAAGACAAGCGGAAGCGAAGCTAAGACATTGACGGAACCGATTTTATCCATCGCTTCTCTTTCTTCTTCGGTTTCAAGGTTAAAGGTATGATTCTCAATCTTTTCTGTTAACTGAGAAGAAGGAAGAGGTTTCGAGTAGTAGTATCCCTGAATCTTCTCTACACCGATACTCTTTAAGAATTCTACCTGTTCTTCTGTCTCTGCTCCTTCGGCTAACGTGTGGATATGGAGTTTTTTCACCATATCGACACAGGAAGAGAGAATGACTTCCGAAGATTCGGTGAAGTTCTTCAAGAAGACTAGATCGAACTTGATGAGGTCGAAAGAATAATCGTGAAGCGAATTCAAAGAGGAATATCCGCTTCCGAAATCATCCATCCAGACCAGATATCCTTTTTCATGGAAAGCGTCGATGGTTGTCTTTAAAAGAGACGGTTCCTTCACCATCGCGGATTCGGTGATTTCGATTTCGAAGAGATTCTTCGGAAGATGGTATTCCGTTACGATTCCTTCTAAGAACTCCGGGAAGTCTTTCACTGCTAAATCGGTTCTAGAGAGATTGAGAGAAATAGGAAGAAGTTCTTTTCCGTCTTTTCTTCTTTCGTCCATATAGGAAGCGGTCTTCTCTAGGACAAAACAATCGATTTTCCAGCAGAGAGAATATTCCTCTAAAAGCGGGATGAATAAGGCAGGATTAAGGAACCCGTATCTCGGGTTATTCCATCGCACCAAAGCTTCTAAGGAAGTCACTTTCCCGGTGAGAGAACGGATAACAGGTTGAT
>Ga0256406_1004774_pt1 | contig 15113 bp, 9 predicted proteins | sample RumenRJG_03DNA_FD_185986 | JGI IMG/M metagenome (GOLD analysis project Ga0256406, IMG submission 185986) | Bovine rumen microbial communities from Lethbridge, Alberta, Canada - RJG_03 | ecosystem: Host-associated > Mammals > Digestive system > Stomach > Rumen | place: Canada: Alberta | collected... | reverse complement strand
GCTCTCCGCCCTGCTCGCCAGCCTTCTGCTCAGCCATCGCCGCGGCCCATGCATCTGCGCCATCGTCAGAGCCCTTCTGCTCTCCGCCCTGCTCGCCAGCCTTCTGCTCAGCCATCGCCGCGGCCCAGGCGTCAGCCCCGTCGTCAGAGCCCTTCTGCTCTCCGCCCTGCTCGCCGGCTTTCTGCTCGGCCATCGCCGCGGCCCAGGCGTCGGCCCCGTCGTCAGATCCGGAGCTGCCGCCGACATCGGCGGTCTTCTCCTGCTCTGCGTTCTGCTGGGCCATCGCCGCGGCCCACTGGACCATGGCGTCCTTGTCAGGATCCTTCTCCTTCTCGCCGCTACCCTTCTCGGCTGCGGCCGCGTCCCAAGCCTTCTGGGCCTCGTCCTTGGCTGCAGGAGCGGCTGCCTCCTGCGCCTCAGGCGCGGCAGCCCCGCCCTGGGGCGCCGCCGCCTGTTCATGCGCCGCCTGCGACTCGCTCTGTGCCTGTCCATCCGCCTGCTGGGGCTGCTGCCCCTCGGCGCCCTGAGAGCCAGCATGATCGTCCTGCTGATCGGCCTGCGCCGCCGCATCGAGGGCGGAGGCCTCGGCGGGGCTTATAGTGTCGGAGAGGAGCTTGTCCTCCTCGCTGGGCTCCTTGTCGGTGTCCTCGTCGCTGATGTCCGACTCGATGGTGCGCCCGCGCTGGCGGCTCTTGACCTTGAAGAACACGAAGAGCATCAGGAGCATCAGCGTCAGGAGTCCGATGCCGGCGATGATCAGGATGAGCGACCTCTGGTAGGACGCGGCATCGCCCGGGACGGCCGAGCCGTTTGCAATCTGCGCCTGCAGGCTCTGCAGCTTGTCGTCGGTGGCCAGGAGCATGTCGCGCATCCTGTCGTTGTCGCGCGTGAGCTTGGAAACCTGGCCCTTGAGCTCGGTGATGTTCTGCTGGAGCGAGGCTATGGTGCTGTCATACTGCTTGGCGATCCCTGAGACTGCGGAGTTGGCGGCGGTGAGCGTCGACTCGTTGGACTTCTGCATGCGGTCGATCGCCTCGACGAGCTTCTTGTCGATCTCCTTGGACTTGATGTTCATGGCGTCGCGCGAGCCATCGAGCATCTGCTTGAGGGTGCCCGCGTCAATCTTGGCCTGCTCGGAGGCGTCGCCGCCTGACTGGGCCTTGGAATCATCCGGGTTCTGGGGTTGAGCGGACGACTGCGCGTTACCATCCTTGCCCTCGGCCAGCGCCTTGTCGGCCTCGGAGGCGCCCTTTTGGTTGGCTGCCACGGCCTGGGCTGCGGCGTCCTGCGCCTCAAGCTTCTCGCGCCTGGCCTTGCGCTCCTCCTGGAACTGGCGGTTGGCAGTCTCGGTCGCCGTGAAGGTCGGGTTCTGCTCCGAGCGCGCTATGACGCCGCCGCCCTGGCTTTGCTGCGCGGGGGCGGCCTTGGCCGGCCCCAGGGGCGGCATCGCGATGTTGCCGCGGGCGAGCAGATCAGAGCCCACCTTGGGATCCTCGCGCGCGATCTCGGAGACCGGCGGGATCTTGAGCGCGCCCTGGCGGATGCTGCCGGCATTGCCGTCATTGAAGGCCTGCGGGTTGTTGCGGTAGATGGATGCCGCTATCTGGAACTCGTTTACCGAGCGATCGGCAGGCAGGAGCCTGGTAGCCACCTGCCAGAGGCTCTCGCCTGGGCCGACCCTGACCGAGGACGGCATGCGGGAGCCGCCCTGATCAGATGCGCCGGACTGGTTCTGAGCCTGGCCCTGGGCCTGGCCCTGCGTCTGGGATTGAGGCTGGGACTGCTGGGGTGCCTGCGACTGCTGGACTTCAGCCGGCACTGCTGCGCGGGTGCGCGCGGGCGCCTGGGAGAGCGCCTGCGCCGTCTGCCTGGCCGTGCTCCTGGCGCGGTTGCGCCTCGCCTGCTGGCCCCTCTGGTATGACGGAAGCGGCGCCTCCTGGATCCTCTGGGGGTGCTGCTCCTCGGCCTGGCTGCTGCCGCTGTCCTGGTAGGTCGGGCTGTCGGGCCCCTGGATGTTGATGGTGAAGGTGCCGTCGTCAGCCGCGGCGCTGGCAAGAGAAAATGCCAGCGCTCCAGCCAGCAGCGTTGTCTTAAGGGCCCGCATTGTTATCCTCGGAATAAGTCCAGCTTCATAGGTATTTTAAGCATGGCCGGCAGCGTTAATTTGACGGCCGCCATGCTTTTTGCCATTCCCATGCATTAAGCGTGCTCATTCCGCTGCTTTTCCAGAAGCTTTGCGATCTCGACCACCGAAACGGCCTCGCCGCGCCTGGTGTTGTCCATCATGCAGATGAAGCTCCAGGCCTTGCCGCTCTTGCCGTGGCGGCGGATCCTCGAGCAGAGCACGCTGCGCTCGGACACCGCGTCGGTGACCGGGGTCAGCATGCGATCGCCGCTTGGGAGCTTGATCCACGGGCACTCGGAGAGGGCGGCCTTGAACTCGTCGGCCGTGGCGCTCCTGGAGAGGTCCACGTGCACGCTTGCGGTATGGCCGTAGAAGACCGGCACCTGGACTGCGGTGACGTCGAAGCCGCCCGGGATCGCCCCGAGCACGCGGCCTAGCTGGGCCAGCACGGTGTTCTCATGCTCGGAGTAGCCGTTGCCGCCCTCCTTGCCGATCCTCGTGTGCAGGTTGAAGGCTACCTGGGCCTCGAAGCCCTCGTGGTCGCCGTCAAGGCCGTTCAAGAGCCTGGCCGTCTCGCGCGCCAGCGTCTCGGTGCCGAGCCTGCCCTGCCCCGACACCGACTCCATGACCGTGGCGCTCACGCGCTCAAGACCGAAGCTGTCTGCAATGGGCTGCAGGCACAGCGCCAGAAGCGTCGCCGTCGCGCAGGCGGGGATGGCGATGCGGGTCTCGGCCACGCCCTTGATGTCGTAGGGGTTGATCTCCGGGATGACCAGGGGGATCCTCTCGTCGTCCGAGTAGAGCCCGGAGGCATCGATGACGGTGCAGCCCTTGGCCGCGGCGGCATGGGCAAGGCGCGAGCTCTCGTCAGGCGTGGTGAGGAAGAGCGCCAGGTCGCAGGAGCCGAAGTCGAACTCGTCGGCGGCCTTGACCATGTAGTTCTCCCCGTTGAGCGTCACTGCGTCGAACTCCCCTGAAAGGGGCGAGAGCGGGAAGAGGTCGTCGACCTTGAGCTTCTGCTCCTCCATGGTCTCGAAGACGAGTTTGCCGATGTCGGTGTCGTAGCCATAGACGGCGATTTTCAATGCCATGATGCGTTTCTCCTGAAATTTCCAAGTATTGTAACATCAGGGTCAATAGCGCCCATTTAGGGCGATTCTTGAAAATCAACAAAAAGATCCACGCTGTCACGGTAGCGCTTGAAAAATAATGTACTATAGTAAACAACGTGATTTTACAGGCAGATACATTGCCTGGGCCCGGAGCCGCCGCAAGGCTTTGGCCCCATGCGGTGCAGGCCTTTTTGAAGTGGGAACCCTGATATGGCTTTAACGCGCGCTGAAATAACCGATCGCCTGGTCGCCAAGCTGCAGATGCCCAAGCCGACTGCGCAGATCTTCGTAGACTCTTTCTTCGAGACCATCGCCGAGACCCTCGAGAAGGGCGAGGTGGTCAAGCTCACCGGCTTTGGCAACTTCGAGCTCAAGCAGAAGAACGCCCGCCCGGGCAGGAACCCCAAGACCGGCAAGGAAGTCATGATCACGCCCCGCCGCGTGACCACCTTCAAGGCCGGGCAGAAGCTGCGCAACCGCATCGATTCTAAAAGCTGATCCCTCCAGCGGCCCCTGTTGGTTTTTCGCGCCGCAGGTGCATTTCAAGGGCCTTTTCGGTAAGATCATGCACGGAAGCCATAACTATTAATGTCTGGCATTTAACAGCGATGCCAAAAGGCGGAAGGGTACGATCATGATAGAGTTCGAATACACCATCAAGGATAGGGACGGGATCCACGCCCGTCCGGCCGGAGCCATCATCAAGGCCGCCAGCAACTACAAGTCCGAGATCAAGGTAACCTGCAAGGGCCGCACCGAGTCCCTTAAGAGCGGCATCTTCGCGCTGCTGGGCATGGGCATCCGCTGCGCCGACACCATCAAAGTGTCCTGCAACGGGGCTGACGAGCAGGCGGCGGCCGAGGCGCTGAGGAAGGCCTTCGAGGATTACCTCTGAGATTGTGACAAGGAGCACAAAAGCGCGCATAAGGGGGGGCAGGCTTGAAGCCTGCCCTCATTGTTTTGCCTCCGCCCCGGCCGGCGATTTCGCCTCAAGGAGCCGCTTCATTGATCCGCATCACACTTTTTTCGCTAATGCTGCATCGCGCCAGGCCTTTTCCCGCCCAGATCCTGGAAAGGCGCATTTTCTTTGAGATCCCAAAAGCAGACGCGGATTTTTGCCGTTGAAGCGCGCTGCCAGTGCAACTAACCTAAAGCTGTATCCAGGCTTGATCCAGGAGGCTGCTATGGGCGTAAGCAAACGCGACTACATCATCCCCTCGGCGCACCTCGCCGAGCTCTACCACTCCCGCTTCCATGACGGCACCTACCTGGCCCGCAAGGTGGAGCACATCGTGCAGGACGGCTTCTACCGATCCATAGAGCTCCCGGTGATCGAGGGCAAGGAGGATCGCAGGAGGATCCTGAAGGCCCTGTCCATCCCCTCCTCGAAGGTGGGCAACGTCATAGTCTGGAGCGGCCTCTACGCAGCCGAGCACGGGCTTGACATCAACTCGGTGGACGAGGCAGTCCGCAGGAAGTCCGTGGACGCCATAAAGAAGCTCATCGAGGAGTCCTGCGAGCTTGGCAGCGGCAACTTCGGCGTGGTCTCAGGCAGGAACGTCGGGATCCTCGATAAGTCCGACGCCTACCGCGCCTTGATCAAGAGCCTCACCGAGCTCACGGCCTTTGCCAAGCAGCACAAGCAGAACCTCATATTCGAGGCGCTTGAGAAGTTCTCAGGCCGCCGCGCGCTCCTGGGAACCTCTGAGGACACCTACGAGATGATGGAGATCCTAAAGCCCGATCTCCCGTCGCTCTACTGCTGCTACGACACCGCGCACGCGGCGCTCAACCGCGAGGTGATCTACAACGGGCTTGAGCACATGAACAAGTTCATAGGCTGCATCCACCTCTCAAACGCCGTGCTCGATCCCGAGGATCCGCTCTACGGCGACAACCACCTGCAGCCGGGGCTCCCCGGGTTCCTCACGGTCAACGCCGCGGCCAGGCTCATCAGCACCGCCTGGAAGCTGGGGCTGAACAAGGAGAAGGGGCTTTTGGTGTGCACCGAGCTGCGCCAGGATGACGAAGTGCCCGAGGAGAAGGAGCAGCGCTGCTTCCAGATAGCCTCGGACTTCCTAAAGCAGATAGAGATAGAGTTCATGGTGAGGGAGTTCTAGCTCCCCGCGATGGCTTGTTGCGCAAGGCCGGGGCGATGCCGCGGCCTTGGCGTTTCCTCAAAGGATGTTTGGTGCTTAAAGCTCGGTCTTAACGTCGAGTCCGCCGCACAGCGAGATCAGGCGCACGACGTTCGCGCACTGGATGGAGAGCAGGTCCGGAGCGTTGCGGATCGAGGTCTCAAGCGCCATCGGGCGGTCGCAGATCGAGAAGATGGCCGAGGCGCCCAGGCGTATGAGATCGGGCGCGCCGTCGCCCAGCGCGCCGCTTACCACCACGCACTTGACGCCGCGGGCGCGGCAGCGGCGTATCACCCCGGAAGGCACCTTGCCCAGCGCCGACTGGGCGTCGCTGCGCCCCTCGCCTGTGAGCACGAGCGCCGCCTCCGAGAGCCTCGTGTCAAACGACGACAGATCGAGCACCGCGTCGATGCCCGAGCGCAGATGGGCGTTCAAGGCATAAAGGCACCCTGCCCCCAGGCCGCCTGCCGCTCCGGCGCCAGGCAGGTCCTTGGCCTCCCTGAGTCCCGTGGCCGCCTCCATCGCCGCGGCGTAGGCGGCCATGCCCTCCTCGGCCTGCATGAGTTCCTCGTGGCTGCCGCCCTTTTGCGCGCCGAACACGAAAGTCGCTCCGGCGGCCCCTAGAAGCGGGTTGACCACATCGCAGGGGATCTCGACTTCGCACTTGCGGATCCTCGGATCGAGCCTTGAGATGTCGGCAGAGGCGATGGACTTTAAGTCGCGCACCCTGATCGGGGATCCGATCTCCCCTCCCTTGGCGTCGCTGAACCTGACGCCCAGGGCCTGCGCCATCCCCGCGCCGCCGTCGTTGGTGGCGCTGCCGCCTAAGGAGATGATGATCCTGGAGAAGCCGCGCGACAGGCAGGCGCCGATGGCCTCGCCCACGCCGTAGGAGGTGCCGTCCAAAAAGCGCAGGCCCTGGCGTTGGGCATCCTCGAGGCCGACTACGCGGGCCGTCTCGATGACCGCCAGATCGCCATTTTCCAGGATCTGCACCTTGGACGGATTTCCGTAGGCGTCGTGCGCGTCGGCGGTGAAATAGGCGCTGCCCTTGAAGTCGGGGAAGGAGCGCAGCACCTCGGAGAGCCCCTCGCCCCCGTCGGAGAGCGGGACCTCCTCGACCCCGATCCCACGGAGGCCCAGTTCGGAGATCCCATTGGCCGCGGCCTTGCAGGCCTGCGCGGCGCTCATGCAGTTCTTGAAGGAGTCGAAAGCGAGGAGGATCTTAGGCATGGCCCACCTGTGTAGCTAAGCGCCCACGGCAAGCATGATCACTATTATGGCCGTGTTGACGAACAGGTATTTTACAGCGCTGAGCGCATCGGGCTTCATGTCCGGAAGCTTCCTTCCCAAGTGCGTGAGGCGGAGCCTTGCTGCCGAGAGGTAGTAGAGCAGGCTGCGCGTCCCGAAGAACGAGATGGCAAGCGGGGCCAGGAGCGACAACAGGAAGAACATCACCGCAACGCCCATGTACGGGGCGAAATAGAGCGCCACTCCGGTTGCAAACCAGGTCACGATGCACGAGGCGTTCCAGATCATGCCGCTGTCGGGATCGCGCCTTATGAGCATGGGCACGAGCGAGGCGAGGCGGTCTGCGACCTCAGTGCAGAAGGCCTCCGACGCGAAGAACGAGGCATTCTGCCGCAGGAGCACCGCCACGCGCCGCACGATCTCAGGACGGATCTTCGAGAGCATGACGCGGTAGCTTAGGTCCGTGCCCTCGCTCTCGGCCTCGGGCAGCTTTGCAAAGCTGAGGCCAAAGCGCTTGCACCCGTCCTCGCACACCGTGGTGACTATGGCGTCCATGCCGCGCACGGTGGCGGCGATGATCCCGTTTGAGGACAGCGCGCCGCACAAGGCTATCTGCTTTGAGGATACGGCATGGGCGCGGTTTGAGAGGATCGACGAGACCTCCTTTAAAAACGGCGCGCAGAGGCTGTCGAAGAGATAGGGCCTTGAGATGAACTCGCAGCGATCGCCGCAGGCGGTGCAGAGGAACTCGCTGCCGTTCTCCGAGAGCTTGACCTTTATCTGGTGGTAGCTGTTGCGCCCGGTGAAGTCGGCGTGGCAGATCCCGCCGTCCTGCACCGTCTGGACCTTCTCAAAGGGGGTCTCGGACACCAGGGCCTGGCGGTCCTGCTCGGGGAGCTCGGAGCCGTCGGTGGCCTTCTTGCCCGTGCCTATCTGGTAGGAGAACGAGCAGGAGCGCACGATCTGCTGGGTGATGGTGCGCTTGACCCCGGTGAATCCCTTGCCGTGGCACTTGGTGCAGGTGGTGAAGCCGCGCCCGGAGCACTCCGGGCAGCTCAGGAAGCCCCTGCCCTGGCAGCGCGGGCAGTTCTCGCCCCTGCCGTTGCAGTCGGGGCACTTGACCTGCCCCGTGCCCTGGCAGCTGCGGCACTTCTCCGAGCGCGAGCCGTGGCAGCGCGGGCAGATGGCGTAGCCGTAGAGATCCTTCTTGGCGATGACGTTGACCTTGCTGAGCATCTTGCGCAGCGCCTGGAAGCCGGTGCCGCTGTCGCGGTCGACGGCCGCGGCGAGCACCTCCGCGTCGTCCTGGAACTGGTCGCGGAAGCGGCTGGTGCTCTTCTCAAGCTCGGTGGAAGAGGCGAAGGCGAGGTTAGAGAGCCTGGCGGTGTCCGCCTGCTCATCCTTGACCTTGACCTCGAGCTTCCAGGCGTAGCGGGCCTTGATCGAGACCGGCCTTAACGAGAAGTCGGTGAACGAGTAGTCGCCGTCCGCGGCGCCGCATGAGGCGAGGAAGGACGAGAGGCGCTCGGTCAGAAGCCCCTTGGCCTGCTCGGGGCTGGTCGGCAAGGCTTGGTTTTCATCCGGGGCTGCACTGCCGGCCTGAGGCTTTGGATCGCCTTGGCCCTGGCGCTCAATCGTGGTGTCGGTCATCTCAAAAAAGGCTTGGGGGGAGGATTGTAAAGAAGGCCGCGCGGCCATCCCATAATTTTTCTAATCTCTTTGCGCCCCTGAATTTTAGAACACTCTTCGTTTTTGTCCAATGCCTTGGAGAAAGGTCCACGCCTCGCGTTGAAAGCGCGGAAAAAAGAAGGGCCGCGCCTTCGCGCAGCCCCCGTTGATTGCGATCCCCCAGGCGGGATCAGACCTTGAGCTGGTCAACCAGGCCGTTGAGCTCGTCCATCTTGGCGACCGAGCCGTTGATCTGGCTCTCGGTCTCCTCCACCTCGCTTGCAAAGGACTTGCAGGCCGCGGTGATGTTCTGCATGTTCGTGGAGATCTCGGAGGTGGCGGTGGTCTGCTCCTCGGCGGCGGTCGCTATCTGGGTGATCTGGCCGTGGACCTTCTCCACGCCGTCGATGATACCCTTGAGCAGGCCGTTTAAGGAGCTGGCCCTCTTGGCGAGCCCGGTCATGTTCTCCACGGACTGGCCCATGGACTCGTTGGCGCTCCTGGCGTCCTGCTGGATCTCGGCGACCATCTTGGTGATCTGCTGGGTCGAGGAGCCGGTGCGGGAGGCGAGCGCGCGCACCTCGTCGGCCACGACCGCGAAGCCCTTGCCGGCCTCGCCGGCGCGGGCGGCCTCGATTGCCGCGTTAAGGGCCAGCAGGTTGGTCTGGGAGGCGATGTCCTCGATGGTCTGGACGATGACGCCGATCTTCTCGGTCTGATCAACCAGGGTCTGGATGGAGGCGGAGTCGGCCTTGGTCTTCTCGACCTGGCTCTGGATCCCATCGATGGTGGCCTCGACTTCCTTGACGCCGGCGTTGGTGGTGTTGCGCGACTCGTCGGCGGCCTGGGCCGCAGCCTCGCAGTTGCGGGCGATGTCGGCGGTGGTGGAGACCATCTCGTCGGAGGCGGCTGCCACGGTCAGCGAAGTGCTCTGGGTCTTCTGCGCAGCCTCGCTGGTGCGCTCGGAGGACTCGCTGATCTTCTGCATGTTCTCAAGCACCTCGCCGCTGGTGTTGCGGATGGTGTTGACCATGCCCTGCCACTGCACGCGCATGTGCTCAAGCCCGCGCAGGATGTCGCCGAACTCGTCATTGCGCCTGGTGAGGATGGGCTTGGAGATGTCGCCCTGGCCCATGAGCCTGGTGTTCTCGTTCATGCGCAAGACCGCCATCTTGATGGACTTGGGCATCATGTAGCCGATGACCAGGCAGATTAGCAGCACGATGACCGAGATCACGATGGTCGCGATGAGCGGGGTCATGCTGACGATGGTCTTGACAGCTTCATCGACCACCTGGATCTGAAAGCCGTTGACGATGCAGAGGTTGTAGTTGGCCGTGATGTACATCGGGGCAAGCTCGTCGTTGAACACCTTCCTGGCCTCGTCGATCTTCCCGTCCTTCAGGGCTGGGAGCACCTGGTTCTCGTAGACGTCCTTGTACTTGAGGGCCGCCTCCTTGATCGGGCCTATGACCTTCGGGTAGCGCGTCATCTGCATCTTGGCGGCGGCGTCCTCGAAGCCTGCAAGCTTGCCGGCTATCTGGTCAAGCTCGCCTGAGCTCACCTGGGTCTGGCCTAACACGAGCTGCTGGATCTGGGTGTGCAGGGCGTAGACGTTGTCCAGCGTACTCCTCATGCGCCCGTAGCGCTCCTCGAGCGTCAGCTGCGCGAATCCCGCGACCTTCTGGTTGTTGAAGAGGCTGTTGATCGATGTGCCCGCGAGGATCAAGGTCAGGACCACGATGATCACGTAGGAAATTATGAGCTTGCCGCTCACGCTGCTTCGCTTTGCCATGTCATTAACCCGCTTTGCGCCTGGGACGCCGCGGCTCCTTGCTACCCTTTGTTCTAGTCGTCTGAAATGACCTGCTGCCGTCCGGCATGCTGGATCATTTCTTTTCATAACGACAACGATTATCGGATTCTTTAATCAATCGTTTTATGCAAATGACGTTTTTTCCGACTCCGTTCTCAAAAAAATCCCTTTAGGATTATCAAATTGTGACGGACTTCTACATATTGTTCAGATGACTTTGTTCGAATCGTCGATTTTCATACATCTTCAAGAATCCATCTCATTGGAAATTATTAGCAACGTTAAAGCGGGTGTTTTGCCGCCAAAGGGCTAGAAGTTCCAATATGTTAGATGAAATTTGCGCTGTGCCACGGGCGCATTTGCGCCAAAAGGAGAGAAAAAGATGCGCCGGGACGATGCCCTTGCAAAAGCAGGATGGGGGTTGAAGCGGCGGGACGCTGAAGGCAATAAGTGGAAAGCAGGGCCGCCCCGGCCTTGGAAGGGCGCGGGGCGGCGGGGCGGGATCCCGAGGGGGCGCGAGCGCCCCTATGGATCCCTTGTCAGCCCTGGGGAGGCTGCTGGGACATCAGCGCGAAGGCCATGGCCACCATGATGAAGGCCAGGGCGATGATGATCTTCTTTCTGAGATCAAGGCGGCGCGTCCTCGAGCTCTTCTTTGCCACGTACTTCTCGTAGTACTTGATCTTGAAGTCCTCGGAGGGGAGCTTGGGGTGCTTCGAGGCGTCGATCGGGCACTCGAGGAACATGTTCTCGTCGTCCTTGACCGACGAGGTGTCCCACATCGAGAGGTCGTGGCTGTAGGACCTGGCGCGGTAGAAGGCGTAGGACATGTCCTTGACCTTCGAGGTGTCCCAGGACGAGAGGTCCTGGTCGAAGACGTCGCAGCGATAGAACATGCCCTTGATGTCCTCGAGCGAGGAGGTGTCCCACTTTGAGAGATCCTGGTTGAACTTGCGGCAGGAGGCGAACATCATGCTGGCGTTTTTGACCTTGGAGAAGTCCCACATCGAGATGTCCTTGTTGAAGTTCACGCAGCCGGCGAAGCAGCCCAGCATGTTCTCCACGTGCGAGGTGTCCCACTTCTCGATGCCCTCGAAATCGGTGCGCTTGTTCTCGGCGACCTTGCGGTCTGAGTAGGTGGCGAAGGCGTACGAGAGGTCCTTGAGCCCCGAGACGTCGATGTCCCCCAAGTCGCAGCCTGCGCTGCTGATGATGACCCTAAGCTCGAGCGTGTCCTTGGGGATGATGCGAAACGGCGTGTCGTCGCCAAGCCCCAGCGCCTTGCGCGCGAGCGTGCGCAGGTGGTTGTAGTTGACGACGCGGCGGCAGAGGATCGCCAGGAGCTCGGCCGAGGAGTTGTCGAAAACCTGGTAGCGGGGATCGCACTCAAATTTGGTGTCGGCGGTCTTGAGCTCAAGCCCGCCGTCCTTCTTTAGGAGCTTCAGGCGCACCACGCCCAGGCTGGTCTTCTCGCCCTTGCTTGGAAGCGAGGGGATCTTCGAGCGGGTCTTAGACGAGAGCCTTGAGAAGTCGTGGGCTGCGCTGATGGTCATCGCCACGCCGAGGCCGCCATCATCCTCCTTGAGCTCGTACTCCGTGTTGCGCTGCGGATCCATGAGGAACGCCCTCTGCAGCTCCAAAAAGAATTCCGACGCCTGCTTGCCCTTAAGGCCTGCCATTTTGCCCTCCTCCTAACTCTTCCCTAAATAGACTGTGTGACTATACCCGATGCCGCGGGCGCGGACGCTAGCTTTTCTCACAAACTTTGCAAGCAGGCGCCTTTGATATCAGAATATGCGGCGGAATTTGGACACAGGTGCGATGATGACGAAAGGATTGCGCAAAGCTCTCTCCCGCGGCGTTTGGCCGGCAGCAGCCTTCCTGCTGCTCTCGATGGCGGTTTTCTCTCTTTCAAGGCTGGGGCTGTGCCTGTGGAAGGGCGTGAGCCCGGCGCAGGACTTCGTGCCGGTGTTCGTGGCGGGATTGAGGTCCGACTTCTCGATCGCCTGCACGAGCTACGCCGCACCGCTGCTGCTGCTCTCGCTCATGCAGATTGCAGGCAGGGCCCCAGCCCCGCTGCGCCTTATCGTCCGCCTCATGCTCTGCCTTGCGCTCACCGCGCACGTGTTCATGGAGATAGCGACCCCGCCCTTCATCGCAGAGTACGGAGTGAGGCCCAACCGCCTCTTCATCGACTACCTCGTCTACCCCAAGGAGGTCTTCGCGACGCTGACGGGCGGCCACCTGGGCGCCGTCATCGCAACGATCGCGGCTTCCATAGCCTGCTTTGCCGCAGCCTGGAAGTGGCCGGGCTCGCTGCTTAGCGCCTCCTACGAGACCGGCGGAAGGGCGCGCGGTGCCCTGGCGCTCATCGCCGTCGCCGTGGTGGTGCCGCTTGGGATCCGCTCGACCCTGGGCCACCGCCCGCTCAACCCGTCGATGCTCTCGTTCTCAGGCGAGCCCCTGGTCGACAGCCTGCCGGTGAACTCGTCGTTCAACGTCTTCTACGCCGCCCGCCACTACGGCGACTACCAGCTCTCAGAGGGGCAGATCTACGCCTTTGACAGCGAGGATCACGTGAAGGAGACCGCCCTTGCGATGTCAGCGCGCAACGAGCCCTTCTCCGCCGATGCCAAGTGCCCGATCAACCAGTCCATAGAGCCTTCGGCCGCCCCGGGGCGCAAGCTCAACGTGGTCATCGTGCTCGAGGAGTCGATGGGCGCGGACTTCGTGCAAAGCCTAGGCGGGCTTCCGCTCACCCCCGAGCTTGAGAAGCTCAAGTCTGAGGGCTGGTGGTTCTCCAACATGATCGCGTCAGGCCACCGCAGCGTGCGCGGCATCGAGGCCGTGACCGCGGGATTCCCGCCAAGCCCGCTCTCCTCCCAGGTGCGCCTCGACCACGCCGCGCCGATCGCGACACTGATGGGGATCTACAATGACTTAGGCTACGACACCTCGTTCATCTACGGCGGCGAGAGCCACTTCGACAACATGCGCACCTACTTCATGTACAACGGCACGGAATCCGTGACCGAGCAGAAGGACTACCGCAACCCCTCCTTCACCGCCTCCTGGGGCGTGAGCGACGAGGATCTCTTCGCGCGCGCCGACGAGAACTTCCAAAAGCTGCACGATGAGGGAAAGAGCTTCATGTCGGTGATCTTCACCTCCTCCTTCCACGATCCATTCGACATCCCGCAGGGCAAGGTCGACATCGGCAGCATCAAGACCAGCGAGCCCCTGCGCCTTGCGGCGGTCAAGTACGCCGACTACGCGCTCGGCAAGTTCATCAGGAAGGCCAAGGAGAGCTCCTACTACAAGGACACCGTCTTCCTCATCATCGCCGACCACGAGAGCCGCGTCGAGTCGGACGGCCCGTTCCCGCTGCAGAAGTTCCTGATCCCGGCCCTGATCCTGGGCCCGGGCGTGCCGGTGTGGGAGGATCCGAGGCTGACTAGCCAGATAGACATGGCCCCCACCTTGCTCTCGCTCACCGGAGTTGCAGGCGACATGCCCTTTGCAGGCCAGGACATGACGCGCGAGGACACCGTCGAGCGCGCGCCCATCATCTTCCACGACACCTTCGGCTACCTGGTGCCGGGCAAGCTCGTCACGCTCGATCCAAACCGCACCTCGCACACCTTCGCGGTTGCAGGCGGCAACCGTTACGATACCGCGCCTGCTCCCGACGACAAGGAGCTTGTGGACTTCGCGATGGGCGTTGAGAACCTGGGGCCGATGATCTACGCCAAGCGCTGGAACGACGCCTCGTGCATCAAGGGACTAAGGCAGGAGGGGGTCCCGTCAAAATAGCAGGTCCAGCCTCGCCTTGGCCGGGCATTCCGGCCAAGGCTCCTCAAGCCGGTCCCCAGCGGGGCCGACTTTATCATTGCACTTGCGGCATTGATGGCTGCGCTCTCCCTAGATCGCAGCCATGGTTCATGAACTCTCGGCGCCCCTTGGCATTCTGCGGGGCGATGCTGCCAGCGCTGACGTCCGCTTTAAAGGCCTCGGAGCTAGGCTGATTGCAATTTGAGCCGGAGGCCGGTCGCTTCGAAAAACTGACGCATGAAGCGCCCTGTCCATTGAACTGCATTAAATGCCTGGGCGCAATGTGGCGTCATGCGGTGCCCACTGTCTAATAATATCTTGATAATTCAAACATCTTTGCTATAATATCGACATTAGCCGATGATATTGGCGCAATTCCAGTTCCTCAAGCCAGATGGGGATTGTTCAAGGGGTGAAAGGACATGCAGGTGCAGTATGACATTCAGGCGGGCACTGAGGACTTTTCCAGCTTCATCGCCTCCAAAAGCTACTACGTTGACAAGACCAGGTTCCTGCGTCCGCTGCTGACCAGGACCGGCGTCGTGGCGCTGTTCACGAGGCCCAGGCGCTTTGGCAAGACCCTGACCATGACCATGCTTCGGGACTTTCTCAAGGTCGACCGCGAAAACCCGGGGAGCACGCAGCTCCAGGAGCGCCTGTTCAAGGGGCTTGCGGTCATGGAGGACCGCGAGCTGTGCTCAAGGTTCATGGGCCGGCACCCGGTCATATTCATCACGCTCAAGGACGTCGACGGAGACGACTTTTCGGGAGCCGTCGGCATGCTTGCCGACTCCGTGTCGGCAATTGCGCAGGGGTTGGACTTCCTCATGGACAGCCCCAGGCTTTCTGATGCAAACAGGCATGATCTTGAGATCCTCATGAGCAGGCAGGCCTTGAAGGCGGAGGACGACCTCGGCACGCTCAAGTCGTCGCTCTCCCTGCTTGCGACCATGCTCTACAAGCACTACGGCCGCCAGGTTGCCGTGCTCATCGACGAGTACGACGTGCCGCTTGCCAAGGCGCAGCAGATGGGCTACCACAAGCGGATGGTGACCTTCTACAGCAGCTTCATGAGCTTCCTCAAGCTCAGGAACTGGGAACAGGACAACCCGATCTTCAAAATCGTGATGACCGGCTGCCTGAGGGTTGCCAAGAACCAGATCTTCACCGGG
>Ga0256406_1004772_pt1 | contig 15114 bp, 10 predicted proteins | sample RumenRJG_03DNA_FD_185986 | JGI IMG/M metagenome (GOLD analysis project Ga0256406, IMG submission 185986) | Bovine rumen microbial communities from Lethbridge, Alberta, Canada - RJG_03 | ecosystem: Host-associated > Mammals > Digestive system > Stomach > Rumen | place: Canada: Alberta | collected... | reverse complement strand
CTTCTTTAGCAAATTACCGGCAAATTACCGGCAAATTAAACTTGTTTACAATTATCACTGATTATCAGTGTGTTAGCGAAATGCGGTTCCGTTTTTGGCACGTCACAGCAAGTTGCCAGCAAATTACCGGCAAATTAAACTAAGCCCATATAGGTATATACCTCATATATCGTTTCGCCGTATCAGGATCAAGCGCTTTAATCCTTCCCTGAGATACTGCCTCCTTTATCAATCTTGATATACTTCCAGCGGATGTTTCACCCACATTGAACCTATCTCTCAGCGACTTGTTTGTCAAGGCATCACCTTGTATATACATTAGGCAAGCGTGGAGATAACATGACCAGAGTTTATCCTCCATCGGAATGTTGCTAAACTCCATCTCTGAGAAGAGAGTGACCTTTGTGCTATCTTGGAAGACCTCGATGCGAGGAGCTGGGAGGTATTGAGCTTCACAAGCCAACACCATTCTATCCCAACCACGGCCAAGCTCCTCACACATTTTTAATCGACGCATGAGCGATGCCAGTTTCTCATTTCTCGACTTTGGAGGGTTGTCTATAATACGGAGTATATCTACCAACGGAGTACCAGGATTCGTTACCTCAATACGATTGTCAAAAATCTCCACAACAGGAGCTGCTCCCGTAATATATAGGTCCTGGTGAATGAGGCTATTCGCAATGGCTTCTCTTACAGAAGGCAAAGGGAACTTGCTTGTTGTTGACAGTTGAACAGCATTCATATCCTCATTACTTGGCAGCAAGGCATTCACGTAGCGCACGATATTCTCAAAGCAAATAGCATAGCCTTGATTAAAAGGCTCCTCTTTTTGAATCAACAGACGGTTTATGCCCTTATACTGCACTACGCGCATAGCCTTACGGCCTAAACGGGCAAACTCATTTAGATCCTTTGCAAACAACAATGCCCCCAAGTTAGTTATCGAATATAGACCATTGTCCTGCTTCTGAATGATGCCATCCTCGTTCAGATAATGCACAATAGCTTCCTTTTCTGCTGGCTGGGGTATCTTCAGCAACGTAAAGTACGCATCCACCTGAAGCAGTCTGATGATGTCCTCATATCTTTGGTCTGTCTTGACGCATACATCCTCAAACTGGGCATGGCGCAACTTATCCCATAGCTGAGCTCGGAATACAGGGAACTCATGCAGCTTCTTTGTGTAGCTACCACTCCGTATGTAGTCAACCTTCTGGAAGCTTACTGGCTCATTTAGAGCCTTGTGAATACGAATCAGCTCAACGTGCTTGCCATCTATCTCAGCATCATAGTATTCAAAGTCCGCATTCTTGGAGAGCATATAGCGAAGCCAATTCTCTAACTCTTGCTCGCCTTTCTTCTCCATCTGCAGCCGCACCTTCGTGCCAATTATCTCGTGGGTTGTGTCATCCACTCCCCATATCATATAGGCATAATCGCGGTCGTTCAATGTAGCGGTATTGGCAAGGGCACTAATGTCCTCGCCAATCATATTTGGCTCGCAATTGTTATGTTTGAACTCAACCCACCCAACTTCCTTGGGCAGTTTGCAGAGTTCTTTTACCAGTATATCAATATTTCCAATCATATAATTAATGTTTCTTTTATAACTCAATCCTGTTGGATTCAATCTTCTGCTTGTTCAGCAGGTCTTCTATGTTTATTGCTAGTGCAATAATTGTTCGCTAAGTTAATCTTTTTTTTGTCATACTTGTATATTCTTTGCAGAGAAATCCCCCCATTGTTCGTGATAATCAAGTTTGCTATAAGCAAGTGACTTGGATTAGATTGGCTCTCAGCAAAGTAAGAATAATCACGATTTACACGTCTCAAATGGAATTCCTTTATAAGATGAAATTACTCTCTGTCTCCATTCATTATAATTAATGTTGTAGATTGAAGAAATAAAATCCCAAACCTCATTCACAATACCAGAGATCCCACTTTGAGCTACCGGATCATTAGCAAATTCTGACCATTCCTTAAGTTTTTGAGAGACAGTTAAATCTTCATCATATCTTGTGCCTCCATAAGCAATTAGTATAGTGTCATTATCAAAGTCTTGTAGAAATAGCTTGATTTGTGACTTTATCTCGTTAATGTCAACATCGATTTTGTCAGAGTTATATCCAAAATATCTGACTTGACTGATAAACAATTGATTCTTATTATGTAGTTCTTTAAGCCGCAACAGACAATCATTACAATAGAACATTAATTTATAGATAGAGTCTAAATGATTTTTTTCAGGAGTTTTTGAATATAGATCCTTATATATATCCATATCAACTGATAAAATTTTGCTCCAACAATCATTTAAATATTTTTTATGGTCAGAATGTATTTCTGACAGATTGTTTACTTCATTTTCATCATAAGTGAAGTGTACTTTTTCACTTGATTTAATGATACTTTCTATAAGTTCCATGTCCTTTTCAGCCCTTTCTAACTCAAGAAAAAGATTCCTATTCTCTTTACTATATGGATAGGTAGAATCAACTGCATTAGACTCAATGGAAGGAAGTTCAAAAGAGTGAAAACTTCTTTCTACGAAAGGATAAATAAAATCAGGAACTCTGCCATTCGCAACATATTTATCTACACCAACAATAAAATCTGCCATACTAATTTCTTGTATTGCCGGATTACGATTATTCATTAAAGCATTAATTACTTGTTGGCGAACTAATCCTACTTTATTAAAAATAGACTCGTCGATTAATTCAAAAGCATCTGAAATAGATAAAGATTCATTTTTAGATGTATCATAAGCAAAGCTGTTTGCGTTTTTGATTCTTTCGGACAATGTAGGATGTGTGTTCCAACCATCTATTATTGTTACTTTTGAAGTATAAATATTATCATCTCCAATAGGAGCGGTTATAGTGTCTTTATATTCAACTTTATATAAAGCATTATTTGATATACAATTATTGAAATACAATAGGCCTTTTTTGTAATCTGAAAGATAGAAACCGTTTCTTAAGAGGTTTTCTAATAAAGATTCAAATTCATCATATCTTTTGCCCATGATCTCAAGTTTGCACAAGGCTGAGATATGATGTTTGGGGCCAACTATAGAACACGCCATGTTGTCAGCCTCTAATTCCATATACCGAGAAAGTCTTCTATTCTTTTTTTCTATTGATTTGTAAATCCTAATGGTTTGTTTAGTCAAATATTCTATAGGCTTACTTTCTAAATGCATAAACCAACTATAATCTTTAGACTGACGTTCCAAAGCATCATCACGCAGTCTCTCTTCACTATATTGTACCATAGTGCGAGTTATCAACAAAAGCCTATAAGTTAAGGTGCCAATCCTCATGGTCTTTTGAGAGAAATGACCAAATTCATGTGCAAGAATTGCCTTAATTTCTTTATCATTCATGCCATATAGAAGGCCTATCCCAATTGTAAGATTCTTATTTGTTGGAAACAGAAGAGACCAAACACTTGACGAATTATAGAACACATATGCATTTACATCAGCAGATAGATATATGTGTTTTGGCATTTTATTACCTGTCTTTTTCGCCACATCTTTAATTAAAGCATATAAATCTTTACACTCATTACTATTTATTTCAACTCTGTTTGGGTCTATATTCTTTGGAAATACAAATAAAGGTTTTATAAGATACCATCCCATTCTAAAACAAAAGAACCAAATTGCAATATACGGAATAAGAATTATTCCCCCGAATCTCCCCAACGTATTAAGTACAGCAAATGCGAAATCTTTTGTAAGATATGTTGCATATCCTGCTAGTACAAATAACCCTATACCTAGGATGATGAGGGTAATATAATAAATTATAAAAAGAATTACTCTCAATAAGATGCCAGATGCATCTTTTCTTATTTGTTTGTCAAATTCCATGTTACGCCAAATTTTTATAATATGCTTTTAATTTTACCAGTTCTTTGTATTAATGTTATGCTCGCTCACGCCCATATCTATTAACTTCTTAATGATGGATTCATCTTCAGGCGTGTGTACATAAAGAGTCCATTTCGTGTCTTTCTTATGCTCGTTTACACTCCATATTTTCTCAATATATGGCATATCAATGTCATTGAAAGAAAAGCCCATTGCGATGAAATGCTTGATGTTACAATACTGATAGAATTTATCTTCTTGAAGGTATATCCTGCTCCTAACCTTCTTTGCCCCATTCAAGGCTTCTTGATTGATATAGTCTGCATATGACGAAGAAATCCTCGGTTGGTCTTTGTTATACTCCTGTGTGTATTTCACTAGTTGGCCAGCATCGGCATCGTGCCCAACAATAATATCATCAGGATGCTTAACTGAACCATGGATGTGCCAGACATTTTCTTCTTTCACCTGATATGTCTTTTCCAAGAGTAAGGTGTAGTTGAATGTAAAGAACATAGAGTCCTGGTTAATACCCAACGATTCATCCATCTTAGCATTAGTGTCAATACCATTTATCCAATAGCCGAATAATGGGGGAAGTTGATTCTTTAAAAGATTTTGTACCCTGGCAGGTGCAAGTTTATAATAATCTTCTTCTAAATGAGCATAATCAACCTTTCCTAACATGTTTTCAAAATCTTTCCACCAGAAATCATCTTGTTTAGGAGCATCACCATAGATGTCAAGAAGATTATTCCACATTTGGGGATTCCTCTTCTTAACGTAGTCATCACGGAAATCCAAGTACGAAGTCTTTAACCCATGATGGAGGTCAAAGCCATTGCCTATAATATATAACGTTTCTGCCATGTGATTCCGACTTAGTTAAATGTACGAATAATCGCCTTTTGCATATCGTTTGTAAAAGCTATGAATTTCCCAACAAAATCCATCATTTCTTCTTCCTCTTCAAAAGATAGCGAAGATAATGATGATGCTGACACTATTTTCAGTTGCTCGAGGCAAAAAGCTTTAAATGTGTTAATGGGTAAATATTGCTTTGTCACAGGATAATGAGAGTTTACCAATCCATCAATGTCTGTTTTGAAAATTTGATATCTGTTTTTGAATAATGGCATGAAAAAGTCCACATGTTCAAATCTGGAGTCACAGTCTTGCAAATGTGCCATCAAGTGAGCGAAGAATTTGTTGACATAGTTTTGGTCTCCTGAGACTTTGTTCGCATTAAGGCAATGATACCAAACACTCCAACAAGTGTACATTAACACTTCTGCACTCACCTTTTTGTTATATTGAGTTGAATAATTCACCATATATATGTCCCTCCATTCCAATCCAAAGTCTATCATGTCAGGAACCGACACTATTGAATGTGGAATGTAGGTTTGTATGTATGGTCTGTCTTCTTTATTACGTTGAATATCTTCAATGGGAATGGATGATTCATGAGCATCATTATTATAAGATTGTTGTTCTAACGATCTAAAATACTGATCATCTACCTCGATGACCTTCTTGAACTTTCTAAACTTTCCATGTAATTTATACTTTAGTTTGGTGCCATGCGGTATATATAATGTACACTGATTGTATATCTTTTCAAAGCAATACCCACTGATGTCTATTTTGTGTGGAGATAAAATCTTACTGTTTATTCTTACTAGGGAAGTACAGCCCTCAAAAACGCTGGATGATATTTCCTTCAAAGAGTTTGGCAATGTTACAGATTCTAAAGAATTACAGTTTTCAAAAGCCCCATATCCGATGGACGTTACGGATTCAGGAATAATGATAGATTGTAGTGAACAACAGCCAGACAATAACCATCCATCTACTTCTGTAATTGATGGAGGAATATTAATTGTACGAAGAGACTTGCACTTTTGGAATGCAGAAGAACCGATTTTTTTTACGGATTCTGGGATATAAACAGATTCAAGTGAATCACAACATGTAAAACAACAACCTTCCAACTCTGTTACAGAATTTGGAATACGGATTGTTCGAATAGAATCGCAACATGAAAAAGCGAAAGCCCCAATCCTCTTTACAGAATTGGGTATATAAATAGACTGAAGAGAAGTACAATGGGAAAAACTGCCTTCCCCAATTTCTGTTACAGATTCAGGAATGAAGACAGACCGTAAGGACTTACAATTTTTGAAGGCTTCTTTTCTTATTACTCTGATAGAATCGGGGAGTGTTACCTCTCGTAATGACTCACAGCCCCAAAAGGCATATTCTTCTATGCTCTTTACAGAATTGGGAATAATTACCGATTCTAAGGATGAGCACCATCTAAATGCCCATCTTCCAATTGTTGTAACAGAGTTAGGGATAGTCGCGTTTGTAATAGAATGGTCCAACACCTCTTTTAAAACAGTCCCAGATTGGTCTAATTCAAAAACTTTGTCCATTGTTATGTCTATGTATAATTTACGCCTATTTAATCTACGTGCTTACCGCAATTCCAATAAGAAGGGAATATGTCATCAATTTTGTATATTATAATTCTACACTCCACTAATCTATATTCCAATACGCATCTGGCTCTCCATCGAGAGCATCCATTAAGCTTCCATTGTCATTCCAATCATTTCCGCCATCGCCATAGTTTTCCTCATCATGATTGAAACGCCAATCATTACTAAAGAAATAGCTATTATCATGTGATCCGAATTTGTAGTCTGTTCCTTCTTTTGCCGTCACTAAATCGATGAATTTGTTTTCAAGGAATCTGCTATTTGGCACTATCAAGGCCTTGAGCCCTGATAAAGAAGTATCAACCACCATTTTAAGCCAATGACCTTCGGCATGATGAACAAGGTCATCCTCAGATATGTTTTGGATTGCAACTGCTACAGGTTGTTTCAGGTTATCAAGATTATACAGAAGAACAGAGTAGTTCCCCTCAGTTCCTTTTTTACCTATAAGGATATAATTGTTGACGGGATATGTAATTAGTAAACAATCTCCAATAAGAACATCTGAATTGATGTTGGTTATGCCAACATAATTTCCATCTGCAAAATAGAATAAGTTTTCCGTTACTTGCTCAATCTTAGAGTATAGTTTTGTTTTTTTACCTGTTGCAATATCAACAGCTTGCGATTTGTGATATTCAGAGTTACTGTCGTTAATAATAATGCTGTTAATAGCTACATGACTAAAGCCTTTGGCCATGAGTTCAATAGGCATGTTATACACATGCTTAATACTACCATTTTCCTGCTTAATATTAATTTTACCCAAGAATCCTTTCTCAAATTGCTTGGGTTTTCCGTCCTTGTCACGTAAGATGGTTTTCAAATTTTTATCAAGTATTAACCATAAATCAATACCTCTTTCAAATCTATAACCAGTGATATGAATATTATTCCAATCATCATCAAATGCAGAATATTCTTTCCATTCACCTCCAAAGAAGAATATGAATACTCCATTTCTTTCATCGTATTCAAATTCTCTGAATCCGCCAATCAAAAGTTCTCCTTCTTTGTTATATAAGTCATACACTCCGCTGAAATTCGAGCCATACCAATTATAGTCGTCATTATCATCATCAGGAAAATAATGCCCATCTCTTCCAGCAACTATAAACCCTGATTGTATTTTAAAATTTAGATATTTAGCATCAATGACTCTTTTGCCATTACAAGTAACAACGCCCCATAGAGCGCCATTGATTTCTCCAGAAAAGAATGTTGGATGGTCTTCGTCTTCAAAACCTCCACAGCCGAAATATAAAAGACCATTATCTTCACTGCCGAATAAATGCTCGTATATAGTTGGAATCATTTCAGACCCATCCGGTGCAAGAAGGCCGAAGCATTCACTCTCTGCATCTTTCACGATGATTTCTTTATCAAATTGTTGGGGCAGAGGAGACGAGTATTTTATACGAACATCTTCAAAACCGTCAACAGTTAAGATTCCCCATCTGTCGCTAATTCTGACATCGAACCTGCCATCTTCTCTTGCAACAATTTCATCATATTTAAAAGGGATGACTTTTTGTCCTTGTAAATTAACAAATCCTAATTTACCACCTATTGATGTAAGGAAATGCATACTGTCAATATAAGTAAATTGACTGTTACATTCCAGTTCGCTTATCTCTTCAAGTTCTTCACCATTTGACCTAACTATAGTAAAAAACTCATCTGAAGAATAAGAACTTTTTTTCTTGCATCCAAAGAAATGTTGATAGTCATCAAGTATTTTAATTTCTAAATAGGTTGTCGGTATAGATACTTTGAAAAGGATATTGAAAATATTTGAGTCCAATCCCAAACTTCTTGCGCCCCATAATCCATCTTTGCAAACAAGAACGGTATGCCCACCATAGAACCTAATGCATTCATATTCAATGGGTATAACTAACTCTTTTGTATCAACCCGATATACTCCAAATAGACTATCTCTTTTGACGACATAACAAATAGGGGTTATCTGCTGTATATCATCGAATTCACTATTAGGAAGAATGCCTTCAGACTTGATAAATATCATCTTACTAGTACCGTTTGATAAGATCATTGGTTTAGTAATATCGTTAATAGTTTGGATTTTGTCTATAAAATACTCGGGGGTATGAGATTCTTTGGTATTATAGACCTTCCATTTCGATGTCACCCTTACAGCTTCCCTATATAACAAATCTAACTTTCCACCATACCAAAAGTAGATATATTGAGTAATGATATGAGAGGTGTTACATGTGTCGAAACTATACTCTCTACAATATCCATGATATTGACATTTTTCTCGTTTCTCTGAGAAAGTGGTTTTCCCTAATAACATTGGATTATTATCAATAACAACACTCTCTATTGAATCGCAAAAAGCATCCAAAATAATATTGCCGTCCAAATCATATAATCCCAATTTATCTCCTCTTAGCACAATAAGCAATTCGTCGCTTAGAACGATTTCATCATAGAGACAGTTTATGATTCTATTGCCGTCGTGACTCATTACACCATACTTCTTTCCATTTGATATGCAAAGATATTTTTCTGATAGGGCTTTTGCTTTACCTACATAAAGCATGGTACCATTACAGTTATACCAACATGCCTGAACTTCGTGCTCATTTTCTTGATGCTTTTTGCATTCAAAGAAGAGAAAATGTTCTTCAATAACGGAATAGGTAAAGTCGATGATAATAGCATCAGAAGAATCGATAACTCCATACATGCCATTATACTTAACAATTGCAAAGTCCTTTACGAACTCTGCGGCATCCTCATATTTCGTTGGTATTACAATGTTTTCGTTCTCATCGCGATAACCGTATTTGGAATTCTCTTCAAATCTATGTAGTTCCATATTGTAAATAGGTTTTGCTGTAACCAATACTTTGGCTTACTATAACTATTCTCGTTGGGAATTGTCATATTTTGACCACAAAGATAATGATAAATATCGGAATAACATCAAACACTCCTATAATTCTTTGCTTTTTGTTGCATTTTAACTGTTGAGAGCGACTTGCAGGCACAATTTACTGCAAATCGCTCTCAACTTTATTGCTTTGATTGCTTCAATAAGACTGACCTTTCTTCTTTGTTTGTGAGCCGAGTCCAAGTTTCTTCGTACCATCCCAATTCGTGAGTTGGTCTGCACAGCCATTGGAGCCACCAAGTGAAGTGTAGGTTTCTGCACTACATGACATATAATCAACGAAAGAGATAAAGTTGTCTATGATAGATGGCCCGTAGGTCACATCCCGTTCTGCAAATAGATGTGTCCAGCTAGTGACGCACTCTACATTGAATTTTGAGCAATCACGCCATGACACACCACTAAGGAAGTTGTTGACGGCCGAGGTGATACCTTCCTTTGTAGCAAGGCTCAATTCCATCTTACGGGCAACAGCCATGATGCCGTAGTAGATGGATGCAGCCTCTTTGTCGTTGAAATTAGTTCTAGTTGAAAGTGCGAATGCACTGAGGGCAGCGCGTCCTTCTGCGATGAAACGATTGAGAATGTTCTGGTATCGGTCTTGTTTCTCTGCAGCAAGTCGAGCTTCGCGCTCTTTGCGCTCCTTTACCTTTCTTGCAGCCTCGTTGTACTCTGGTTCATTCCAAAGGGCGTTCCACTTTTCCAGGAGGTTCTGGTACGTTGACCGAAGCGAGCGCAATTCATTCTCAGCATTGTCGGCACGAGCAGTTTCGGCATTCTTGGCGTTGCGCAATCGCTCTACGGCGTTCTCATCGATGAGTGTCAAGCGGTATTTGAGTCCATTCACTTCTTCTGTGAGAGTGGTTACTTTAGCACGAAGTCCTCGGATTTCAACATCCTTTGATGAGATGATTTCTTCCTTGGTCTTCAATTCATTGGAAAGGTCCTTGTTCGTGTCCCATAACATGCGGTACTGTCGTCCCAAAATCTCGGCTGTGGGTTCACTCTTCCATTTCAATCCCGATGCTTTGATGAAGTTGCCAACGGTCTCTTTAACACCAGCATTATATGACTCTTTGAATTTTTCAGCTTCCTCCTTCTTGTACTTGCCTGGCTGAAAGATCTTGGCGAGAAAGCCAGATTGGGCCGACTTCAATTCCTTTTGGGCTTTCTCTTTTTGTTGAGTAGCAATAGATGCTTCTACTTCAATCTCTGCTTTCAGCTTCTCTGCCTCTGCTATAGCCTGTTTCGCCTGACGTTCAGCTTCCAACACAACCTTGCTCTTATGTCTACGCTCCCGTTTCTCCTCCTCTGAGAGTTCTTGGTATGGGATGCCTCGCTCCAAACCATACTTCTTTCCCACCTCATTATAGTACTTTGTGTGGAGGTCAGAGAGGTACTCGGACTTTTCCTTTGCAGTCTCGCCCCATACTTTAGCATACGATATACGCTCTACCACACCTTTTGTTGACTCAGTCTTGATGTAGTTGCTGCGTTCCTCCTTGGGCAAGGCCTTCCACTCTTTCGTTGACAGGACCTTGTCGGGATTGTTCTTGTTGACATACTGACTGCCGATGCGTCCACGCTTCTTGACTTGCTCTACAGGAACGGTCAAGGCATGAGCATGGACACCAGTTTCATCACAGTGCACGTCAAATCCGATGATGTTTTCCTCGCCCCACATACGGCAGCAGAACTGATAGGTGTCCTTGGCCCACTCGTAGATAGCTGGCATCAGTTTGATGTGACTATTGTCGGCATATGGATCCGATGTGTCAATCTGTTGTTCACCAAAGGCAAGCCGCTTCATCACTTCGTGGTCACCACCAAAGATGATGTTCACCAAACCGTTCGGACTATTTGGGGCCACTTGGTTGGGATGCTTGGCATACATGTAAGGTTTGAAGCCCAGTTCATCGTGACGCTGCTGGAGGCGTTGATGAAGTGGAATAGGATTGGAGCCAAGGGGCATGACCTTGCACCCCTTGGTGATTTCAAAGTTGAGATGCTTGCGTGAGAAGTTGTAGTGGTTGTTCTTCTCCGTCTCAGCATTCTTGGAGTGGTAACGTTTCTCATCCCAGTCTCTGCGCTCAGCCTCGTTACCCATCTGGACAGAGAACGATTTCTTGTCTGCGCCAACATGGATAGAGGCGCGTGGTTTATTCATTTCCATTGAAAACTTTTGTTTAAGGATTATACATTATTTATAAGCTCTGTAGGTGGAGGATGCCAGGTCTCGGGCGGTGCCTGAGCATAATAGGAGGACTTTTTAAGTGAGCGGCGATAGCCAGTGAATCTAAAAGTCCCTATTATGTTTAGGACTTTTACAAAAGTCCGTCACACCACGCGGGCGAGGCTCCTCCATGGTTACAATTTCCGATAGCTGTTCTGGCTCACATGTTCCAGACGACCTTGACGGATGTAGTCATTGATCCACTTGGCCGTGGTACTCTCAGGATAGCCTTGCTTTTTGGACGTAGCCCGATATATCTCTCTGTCAAATGTGTCTGGCAGAGCGGCCAACAATTGCTCCATCTTACTCTTCTTCGTGGCAATCTCGCCCTGCCCATTAGTAGTGACCTTGCTCTGTGGCAGATGGGCATAGCAATAGACTGTATGGTAGATGAGTACATCACCTATCGCCATGGCGATGTCGAAATCATCCTTACTGCATCGTAATACGATTCGACTACCGTCCTTTGGAGTCAGTACAGAAGGATTAGGAGTCTCGTCCATGAACCTGATAGAGGTCAGTACCATCATAATGCGAAACACAGTGAAGGCCAGACGGCGTACCACACTCTGCATGTCATGCGAGATGTCATCGACCACCTCCTGGTTCATCTGTCTGAAATGCTCATTGAACTCCTTGCAGTATTCCTTCGGGATGACGATGCGATATCTTCCACCACGGAAGAATGATTCACGTCGTTGTTTGTATAGCTTACCCAGCTGGAAGAATCTATCTCGCAAGGTATAGCTATCAGAATTGGTGTTGGCACTCTCGACAAGGACATCACGGAACTCTGCTTTGAATGGCATGTGGTAACAGGTGATACGTGAGAAAGTTCCGTCCTCAGCCTGAGGTGTCAAAGTGTAGAGTTGTCCAGGCGTTCCAGAAAGACAGATAGCAAGCATCGGTCTCTCGATGACACGATATTCGTCATCCTTTCTGCGGCTCAGGTCGATAGGTTCATGATGATAGCTCTTGCGGATAATGGTGCTATAGTCACCATACTCCGATTTCAGTATGGCGCTCAGTGTATCACATTCCGTATCGAATATCAGACCTATGCCATCGTTGTTGTCCAACTGTTGTATAACGGATGCCGCACTACTATTGGTAGGAATGAAGAGTGTACGACGGTGTGGAGTTTCATCGGCATCAGAAGCAACTTTCTCGCCAGACTTGTTTTCGCTTTTACTCTCCTTGTATTCTTTCATCAGTCGCTCGGAAGCTTCACGCAGTTCGTTGTGGATGGGAGCCACAATCTCGCGGCAATATTTCAGCGAGCCTTTGCCCATACCAGCATCGGCCATAACAAAGAAGTATAGCATAGGATGCCAATCGTCGTGATTGTACTCACCGACTACATTGTGGAGTGTGGCTGAAATACAAGTCAACGTGCCCATCAGCATCATGTCTCGGTCATCTTCCGAGATGCAGTTGACCAACACTTCCTTCAGGAAAGGTGGAAGCATGTCGTATATGAAGGCAGGGAAATGAGGAAGGGATTCTTCATCCAAAATCCATTTGGAGTCCACTTCGACAGGCTGGATATTTGGTTTTTTGGATATTTGGTTGCCAGAACCAGAAGTCCAAATATCCAAAGTTCCAACGACAGGCTCTTGGATTTCTTTGGGATTGGAAATGTCAATACCAGCATCTTTCGCCATCTGAAAAAATGTGGCGATAGATATGCCATCCCCATGTGCAGACAGACATTTATTGTATTGTTTGTCTGTATCACTTGCCTTATACTCGGTGCTCTGTCGACTGACCCGATGAAAGAACCCTCTTCCTGCCTCTTGGAACTCACTTGTAAGAGCAAAACCAACTTTCAGCCAGTTGTCATAGCCGTTCGTAATATCTATTCCCTTCTGTTCGATATGAGATACGATGCGCTCGACCTTGGCTCGGGTATTTTCATTTGAGGTGGGATATGCTGACGGCACATTGCTGGTGTTACAGTTCTCTGTATTATTCTTAGAAGGGACATTCTCCCATTCTTCTGGTGAAAAAGTTTTCATCTTTGACGTTGTTGTACTTAGGGTTAATATAAGCTTCTGGATCATGTGGAATGAAGCAGGAGCGAGAAATGTTACTGCCAGATTTGTCTGGCTCTGGGTAGCCATTGGCTACGAGATAGTTGAACACTGCATTGAAGAAACGGCTATGCTCCCATCCTTTGCGGAATACTTGGATTATCCATTTCAGCCCATCGCCCGAAGGTGAACGAAAGAGTAATTCGGTCTCAAAGCAAGGATCATTGAGCAGTTTCTCATGCAACAAAGGAATGTCGGCCACATGGTCGAAGTCGATACAAAGTAGATCGGACTGCTGCAACAGGCCGTCCTTGTTTCGATTATGGAAGATACCAGAAAATGTGCAAAAGTCGAAGTTCTCAGCTTTGTACTTCCGTGCCTGGTCTTTGCTCGTGATGGAGCGCAGCATCTCCGTTTGCTTCTTTGCATACGGGCCAACGATGTAGCGGTAGATGTCAGGAATGCTGATGCAGCGCAAAGGATCCGTGTTGCGGATAGGCTTTCGAAAGAAGGAGAAAGACAGTAGTTCACCCTCATTGACTCCGAAAAACTCCTTACAGATAGAACGGTGGTCACACATGGTTTCGTGTCACCTCCTTTCTACCTTTGGGGTTATTGGCTACATACGCACGTGCTTCATCGTAAATGTCATTGACAGATTTACGAGTGGTCAGCATTAGCCAGTTGTCGATTTCCGACTTACGGAAGAGGATGCTCTTGCCATTCTTGTGGAAGGGAATGGTGCGGTTACTCGTCCAACCATAAACGGTCTGCTCGGCTGGATGGTTTGGGAGGTAGTTGCAAAGGTCTTGTAGCGAGAACCAGGCATCTGCCTCTACGTTGTTGTTTGACTGCAGAGCGTCGAACTTCTGTTCAAGCGTCTCCAACTTTTCTAAAATGCTTGCCATAAGCTGCGGCATTGCATCGAATGACGGTACTGTTGTACACATATTAATGATGTTTTAAGTTGGCTGCAGCGATATGCTACAGTCACTCTCTTTGGGAAGAAAGCGACTGCAAAAGTATCGTAAAAAGGAATGGTGATTTGGGCATGATTCAGGGCATAAAAGGAACATGCCTATCATAACCCTATATTCTTTGTATCATGCTGATTATCAGCAACAACAAAAGCGAAAGATGTGGAAAATAATTTCGTTATGGCATCGTTATGATTGGTATCATATCCTTGTCATAATGGAAATCGGCAACAAATGGGCAAATATGAAGAAAGCCACTCACACATGAATGTGAATGGCTATGGATGTGAACAACGTAAAAATTACTGTATGTTTAGACCTATGGTAGCGGAATACGAACTATTTGTCCTTAGAGTTGTTTGGAGTTCCAATCATGTCATCAGTGAGGGTAATTTGGATGGCATCAGCGGCAGCATCCTTCTTTGCGTCAACTATCTGTAGGCTCGACCCGTGACGCCTTGCCTCCTTACGGAGGTAGGTTTTCACAAGTCTGCCCCCGAACCGTACTTACACGTCTCCGCGTATACGGCTCTCCATATGTAATAGCATTAGCTTTAG
>Ga0256406_1004771_pt1 | contig 15115 bp, 8 predicted proteins | sample RumenRJG_03DNA_FD_185986 | JGI IMG/M metagenome (GOLD analysis project Ga0256406, IMG submission 185986) | Bovine rumen microbial communities from Lethbridge, Alberta, Canada - RJG_03 | ecosystem: Host-associated > Mammals > Digestive system > Stomach > Rumen | place: Canada: Alberta | collected... | reverse complement strand
TTTCAAATGGTTGTTTTGCATTTTCTGTTTTTACAACATTTCCTTCAACAATAATTGATGAAATAATTGTTAGTTTTGAAATTTTCTCATAGTTTTCTAGTTTATCTGTAAAAACAATTTGAACATTTTTAAAGAAACTTCCATCATTTAATTCAATAAAACCAAAACTTTTAGAATTTCTAACAGTTTTTACCCATCCTGAAACTTGTACATCTTTATCTATATATTTTTCAGTTTCTCTATATAAATCTTTTACCAAAATGTTTTCCATAGTAATCTCCCTTCTAGATTTCATGCTTTTCATTATAGTATTTTTTTCCAATAAAATCAATAGGTTATGATTTTTTTACATTTTCACTTTGTTCAATTATCACTGATATAAAACATTTTTCTTGTTTTATGGTTTATATGTATATCCTTCAGTTGTTATAAAAATATATCTTTTCATTCTTTTTCCTTTCATTTCCGCAATATTTTTTTCTGATATATATATTAAAGTTATAAATCTTCATATCTCAATTCCAGATTAATATTTTTATAAAACGAATTTTTATTTTTTTTCGTTTTATAAAATTTTATAGAACGAATTTTGTTTATTTTTCGTTCTATAAAATTTTATAAAACAGATTTTATTGTTTTTTTGGTTTATAAAATTAAAATAACTCTATATATTTTGTAAATTGATAAACTTTATTTCTTGAAAATCCTGTTATTTCATTAATCAAATTAACTCTCATTAATTCATTTATTATTCCATTAACTGTAGAATCAGGAATTTTAGTTTTCTCTATAATTTCAATTCTACTTGCCTTTGGTTGAATATACAAAAAATCTATTACTTTTTTCGCATTTTCATATTTTACTGATAATGTAGGCAATATTTGATCTACTTCTTTCGTAAATTGTAATATATTTTGAAATTTTACACGTGCTGTTTTTGCTGTTTCTATTGTAGCTTCCAAGAAGAATTCAATCCATGAAATCATATCATTATTTGTTCTTACCCTGCTTAAAAAGTCATAGTATGCATTTTTATTTTCCTCAATATAATTTGAAATATAAAAGCAAGGAGTTGTAATAATTCCTTTATTCAACAAGTATAGTGGAATTATGATTCTACCAGTTCTTCCGTTTCCGTCTAAGAATGGATGTATACTTTCAAATTGATAATGAATCATTGCTATTTTAACCAAATCTGGTGTATTTATTTTATCATTATTTATGAACTTTTCTAAATCATTTAAGCAATTATTTATTTCACTTGCAATTGGTGGAACATAAACTGCATTTCCTGGTCTTGAACCTCCTATCCAATTTTGTGACGTTCTGTATTCTCCTGGATTTTTGTCTTTTCCTCTTACATTTTTCATAAGTATTGAATGAATTTCTTTTATTAATCTTGTACTTATTGGAATTTCATTTATTCTTTCAATTCCATAATTCATTGCATCAACATAATTCTGTACTTCCTGCCAGTCATCTCTTTTTTCTGGATCAATATCAGCTTTTGATAATAAGTCTTCATCTAAAGTAGTTCTTGTCCCCTCAATCCTACTTGATTTATTAGCTTCAACCTTTACATGCATTTTAATATATAAATCAACATTTGGAATTTGTTGAGCATAACCATCAAGTTTTCCTAATTGCAAATTAGCATCAGATACTAATTTATTTAGTTTACTATCATTCCAGCTCCAATCTTCGTCTATTTTTGATGGAATAAATGATTTATAATCTCCCATATTTATGTATTCACCTGCATTATAGCTTTCTAAAGATTTCATGAATTTTTCCTACCTTCTTTTAATATATTACCTAAAATCTTGTCTCATATGTCTCTATTTTTCATTTATTCTTTTGCATTTTTCTTGTTTTACAATAGTATATAAGATTTTTATATTTTTGTCTATATGTATAACAAATAAATAGTTTAAAATAATTGCGGAATCATATAAAAAGGAAATCCTTTTTGTGATATAATATCACGGAAGTTTGCCACTTTTAATTCGTAACATATGTTACGAGAACGGAGGTGGTGCTATGATAGAAGCTGTTTTATTAGAAATAATATACTTACTTTTATTTGGCTTAGTTGTCGAAACTATTATAGTATTTGCCTTAATTATACTGGTTATAATTTTAAGCAAATAGACAATAAAAAAACACATCTGTAACTTGCCCAGTTCGGTGTGTTTTTTTTACATATCAATTCGGCAAACCACGTTTGTGGTTTCTTCATTTCCTATTTTTAGGATACACGTATATTTAATAAAAGTCAATCATTTTTCAACTTTTTAATTGTGGCGAAACCGCCATAATTAAACCCCATAATAACAAATCAAAATTTTTAGTATTTAAAAGGTTCGATTATGCATAAAATTGGAGCAAGAGTTGAAGTAATCTACAACTCTTAATACCTCTTTAATGTAAAAATCAAATATTTATATTTTATATTAACATAATATAAAGCATTTTTAAATGATTTTTTGAGTATATCTTCTTAGAATGTTTCATTTATTTTCAATTTTAATCTTTTAATTTAATACCTTCAACATCACTCAATATTATTTCAGATAATTCTTCATTAGTGACATTTGTTCCTTTTTTTGCAAGTCTATCTGCTTGATTACTAAGTGTTCTTTCAAATAAGTTTCTAACATCACGCCCATTCGCAAAATTATCATCTCTCCTTAAATATCTTTGTTCTAAAAAATCCTTTACATATTCTGCAGCATCAGGAGTCATTACATACTTATTATCATTACACAATTTATTATATATTGCAAATAGTTCTTCTGGATTATAATCTTTAAAATATATATATTTATTAAATCTAGATTTTAATCCTGGATTTGACTCTAAAAATTCTTCCATTAAATTTGTGTATCCTGCTACAATAACAATAAAATTATCTCTGTTATCTTCCATTGCCTTTAATAATGTATCTATAGCTTCTTTTCCATAATCATTGTCGCTTTTACTTGATGAAAGAGAATATGCTTCATCAATAAAAAGAATTCCACCTTTAGCTTTTTTTACGACTTCCTGTACTTTTAATGCAGTTTGTCCGACATATCCTCCTACTAATCCAGAACGATCTACTTCAACAAGTTGACCTTTACTTAGTACTCCTAATTTATAATAAATGTGTGCTAACAATCTTGCTACTGTTGTTTTTCCTGTTCCTGGATTACCCATAAATACCAAATGTAATGACATTGGTTGTTGTTTTAACTTTCTTTTTTGTCTAATTTTTCTTATTTGAATTAAATTTATTAATGATTGAACATCTTGCTTTACTTCTTCAAGTCCTATTAATCCATTTAATTCATTTAATAATTCGTCTAATGACTTATCATCATCGTCATAATTTTTTACTTCTGCATTATCATTTTCAAAACTAATACTATCTGAGGAATTGTATGATGAAATTGGTATGTAAGTACTTAAACTTTTTTTATAATATTTTATATATTTAGTATAAACAGCAATTTCTTTATCTTCTATTACATCATCTATCATCAATGCTTCTTTACCAAGTATTTCATATACATTAACTAAAAACTCTGCAATATCTCCTGTGTTTTCATCTATAATCTTTTTTTCTCTTAATTTAGAATCTGCTTCTTTAAATATTATAACCCCAAGTGGTAAGCTGATTGTATCGTCTTCTAAAATTCCTGATGTCTTAATTACCTTTTTCAAATTTTCGGTGGTTAATTCAAAATCCAAATCCAAATATCTATTAATAAAGTTAACTTCGGATTGACTGATATTACCGTCTACTCCTACAATTTTAGACAAAAATTGTAGGAGCTCTAATTTAATAATTTCTTTAGTTGAATGATATTCACTTGATAAATTACTATTTGTTAATTCAGATATTTTCCTTATACCAATATCATATTGGTCAATAATATCAGCAAGTTGAAAAACTGTATCTACACTCTTTTTTAAATCTAACTTCATTTTAATTAATCCTTATAAAACATATTTTTTCTTTTATTTTTATTGGTCTGTATTGTTTTAACTTCATTAGCATTTTCTTCTTTATTTTTCTGAACAACTTCATTATGTATTTCTTCTTGTTGGATGGTATCATTTATATTTTCCTTTGATGTATTAAGCTTATGTATAACTTTTCTTGGCTGTCCAACTTTATATTCTGAAATTATCCCTTGTTTTTCTAATTCATCCATTATTGCACTAGCTTTACTATATCCTAATTTAAATTTTCTTTGTATTCTTGCAGTAGATATTTCATCAAGAGTTAATGCATAGTCTTTAACTTGTTCAAATAATGAATTGTCTATATCATCATCTTCTATTAATCCTTTTATAGTTTCATTTGTTACTTTATTATTATCTATTATATCATTTTCATCAGCTACTTCTTTTGTCTGTTGGATTATTGAGTTTAGGTTATCATCATCAGTGATTTTATTTTCAAAAACATCTTTTACTAAAATGTTTTCGTTAAAATTATCATCAAATTGTAACTTTTGAATTTCATTTTTTAATGCGTACCCTACATCTGATTTCGATAACATTATTTCTTCTTTAAAATCGTTATCTCCTGTAAATATAATATGCGAATAACTTAAAATAGGAATTCGAGGATTATATGAATATCTTAAGTCAGGGCCACCTTTTTTATTAACGAATCTATAAGTATAATTTACTATTGTAGCATCTCTTGGTATACCTTCAGTCTCTATAAAATTCTGATTAAAAACTTGTATATGTATATTTTTGTATGATAAAGCGCCAACTTTTTTCCCTTCAATAATCAATAACTTATCTGGAAGAAAATATAATGTCTGATTTCCAACTATAATGCTAGGAACACTTACGTTTGTTTTTATGTGTTTTGGTTTTGAATTTTTTATTATTGTTGGGGCTCTATTTACTAAACTTGAAGCTCCTGAATTTTTCTTGAGGTCAAAGATTGTATTTCTAGATAATATATACCATTTTTTATTACATGTACTTAGCTCATTAAAAGAATTATAAAATTCTTGCAACTTAGCTTCAGTTTCTTCATCTATATCATAAAAAATAATTGTATTTTTTCTTCTATTATCAATAATTGCAAATATAATAAAAGAAATAAATAAAGGCCAGAAACCTAAAAAGGCAAAAAACAAAGAGAACCATTTTAAAGTTATTTTTTTATTTTTGGCTGTAATTTCATCAATTAATTCTTTAGATGATGAGTCATAGATATTAGCAGTATTGTATGTATCAATATCATCATTATCAGTTTTTACTGGTTGATAACTAGTATGATTATCATATCTCATTCTACTTTGATTTTTGCTATTACTTTGTCCTCCCCAAGTTTTTCTATAGTAAATTCCATTTCTGCCCATTTGAACATAATTTCCTCGTGGTCCTTTTCCGATTCTAAAGCCTTTAATACCTGTGGATACACCTACTCCTGATTTAGAAAAGTTAAACCTTAATCCACCCAAGTTTACAGATTTTCTAAAATAAAATCCCATCTAAATACCTTCTATTCTTTATTATCATCATCAACATATTTTTGAGTTAAATTTATATTTTTAATTATTTCTGAAAGTCTATTGTTATTGATTTTCTCTTCTTCTTCATTATCGTTCTTAGAGTTTTCTTCATCATTTTCTTCAATTATTATATTTTCTTTTGCTTTATCCTTATTTTCAACAAAGTTTTCAACTTTAAATATAGGTTCTTCAAATAGTATATCTTCTTTTTGTAATTCATCAATTTTTTCCATTATTTCATTAATTGTTTTTTCTTTGTTATAAAAATACTGAGAAGCTCTGATTCTAATAAATTTCCAACCACAGCGCATTAAAACATCCTGTTGAACGATTTCATCTTCATATTGTTCTTTTGTATTTTTTATATCGCCATCGCATTCAACAGCAATCTTTTTGCCATTACTATCATTAATTATAAAGTCTATTTCATATTTTCCTACCTTGAAATGTGGTATTATATCAACTTTTCTCTTTTTTAGTTCCTTATATAGGTCTTTTTCAAATTCAGTATTTAATTTTATATCAATTTTATTATTATTATTGTTAAATGTATTATAATAAGTAATGAGCTTATATCTTAAACAATCTTTATTTAAATCGTTTGGATTAACTGAATATACTAAGATAACTTGTTCCTTTGCTCTTGATGCAGCAACATTAAAAGATCTTTCATATTCTTTAGTCGTAAATGCTTTAATTGCTCTAGGAGTTCCATCTTCCTGCTTTTTGCTTATAACCATTGAAAGAATAATAACATCTCTTTCATCACCTTGAAATTCATAAGAATTACCAATTTTCAACTTTCTATTTCTTATAAAATTGTTATCAAAGTTTTTCCATATTGCTGTATTTATTGCTTTTATTTGGGCAACACTATTTTGTAATACTATTATTCCAATATTTTTATTATAATATGATTTATCATTTTCTATATTTTTTAATATTTCAACAATTTTATTTACTTCTGCTTGATTAACTAAGTTTGCTGAACTAGCAACATTTACAGTTGCATCTGGTAAAAAATATGTTTCAATTGGTTTTTCTATTGTATTTTCTTTACCTTTTACTTTTAAGCAATTAATCTGATTTCCATAAAAATTCATATTTGAGAATTCTATTATTTCAGGTAAACATCTAAAATGTTCTTTCAGTACAACTTTTTTGCTTCCACAAACATTTTGTGCTAAATCATAAATACTCATATCCATATCAAATCCAATGCCTAGTCCAATTGGTTCAAGATATTTCTTTTCTAAAGCTTTTAAACTATCAATAGTTATTCCTACTGAAATAGGGCTTATTTGTTTATCATCTCCTACTATTATCATCTTCTTTCCTCTAAGTAGTGCAGAAAGTGAAATAATTGAAGATTGAGAACTTTCATCCATAATGATAACATCAAATTGTGGTGTATTAGAGTATGGATATTGTTCTACAACTTTATCTAATGGCATAATCCAAATAGGAATTGCTTCTTTTGCAATCTCCATTTGTTCTTGCATTTCCCTTCTGATAATATTAGCCCTTTTTCCTGTTCCTTTTCCTAGTTTAGTTTTTAATGATAACCATTGTGCTAAAGATTTACAAATAGCATTATTCATGCTTTTTATTTGATTATACCAACTTTTTTCTTCTATTAATTTTACAATTATCTCTTGTTGCTCTTTTTGAATTTCTTCTTTCTTTTCAAATAGTGTTCCATATTGAGAGTTATTGAGTTCTTGATAAAATAAAAACATTTTCAATTTATAATAATCAAATATGTCTTGGAAATCGGTAATAATTTTTCTCTTCTCGTCTTCAGAACTTAAGACATACTTTTTTATAAATTTTGGATAGTTTTTTATTTCATTTTCATATTTTCGTTTGAGTTCAGTATATTTTTTATCAACATCATATATTTCTTCAACCTTATTCTTTGCACTTTTGTATTTATTTAAGTCTTTTTCTTTAAAAGCTGTAATTAATTCTTCGAAAACACCATATGTTTTAGTTGTTTTATTTTCTATTTTCTTTAAGGTTCTTTCAAATTCATTTTTTACATTTAAATATTTGTTATAGTCTTTTGTTATTACTATCTCTTCATATATGTTTTGATATTTTTTATCCTTAATATATTGTAAAACTTTAACATTGTTTCTATATATTTCTTTCAACGCTTCATCTAAGTCATTTGTAATAATATTATAATCTGCAAAAGTATTTAATAGTTCGCTTATGTATGTAATTGATCTTGAAAATTCTATATCATTTACAGAATTCCAAATTTCACTTTGCCCTAATGTTGCATTAATATCATTTTTTATACTTTCAACAATAATATCATAGTTAATTTTATTTAAAGCAATTCTTAAATCATCAATATTATTATTATTTTTTAAATCCTTATCATTAACTGAAATTAAAAGAAGTGTATTTAATTCATTTTTTAATTTAATTTTGTCTATAATTGAAAGTTTATCACCACTCTTCTCTAATTCTTTTATAACTTTTTCTAGTGCATATTTTAAATTTTGTTTATCTTGAATATTATATTCAACTTTATTACTAATTAATTGTTGTTCCGTGGTTTCAAAGAATTCCTTGTTAGATATACATTTATTTATTATCTCTTTTACTTTATTAACTCTTGGCGTATAAGTGCAATTTTTATTAATAAAGTCTCTACTATAGAATTTCTCTAAATTTATTACATTTTCAAGCATTTCTGTTAGTTTGTCTATATCAATATGTTCAAAACTTTTTTCATCAACGCCATCATTAATTAAATATTCAACATTATCCTCATTTTTTACATCTATTATGTTTTTTATAATATCCTGATACCTTTCGAAATTAACATCAACTGGTAAAGGATATTCTCTATCTATAATATAATTATAATATTTTTTTAATTCATCACCTATTGTATTTAATTCATATAGAAAATCCTTGTTAAATGATAAATATTCATAATTGTTTGTATCTTCTATGTAATCATTCTTTTGATTATTTGCTAAGTATTTTGCTATATCAATTAACATATAGTTTGAAAGTTTTATTTTTATTAATTTTTCAACTTCATCTTTATAATCATGACTATTATTTAATAAAATTTGAATAATTGAATCATGATTTTTTTGTTTTTCTTGAATATTATTATCTAATCTTTTTTCAAGCTCTTGTATTCTCTCTTCATATTCATTTAAATAGTCCTTATCTTTATATCTATCCAATACTATTTGTATAGAATTTGATAATTCATTAGTATTTTGTGCATCACTTAATAAAGCCATACTTAAATCTCTTATTTTATCTGGTAGTTTTTCTCTAATTACTTCTAAAGCCTTGGACTTCTCACTTGTTACTAATATTCTTTTTCCATCTGAGACATAGTTTGAAATAAGATTAGCTATGGTATGAGATTTTCCGGTTCCAGGAGGGCCTTGTACCAAAACCAAATTACTACCTTCTGTTTGTCGTACTACTTTATATTGTTCTTCATTTGATGGTAAAGGAAATAGTATTCGTTTGTTTGTTTCTTCATTTGAATACAATAATTCTTGTATCTTTTTTTCATCTTTTTCAATAATTAAATAAGGTAATACATTTGAAGTATTAAATTCATTGTTGTTTATTTTATTTACTATATTGTTTAAATCTTCCATCCATATTGTTGGCTGTTTTTTTCTAACAATAATATTATTTTCATCAAAAATATAAGCTTTTTCCTGATCTATCTCACTATAAAAGGTTCCCTTTACATATTCATAATTAAAAGCAACACTATTCAAATATTTATTATAAAGCTCATCAAAATCTATATTATCATCTAAACTAAACTTTTCCTCATATTCTTTTTTTGTTTTTAATAAAGAATCTCTATCTTTAATTTGAAAATCAATATTTGGCAAAAAATTGTATTCAATATTTGCCTTTCCTTGTTTATCAATTCTTAAATATATTGTGTTATTTTCAGTTTTTATATCAATTTTTAAAGGAGCTTCAAATATATGTCTTCTAATAATTGTATTATATTTTGTTTTATATACAAATAATCCTTTTCCTAGTACCACTTCAAATTTTTCTTCAAATTCCTGAATTCTTCTATTAATTTCAAAAAAATATTGATATATATCATTGTACTTAGTAATTAAATCATTAATTTTTTTAGACTCTTTATATTCAGCATTATATTTATTGTATAAATTTTTGATATCCTCAGGAGTATTTGATGGATCTGCTAAAACTATTCCACTTTCATTAAAATCAATATATTCTTTTAATTCTGTTGGAATTTTTGGCATAGGTTTGCTAACAGTAATATACTTTAGAGTAAAGTATTCTTCAGAGTTACTAATATCATCAGAAAATTTATGAATATCTGCTATACTAGAGTATGTATCTTCAAACTCATCCACATCTATCTCTTTATCAAATTTTTTATAGTCTTGAACAGCTCTTGTCTTTAATTGATAAATTTCTTTTAAATACTCAAATAAATTTTTTACTCCGTTTTCCATTCGAATCTCCAAATTTAATTAATAATTTTCACACTTTTATTATACAACTAATTTTAATTTTTTTCAATATAAGATAACTTTAATGATACAGATTTTAAGGGTTACAGTTTTTTATAGTAGTATATCTATATTTGCTACTATTTTAATTTTTTTATTATATATTGACTATCTTTATTAAAATTATTATTTTAGTATTTTCCAATATCCATTTTTTCTTGAACCAATTCTTTGTATTAAACCTTTTGATTCAAGCTTTTTCAAATTGTTTGAAACTGATGTAACTGAAATGCTTACTTTCTTTGAAATTTCAGTAAGAGTTACATTAGGATTTTCTTTAATTATTTTAATAATATTATTTTGATTTTTGGTTAATTTTATAACTTTTTCTTCAACTTTATCTTCAACTTTATCTTCAACTTTATCTTCAACTTTTTCTTCAACTTTTTCAATCATTTTTAATTTTAAAGTTGTTCTATTTGGTAAATAATCTTGCTCTATTTCTGGCTCAATCCAGTTTCTATCAGCCCAAGCTTTATATATAAAAGATAATCCTGAACCTGCTCTTTCTCCAAATCCACAATAAGAGAACATATTGTGTAAGATCTTATTTCGTGGATTGCTTGTTCCACCTTTTATTGCGACAGTAGGTTTAACTCTCATCAAACCTGGATTTGAAAATTGGAAATAATTTTGTCCTTTAATTACTACAATAGTTCCTCTACCATCATATTGAGCATGTACTAGAGTATTTGTTAATGCTTCACGAATGGCATCATGAGCTGGAGTATTAGAAATTCTTTGCATATTATTGTTTAATGCAAATGGTGTTGGAATATCTAATGTAAGCTTATCAACTATTCTTTGAAAGAAATCCCATAGGTTTCCACTCCATAAATCAAGATCTTCAGATGTAATTCTATCTGTCCATCTTTCATTTACTACAGATTTTTCTTCTCTGTAATCAAGAAAATAATCTGGGCAAACTGTTACAATATCTCTATGATTGCCAAACATTAAAAGACCTGCAAGAGTTAATTTCTTTGTTTTTCTATCCATAGCATTTATATTATATAAAAATTCTTCATCACTTAATTCGCTCCATTGATGTCCTTTTCTTTGTGCATTATAAACTCTTCTATAATCATGTAATGTGTTCATTTCTATATGGCTTATATCAAATTCCTCTAATACCATACTATCTTTTGTCTTTTCTTGTGCATCACTAAAATATGCTATTAGCTCATCTTTTTCCATTAGATGATCACCAGAATTAAATCTTTCATAAGCATATAAAGGATTATTGTTAATATACACAGGTAATTGCTTTCTATCGGCTCTTGGAACATATATAACGATTATATCTTTTCCATCAACTTTTATTATTTGAGTATCTGAATTTTTAAGATGATTACAACTAACTTTTTCTTTGTTAGCAAGTCCATTCCAAAAATCTTCTAGTATATTTTTGGCATTGTTTACACCAACAACTTCAAATGTTTCATTCTTTTTAGTTTCATCTATACCTAAAATAATATATCCACCACTTGTATTGCTGAAAGATGAATAAGTTTCCCAAACTGACTTTGGCAATTTATTTTCAGCTTTTTTAAATTCTATTTCAAAATTTTCTCCAACTTTCAAGAATTTTAAAATTTGTTCTTTATTCATGCTTGCAAGCCTCCAATTAATTATCATCTATCTATTTTTTCTAATATATCAATAAACTATCTATATCGCTCATTCAACTACTAAAAAATTTTATTTTTCTCATATGTTATCTCCTAATTTATTAGTCATATTCTATCACAACTATTTAAAATAATAAAGATTTTTGGCAAAAATATTTTCTTGTATCTCTTGCGATTCTTGAGATACAAGTTCATATCTGTATTGACACATCAATTATTTTTTATGCTGTTTTACTTTAGCAATAAATTAGTTCACCATATACAATTTTTTCTGCACAATTTTTGTAGTTATTCATAAGTCCAACCCATTCTAGTTGATTCATATTGCCATCATAATGAATTGAGACATTTTCTTTTTCTGCCATTTGAGAAATAATATTTCTAACTCTCGCATTTGCAGTATCATCTATTTCTTTAAGATGATTTGATAACTCTCCTTTCATCATTAGTTCTGCATATAAACCTTTTTTGTAATTTTTAATATAATTTAGCCTTGCTCTTCCATACTTTCCAAGTGTAATTTTCTTGTCTTCAACAGTTAAATCTGGGATTAAATAATCTCCCTCTCTATGATATGTAATTTTCATAATTTCATTTTCTCCTTTCACAAAATTCTTCTCATAAAGTATTTACATAATTTTTGAATTTTTACAATAGATTTTGAAAAAATTTTTAATTTTATTTTTTTGTATTTCTTTAAATTTTTAGTTCAATTTTGTTTTAAATTTTTATAGCAAAATTGAACACTGGGGATTGGGGCGAGTAGCCCCAAAGTTTGAATTTTGTCGTACAGACAAATTCAGTGCTTGTTTAATCCAAAAAAGTGCCGTTTTTTGCATACCTAATTTTTATGATTTTAACAACTTTTTTATTAGGCACTATGGAGTTTTTTTTATGTTTTTGAGTCAATTTCTTTAATGCTTTTCTTTCATGTGCTATTAAATTTTTCTACTCTTTTTTAATAAAAATTTAATAACTGCTTCTATTTTTTCACTTAATTTTTATTCAAATTTTTATTTAGATGATTTAATACTTTTTAAATATTATCACTTAAAAAATTTTTCATTTATTATGCTAGAAATTTTGTAAATTTTATTCAAAAGTCACTTAAAAGAGTTAATATTTTGCATTACTTTTATTAAATTTTTAACTCATTTTTACTTAATAATTTTTATCTTTCTTTCTAAATTTTTTCTTTTAATTTTGTTGTTTTTGTATATTAATGTCTTTTTGTTCATATACAACTGGCTTAACTTTTACCTTAATTGGTGCAGGATTTTTCAGATATAAAACACTATCATTTTTGTCATCTGGTATATAATCAAATGCTGTTGAAATATCTTGCATTTTGAACTTATTTTCTTCTCTAATATAGATTATTCCATAAGTATATGTTGGCATCTTTTTCTCTGGATCAATCTTATTATAATCTTTAAGTGGAAACACTCTAACTATTGCTGAATTATCTATGGTAGTGTCAAAATAAAATGCTTCATTATTTACAAAATAAGTTGCTTCTCCATATCCAACATCATAGTATTGCCTTAGTCTCATAATTATCTCTGCTACTTCTTTTTCAGGGAGATAATTACTAAATCTAATTCTTCCTAATACATTACCAAATAGTACTGGTTTGCTTCTATCCATGTAGCCATTATCAACTAAATCTTGATAAGGTTTATATACTGATTCTCTAAAATTTATGCTCTTAAGAGTTATAACTTTTCCAATCATAGTGAGCTCTATACTATCGATATATCTCATAACAATTTCTGCTTGTTCTTCTCTAGAATAGTCACTCCATTTTTTAGTTCTATTATCATAATCTTCTTTTAATTGAACTTTGTTAATATAATCAATATCTCTTTTTAGTAATATATCTTTTGGTGTAAATGTAATCTCTTCTGAGCTATTAGTGTCATTAAGTTCTGACTCTAAATTATCTAATAATTTCTCTGCATTTTTTCTTTCTTCTTTGTATTCATCTAGGGTAAATGCACCATTAACATATGCTCTTTTTATTCTATCTAACTTCATTTGTTGAGTCTTTATTTCTTTTTCTAATTTTTCTTTTGGCTCATCAAATTTTTGCTTAATAATAGGCAAGAAAAATTGATTTACAATAGAGTCGTATTCAACAATTTCATCCATAAAACTATTAAAATATTTATCAATCATTTCTTCTTTAATATTAATTTTACAATGATTGCAATAGTAGTAATAATAAACGTTACCATTTTTCTTTTTAGTAGCCTTGCCACCAAGTATTTCTCCACATATAGGGCATGTTAACTTTTGCAAATATCTATAAGTAAGTGTTCTTTTATAGCTTCTTGAATTCTTTCTTTTTTGAACTTGGCATTCTTCCCATTTTTCTTTTGAGACAATTGGCTCAACAACATTTTCATAATATGTTGGATGCTTTGTTCTTTTGCCATGAACAAAGTCTCCTTTATATACTTCATTTTCTAATATTGCTAGTATAGATGTATCTCGCCAATTTGTTTTACCAAGTACTTTTTCTTTATTAAACATGGTGCTAATTTTCTGATAAGAAAATCCATTGTAGTATAAATCAAATATTCTAGTAATAACATCTTTTGTAGAATAATCAATTACTAATTTCTTATCTTGATGCTTATAACCTAAAGGTGCTCTACTTGGAAGATGACCATTTTTTATTGCTCCTGCTAGACCTACTTTAGTTCTTTCGCTTGTTCTTTCAATTTCATTTTGGCTAACACTCATTAAAAGTCTTGAAATCATTTTTCCATTTGCATTAGTAGTATTTATTTCATCATTAGCACAATCTAGATATGCGTCATTTTTATCTAGAAAAGCCATTATGTTTTCCCAATCATAAATACTTCTTGTTATTCTATCAAGTTTTAAGGCAACAATAGTATTAATCTTTTTTGATTTAATATCTTCTTTTAATCTTTCAAACTCTGGTCTATAATTACCCGTTTTAGCACTTATACCAGCATCTTCATAATAATCTATAATTTCATAACCTTTAAACTTACAAAAGGCTTCTAATCTTTCTTTTTGTTCAGGAAGACTAAATCCTTCACGTGCTTGATCTTCTGTTGATACTCTTAAATAGAGTCCACATTTTTTCTTTACCTCATTATCATTCAACTTCTTAAACCTCCAATTTCCAAAAAAGAAGTGTCAAATAGTATATAATAAATACTACTGACACTTCTTTAAATCTCTATTATTCTCAAATTCTTTGGATTTGTAGTTAATTTTTATTAATATCATAATAACGATTTACCTCTATTTACATAAATGGTTTACGATGATATTATATCACGATTTATTGAAATGTCAATACCAGCTATATCTACAAGGTTTTTATATAATTTTCTAATTCAGAAAGTTTTATTTTCTTGTT
>Ga0256406_1004768_pt1 | contig 15142 bp, 25 predicted proteins | sample RumenRJG_03DNA_FD_185986 | JGI IMG/M metagenome (GOLD analysis project Ga0256406, IMG submission 185986) | Bovine rumen microbial communities from Lethbridge, Alberta, Canada - RJG_03 | ecosystem: Host-associated > Mammals > Digestive system > Stomach > Rumen | place: Canada: Alberta | collected... | reverse complement strand
GCAACGGCATCCTGTTACAGTTGAGAAAAGCCGTAGGATTTATCTTATCCCAAATGAGATTATACCTCCACCAACTTTTGTTACTCTCCATCAAGTCTGCAGTGAACATACCACTCCCAAAGAGCACAATAGCAGCCCGTTCCTTACAGACACGCTTATAATGCGCCCATAATTCAGGAAATGGAATGACTTGATCCCATCTGGCATTCTTGTTTCCTTTGTTGAGTACACCATATGGAAGATCACAGAGCACCATATCGATGCTCCGGCAGGGAATGCTCTCCATAGCACAAAGACAATCATCATGTAATAACATAGATGAGCCAAAGATTTGTTTTTCTGACATTATATAGGATGGATTACTTCCCATTTATGATTTTCATATTCTACAAGGGTGTCACCGCTCTTGGCGACATTACGGCAACAGACAACCATTTTGTCTGAGTCCAAGATGATATCACCATTAGGAAGGGTGATACGGTAGCATGGTAGCTGCTTTACCACTTCACTACATTCCTCACTGACAGATACTGTCCTAATAATATTATTCCCCATATTCTTCGTTTTTAATCATCCATAGTAAAAATTGCCGGTACGCTGAAAAGGATAGTCAGCGTTCCTTGTAGAAACAATCTAAGGCTGGTATCAAAACCACTTAGACATATTCCTGCTGTAATCATGCCATATGCAGATGTCAATAGTAACAGGAAAAAAATATTATGTTTCTTGCTCATCTTTTTATAGTCTTGATATTATTTAAACAATTCAAGTTGAACAGGGTCTTGATTTTTGGTTGAAAACTTGCGAATCTGTATCATCGCAAAGTGTGGATCTGGCTCTTTATACTGTCGGTGAGCTGACATGTATGCTGTCCTAAGCTTCTCCTCGATGACAGCACGTGCGTTTGCAGAGACATTGTTTGCGTCTGCCTCACTGTTTTCCCACAAGGCAAAATCAAGACTGTTCCTAATAGCTTTGTCGTCCATGAAGATGTTATATTCAGTGAACATGCGGGACTTGCTCTTCGCATCCTTTGCCTCTTCATCCGTCTGGTAACGAACATAGACTGTATTCTGCATCTTGCGGATAAAACCATCCGTCCGCTCAGAAGACTGTTTGCCATTCTCAAAGATGACAGATATAGCCTCTCTCTTGCGGATCTTGTTGAGCTTTGCCCAACCATACCATACTCTCAGATTGCTCATAATATTGATTCTTGATGATTGATTCTTCTAATCTCCGAGTTAATAACTCCAAACCGTCACACCCACTTCTAAGACACTGCTTTAAAAAGTGTGCTGTGGCTCTTTTGGATGCACGACGCATCACTTTGCCTGACTTGTCACGCAAGGTGATAGATACGACAGTACCAAACCGATGAATGTATTTCTTTCGTAATCTTCTATAGTTCATAAGCTTTTCGTACTTCTATTAACCTCTTCTTTTTTAATCAACAATTCTGAATTACCAACTCCATACTTCTCAGCATTGGCAAGCTGCCTTTCAAGCATGGATTGATTGAAATCATCATCTAATTCATGGGAAAGATGGTTGTACCATTTAGTTCCACATACAGGGCACTCGTGTAAAACGACAATATCTCCCTGATTGTCTTCCGAATAGCCAACAATGCCTTTCAATTGTTCATCTTCCGGTTTCATACTATCATTACATTGAGGGCACGTAAAATGCCATGAGCGTTGATAACCTTGATATTGTGCAATATAAGGTAATTTCCACTCGAACATATATGATTTATGCTCCCTTGACAGCCAGACCGGCTTCTTTGTCTTTATAATCATAGTTAATCCTCCGTGATTTTAATATCGACATTCATCAGTTTCAATCTGTTGCCTCCTTTCAACACTTTTGGGGATATTACAGTAAATGGCATCCAGTAGTCATGATCAACATCCAATGTGTCGCAGATATGGCGAGTATTCAGGTCCATCCAGTACCAGCAAGGTTCTCCTTTGTCATCAACCTCATAATAGTCGCCATTATCATCCTTAGCAAAAGGAGAACCGGAAATGATATATATTTCCATCCCTGATTTCATCTTAAAGGTTTCATCTATCTCTGGCTGAAGGTCTTTGGATATCCAATAACGGGAAAGTGTTCCTGCAAAATACCTCACTTCGTCTTCACTTTCTACAAAAGCTGGATTACCTACCAAAACATTCTGTCCTTCCTTGGGAAGTTCTTCCTTGCAACTTTTCCATGGATTGTTTTCGTGTGCTTCCAAGTAGCGTTTCTCTCTGTCGTAGTACTCCTTTTCATCCAATTTCCGAAGCCCAATGACCTCCTCTTGAATATGCCTGACAGGTACAGAGCCGATGCCGTTTTCTTTGGCATAATCCAACAAATCAAGAAGTTCCATACGGGTACCTAAACTTATTGCCTGCCATAACAAGGCACCAGCCTCGACGCGAGGCAAATAAATGTGTTGTTCTTTATTTTCCATTGTGTGATGATTGAAGTGGTTGATAATTTTGATGAGTGGCTTTCTTTTTAATGAGTGCCCGGATGAAACTCTTGTCAGAATCCGAAAGCATCGTACAGGGGTGCTCATGAGAGACAACGATATGCCGGGTCTCATAAGCTTTAGCCCACTTTAATGCTATATATTCTTCTGTCGTCGGGACAAAGATAGCAAGGAGAGTGAAAATGATTGAGATGGGCACAGCGACCAGAAGAAACTTCCTCTCATTTTGACAGAAGACCTTATCCTTGACCGATACTGGTTTCTTGCTCACCCAAGTTGCTAAATAGTCGATAATATATACCATCGTAATGAGACTCGTGATGATGGCGGACACTACCAATACGTAATGTATGCCCGTCAATCTCTGAATAAAATACATATCCATCATTTGCTTTATCTGTTTTTGTAATATCTGGTAGGTGTAAACCTCCAGTCTTTTAATGAATTTGATGACTTGACAATGGCTGCCGTCTTGGGATCCAACTTCGGTAAAAAGGTATAGCCTGTCACTCGCTCTACCTCGTGAAGGGTGTTAACGTAGAAATCCTTGGGATGGCTGCCGTCAGTGTTTCTGCAGATGAAACCTATTCCTCTCGGTTCTGGAGTAAGCCGTAACACGACTTTGAAGAATGCATCTGGCACTGGTACCCTGTGTTTGCCTATCCGCTTGTGGTGTCCACGAAGAAAGATAGGACCACAGACAATATAGACCTTTCCATACTCCTTTGCCCATATCCTACACTGCTGCTCTATCTCGTTCCAGTCACCACGGTTCAGCTCCTGATTCTGAGGACAGATGTTCGTCATCAGAAAGCTCTGTTCCATAGCTTCGTGACTCCATCTGTTGTCGGCTGCCGGACACATGTGTCCTCTGTCATAGCCACTGCGGGAGTAATCATAGGTGTCAGCACGGGGAGATGGCACGGACAGATCTTCAGTAAATTTCTTGCCATCCCGTTTAGCACTACCCTCACAGTGACCGGCGGTCAACCGCCATGCAACCCAGTCGGGTTGCAGTGTAGATGTGTTGTAGCAAGTCACATATCCCTTTCTCTGCAGGGGCATACCATCGCCGTTGCGCTGTGGAAGACCAGGGGCAAATTCAAAAGCCTCTCCCCCTGTGATAGCCTTCCTCGCCGCCGTCGTGGTATTCTCTAACGATAATTGATTGAGGATGTCATGGGGGATGACATCATTCCTCCATAGCAGGAAGCTTCCGATAACAGCCAGGACTGTCAAGGATGACAGCCGTGGCCATCGGCGCTTGCCAAGGAAGAACCGTTCGAGCAACATCATTATAATATTCGTTCTCATGACGCATCAGTTGTCTTGATGTTCTTATAGTAGGTAATGTCCATGCAGAGACTCAGGTAAGAGTTCCATAACTCCCGAAGTTCCTTGATGGTCGGACGGGGACGAAGAACGCTGTCTTTTGCCGGCACATCAGAGTCGAAGTCATAGACTTTATGGATAAACTTAAAGAAGGGAGTGAATGTCCTGTCTGTGGCATGACACAGAAGCTTTGCAGATGTTGTGGTCCTGTTTCCTCGACAGATCCTGTCATGGAACTGACTGGTTTTCTCATTGTATTCCCGTGATTGTAACACGTCGATGAATTCTACTGGCATAATAATAGTCTTTTATAATGGTCTTTTAAAATTACACCCTCCATTATGGTTAGTGCAGAAGTAACTGTATTTCCCTTTGCGGATGATGCCAATGCCACATTCCGGGCATGTCTTGCCAACAAGTTGGGCACCGCTCATCTTACGTCTCGATGCTGTCATTGCCTTCTTGTCTGGTTCTGGTGCGGCATGTTGGCCAGCACTCTGGCCAATATTCTTGCCGTTACTGTCGGCCTTGACATCAGTTGTTATCTTTGTTATCTGCGCTTCCAGTCCGCTCATAAACTGTTGCAGCGTGAACTTTCCCTGCTCTATCATTCGCAACTTCCGCTCCCACTGACCTGTGGTACCGGGGTCTTTCAGCATGGGTTCCCTAATGATGTCGATAAGCTGACGGCCTGTTTCTGTTGACAGCAGATTCTTCTTCTCTCTTACGAGATACTTCCTGCTCAACAGTGTCTCGATGATACCCGCACGTGAGGACGGACGGCCAATACCATTCTCCTTCATGGCTTCACGCAACTGCTCATCATCAACAAACTTCCCGGCAGTCTCCATAGCCTGTAACAACGTGGCCTCGGTATAGTGTTTAGGGGCTGTCGTAAGCTTCTTCACAAGCTCAGGACGGTGCTGGCCATATTCGCTGCTGCTCTCGCCCTGACGGAAGTCGGGGAGTATCTTCTCCTTTACATTGCCAGTTGACTCTTCGTCGTCATCGACTCCACCATAGACCTGCTTCCATCCCAAGTCTATGATAGTCTTACCGGTCGCCTTAAAAGCCTCGCTGCCTGCCGTTGCGGTAACTACTGTCTGGGCATAGACACAAGGGGGATAAAAAACAGCTATGAAACGTTTACAGATAAGGTTATAGACTCTCTGTTCTGCATCGGAAAGGCCGGTGGTCGTCTCTCCTGTCGGAATAATGGCATGATGATCCGTGACCTTACTGTCATCAAAGACTCGTTTGCTCTTAGGCAATGGCTCGCCTTCCAGCGGAGCTACGACATCACTGTAGTTCTTCAGACGACGCAGAATCTTAGGACACTCGTCATAGATGTCGTGGGTGAGAAAGCGGGTGTCCACTCGCGGATAAGTAGCGACCTTCTTCTCATACAGACTCTGCATCGTCTTCAGTGTTTTATCTGCACTATAACCGTATTTCTTGTTGCAGTCAACTTGCAGGGCTGTGAGGTCATAGAGCTGGGGACAGAGTTCCTGTCCTCTCGTCTTCTCTACGCTGTATATCTTCAACTCATTTGTCTTAGCTACAGCGAGATGCCGTTGGGCTTCAAAATTATCCTTGAACTTGCTGTCTGTGACCTTGATACTGCCATTGAACTCACCAAAGCGGGTGAAGGTGACACCACGGTACACCGTCTGCAAGACCCAGTAGGGTTCCGGACGGAAATTAGCTATATCTCTGTCTCTGTTGACAATGATGGCGAGAGTGGGCGTTTGGACACGACCTATTGACAGCACCGTACCATAGCTGCCATATTTCATGGTATAGAGACGGCTGGCATTCATGCCGAGGAGCCAGTCGCCTTCGGCTCTGGCAAGGCCTGCCTCATAGAGACTGTCATAATCGCTCTGAGGACGGAGAGACTGGAAGCCGCTACGGATAGACTCTGCGGTAAGGGAACTAATCCAGAGCCGTTTGACGGGACAACGGACTCCTGCCATCTGCATGATCCAACGCTGGATAAGCTCTCCTTCCTGACCGGCATCTCCACAGTTGATAATCTCATCGGCATTCTTATAGAGTTGCTTAATGATTTTGAACTGTTTTTGTGAGGTAGCTCCTGGGATGAGCTGGATGTCATAACGCTCGGGAATCATGGGAAGATAGGTCAGAGACCATTTCTTCCACGCTGGATTGATACCATCGGGTTGTTTCAACTCACAGAGATGGCCAAAGGCCCACGTCACCTGATAGCCGTTACCTTCTAAGTAACCATCTCTTTCATGCGTAGCACCGAGTATCTTGGCTATATCCCGTGCTACACTGGGCTTTTCTGCTATACAAACTTTCATCGTTCTAATTATTATTATGTTCTTGCTTCAGCTTACTTACTTCTTTTTCCATGTAATTTCTTTTTTATCTTTCTTGTCTAATTGTCTGTTCAGGCTGATACTCCTGCCGTCAGCTTTACCTTCACTGAAAGCTACATAGTCCATGTCGCTTTTATCCTCATAGTATCTGGCGTTGCCGGTGTAGTGTTCATTGTGCGACAGATAATCGGCAATAGCTTCGTCATGGACGACCATCAAAGCCGTTTCCTCTGACGTAGGCTGCATGGACTCGAACTGTTCCTTTAATCCGAACCACGCTCCTTTATAGTAGCTCTTCATAAATAATGGCTTCTTGTCTTTGCCATACATGCGCTCTGCCATGTCAAAAGGAATACTGACAAAATTATTAGAGCCATACAACGTGACCGTAACCTTCCATTTCTCCTGTGCCAGATGCATGAAGGACTTAACAAGGTAGTCATAAAGTTGTCTGACTATGATCACATTCTGTTTCTCCCCGACAATACTCATCCGCTTCGTATAAGAGTTCTGAAGACAATGACAAAAGTTGAACATACAGATTACGGTCAAAAGTTCACGTTTCCATGTCCCATAGCCATTGGCATACGAGAACATCTCCGTCTCCGTGATATCTATCGACGCCTTATCATCGCCCATGGGAACTTCGTCCATGGTGAGGTTGTACATGGTCAGCAACCGATGGACGCCTTGGGCAGCGGCATAGGCCTCTCCCTCGCTGCCTATTTTCGTCGCATTCTCCTGTAGATTAAGCAACTTGCGGATCCGGAGCAATATCGTATCACGTTCTTCGTCAGTCATAGTACCAGTAACGGTACCAGTTTCGTTATTCATAACTTGAAGTTTTAAACATCGGTGCCATCCTCACGGACACCCGATGGTAAAATACATAAACAATTAAAAGTAGTATCTCTAATCTTGGAAGATGTCACTGACATTTCCCTTTTTTGCCTTCTTGACCTTGATACGCCCGTATTTACGCTCATAGAGCTCTACAGACTGAAAGAGGGAATATTCGAGGATGGCACGAATGGTGACCCCTTCCATCTTCGAGATGGCTTTCACCTTTTCCATCAAGACACTGTCAAGGATAGTGCTGACACGCTCCGTGGCTGCGGGGGAAGACTTGTCATAACGCTTCTTGACGGGGGCATCGTGGCTCTGAGGAGCGGATGCTCGTGGAGCTTCGTCCTGCTCTGTGACGGCGCCAGCTTCCAGACTGGGGGCTTCACCTGTCAGCCCACCAAGGAGGCGTGCCATGGATGACTTTTCTATATCTTTTGACATAATGGTATTCTTTACTTTATTTGGTTGATACGGTCGATACGCTCTAATATCTCATCGACAAGAGCCTTATAATCTGTGGCACCATTACTCTTGGCGTCATAGCTGACGATACCGGATTTCTCCAGGGGTGCCTGGGCAAGGGTGACATTCTTGCGGATACGGGTATCGAAGACTATATTTCCCAACTCTTTGCGTAATCCGTCTTCTATCTGTTTACTGAGGTTGGTACGCTCATAACGGGTGAGGAGGATACCAAGGATAGAAAGACCAGGATTCAACTTCTTCTTGACCATACTGAGGAAGTTGTTAATCATCGTCAGACCGACGAAAGGTAACACTTCGGCAACAAGGGGAATGATGACATAATCAGTGGCGGTGGCGGCATTGAGCGTCATAAGACCGAGACTCGGCGGACAGTCGATGATGATATAGTCATAGCTGTCCATAGCGGCAGTATCGAGGAGCTCTCGCAACAGCGTCTCTCTGGCCATCACACTGGACAGCTCCAAATCGGCCTGTGCCAACTGTAAAGTGGCAGGCACGATATCAAGGCGCTCACTCAGATGATAGATGGGCAGTTCTCCACAATCTGAGGCTGTCAACGCATCATAGATGGAATCCTTGACATCCTCCTGCGGCATAAGGCTGCAGGTGAGGTTGGCCTGTGCGTCGAGGTCAACGAGTAGAACAGACTTGCCCCGGCTGGCAAGGATTGTGCCTACAGATGCTGCTGTAGTGGTCTTGCCAACACCGCCTTTGTGATTGGCAACAGAAATGACTGTTGCTCGATGCTCTGTGTTCTGATTACTTTCCAACATATTCAAATTTTCTTAGTTAATGATATGATTTATTCTGCTTTGAAGACATCCATAATCTTTGTCTCCTGTGCTGAGACAGAGGTGTAGTCAATCATGGTGCCTCGCATGACATCGTTGATATGCTCTACGGCAGAGTCCAGTGAGTGGGCCTGCACAAGATAGGTCGTCTTGGTACGCTTCACTTTGTCGGTCTTCTCATCAATGGTGATAAACTCTACCTTGGCCTTATACCATTTGTCATCGCTGCTACCTTCTGAGAAGAATATCTCATGGTAGGAGGCAGGCGTTATGGCGGTAATCTTGTAATCACCAGAGATATAAACTTGCATCTCGTCTAGGATTCTTTTCTCAGCCTCAGTGAAACTGAGGGCATCGACAACATACTGTTCGGTCACATTCTTCTCGGTGCCGTCTTCCTGGACCTTGGCGTAACGGATTTTGGTTTCAAACCAGTCTGATGTTTTTGAGTGCATAGTATTTAAAATTTATTTGGATAATTTCTGACAGACTCGACTGGCATAGACTAGGGAGTCTCTAAGGACTGTATAGATTGGAGCGGTAGCTCCGGCATGGTCTAACCAGTCCAAGGCAACGGTAAAGTCCTCTGGACTCTCCTCCCAGGTTTCTTGAAGAAATATTCTCAGCCATTCGTCGGTGACCTTCGGACGGGGAAGGTTGAGATGTCGAAGAATGGTAACAGAGAGTTTCTTCTGGTCGCTGTCGTTGAGATAGCGCATCTTGCAGTCTTCAAGATTGACCCAAAGGAAGAGTAGCCGAGCTTCATTGATGGCACGGTAGATGGCTATCTGGAAACAGGAGATGCCATAACGCTCATGGATGACATCGCAAAGCTTCTGAAGAGCAAGAAGGGTGGTGTCGGCCTTGATCTTAAAGGTCATCTCTCGGATGCACTTGGTACCAAGACGAAAAACAAAGTCATGGTGGGCATAGGCTGCCTTGACCCTTGCCTCCATATCAGCGAAGGTCGAGGATTGCCAGTACTCCGGCGTTGGCTGCAAGTTCTCAGTGGCAGCCGTAATCTTTATCACATTTTCTATCATATCTGTTGGGTGTGTGGGTTATTTCTTCCATAAATCGCCGTCACGATAGGTGTGCTTTATCTCATAGATGAAAGCTACGACGATGGCAAAAGCGGCTATGCCGACGAAGATGATAATCAAGTCCATCGCTCCTCCTTTCTCTCCATCAAGGAATGGACAAAATCACGGAAATGCTCATAGCTCTGATAATGGGGTGAGCAATCGGTGGTATGACGGGGATTGCGCTGGACAATGCTCATCGTAATGGTTCTGCCATAGGTGTTGTTGGGCATGAAGAGGTTGATGTTGTCATAGACATCGCTCTTGACCATGGCGTGGAGAAAGTTCACGGGGTGGTTGATGATGATACTGTCACTTTCAGTGGGAAAGGTCATAACGCTGTGCTCCTGAAAGGTCTTGAAAGACAGGTAGTCGAGGAAGTCGGCAAACATGTTGCAGGTATGGGCTGTACAGCGTGCCTTCCATGGAATGAAGAGTATGCCATTTATACCAATGGAGATAGGCTCATCAAGATTGTCAGTACCACAGAACTCTACGCCGCCTGCATCATTCAAGATTCCGAAGCCATTCAAGGTCTCGCCCTTCTTCTGAACGGTGACAGAGTACATGGATTTAGGCATGTCCTGCGGACGCATGCCTCGCTCCATGAGGTAGGCGTGTTCCTTGAGGGTTAGGTGGCTGGTAGTCACCGAACCTGGAATGTAACCGTCTGTACGTTTGGTGTATAATCTTGCCATAGTATGATTATTTGATTTTCTTTGTCTGGTCAATGAGAATATTCTGCAACTCCTCAGCACTATGTCCGAGTCGGAAGTAGTCACTGATGTCTTTCTCCTGCTTGGTTCCAGGCAGAGGGAGGTCGATGCGCATGACCTGACTGTCGCAGCGGTACTCCTTAACACGTGCCTTCGACTCCCGCTGCCCGGTCTCATCCATGTCGTAGCAGAAGACAATATACTTAAACCGGAACTCAAGCTGCAAAAGGAGATCGTCGGGAATGCTGGCTGTCTCGCTGTTGAAACTGATAGCTTCAAAGCCATGGGCTGAGAGTGACATGGCGTCCTTCTCGCCACCGGTGATGAAGACATACTGCCCGCTACCAGCGAGCTGCTGCCAGCCGAAGACATAGGGACGGGGCAGAACTCCGGCATACAGAAACCGTGGATTGCTCTTGGGACGGTAGAACTTGACACCTTCGCCTTCCGAAAAGACGTAAGCGTAGCAGGGGGTCAGTCGGGTACTGACTACCGTCCATGCCGTTCCGTCAGCACGCTTAAACTCACAGCTCTCCACGCTCTTGACGTAGAATCGGTCTAAGACATCCTTGCCGATGCCGTAACGCTGCCACCATGACAGTTCCTCTGCCGTATACTCCCGATACACCGTGGTGAAGGCGATAGGCTTGGAATCGTCGGCAGCCTCTTTCCTCCCTACCCTACTGCGGGAAGGAGCAACATGCGGGAAACTGCCGTCTGACTTTCCAATACCAAGGGAGAGGTCACGGTCGATGACCTTCAGGACATCCATGAACTGGTGCCTGACACTGAGGTTGGCAATGCGAGCGACGATGCTGAAGCAGTCACCACACCAACGGCTGTCGCCGAAGTCCTGCATGTACCACCGCCCCATGCCATTGATGTCCTTGTGCAAGTACAGATGGCACGAAGGACTCGTATCGTCACGGTAGGGGTTGAGGAACTCCTTCTTCTCACATTTGCTGCCAAAGTAATGCACAAAGATGGCTTTACCACCATCGGTGCGAGAAAGTATCTCTTCGGAATATCTCATAGTGCTTTTTCTTGTTGTTTGACATCATTGGCGTTGAACATTCTCGGTACTCGGTAGGAGTAATCAGGAAAGATGAAAAATCGGCCCATCTCGGCAAACCGGTTGAGAAGGCGGACACCGTACTTCTTACGAATCTCATCCATGGTGAGGTTGGACGTGATGATGGTAAAGCATTGATGGTCGTAGCGGTACTCCAACAGGTCGACAAGAGGGGTGCGGACATTGCCGTAATCGGTGACTTCCTTTGGTTCGTCACCGAAATCGTCGATACCTAACAGCGGAATCTCACCTTGAATGACGATATCTGAGTGGTTCTTGCAGTCGTTGACAATACCCTTGGCCTCTTTTATGGAGAGAATATCGGGACACATTGTGTCACTGAGTTCGACGAGAACTCGTGTCATGGAACTGATGGCACGTAGCATGGTGGTCTTGCCACTGCCACAAGTACCGATGAACAGCATACCGTTCGTACCCTCTTCGCTGGTGAGGTCGCTGGATATAGCTGCTATGAGGTCATCCAACGACTGGGAGTCACGGAAGGGTATCTGGCGCGTATTCACTTCGGTGAAATAGGACACCGTCAACAACTTGGCGACAATGTCCTTAGGCATTGAAAGCCGAAAACGAGGCGACATAGTCCTGTGCGCATGTAGCCGACGGCTCAGTTCCTCGACGGTTAGACCATGCAGCGGTTCTTTGCTCTGTATTTCCATTCTTTGCGAAATTTTGGGTTCTGGTATATACTCGTGACTGATGATTGATATTAAGTTTCAGACAGCTGACAAAATGACTCTGAAAATCCTGCAGGCTGCGGTGCTGCTTGCCCAAACAGGCGGTGTCGAGAAGAAAATCATCAAGCTTGTCATAGATGACCTTGACATCGGAATAGCCGAACTTACGACACATAAGGGCTAGCCATGTATTGTTGCGCTTCAGTTTGTCGGCATAGCTGCTCTCCATATCGTGTGTGGAATTCTCTTCTGAAAAATCTTTGGATTTCTCTTCTGAGAGTGTGGGCGAGATTCTCTCTCTCTCACTCTCTTTCTCTTCTCTTTCTCTATTCTCAAGATGATAGGTATCGCGCGCGAGGGCACTTTTCGAGGTGGACTCGGTGGAGGTAACTGAAATCGAAGTTGGTTTTTCTTTGGTTTTTACTTGGTTATCGCTTGGTTGGTAAACATCATAATCGTTTGTATTGCAGTCTGTTACAACGTAGTTTTCAAATTCAGCTTCTTCGATGGTTTCTTTGGTTGACCCTTGGTTGATGTTTGGCAGGGTTTTGGTTGACCCTTGGTTATTTCTTGGTTGGATTTTTGGGCTTTCCAAGGCCTCAAAATCATCGTCCGGAGGAAGGGCCAGACCCCTATTTTTGAAGCTGACAAGCATCTTCCCATGACCGGATTTGAAATCGCAGTTGATGATATCCTCACGCTGGAGCTTCTTCATTCCTGCTATGACATCCCGGATGGAAAGCTGGCACTCCATGGCAAAGTTGCGCATGGAGATTGTCATCGGTTCTCCAGAGCGCTGCAACGACAGCAGGGTGACATAAACGACAACGGCCTTGGCATTCATAAAGAACAGACTGCCCTTGATTTCATCATAGAGCTTGACCCAGCCGCCCTGGTTAGTTCTGACAACACCTAACAGGTTGTCGAACATTCGGACGGTGATGACGGTGCAACGACGTTGCTGACAGCGAACAGTGATATAACCCTGCTCCTCTAACTTCTGCATTCGGCTGCGGAGTATCTGACGGGGTATCTTCAGGAACTCTGTTATCTCGGACTGGGTGGTCTCCATCTGACCACGGAGTAGTGGGTCGCGGCCAAACATGTCCTCATGACGCTTGGCTGATAGATAGAAATACAAATACAGCTGCACACAATAGGGGTCACAGAAAAACTTCTCTTTGGTGATGCTCCGCATCATGGGAAGCCAAGATTCTTGATGATAATAGCTCATAGTCGTAATGGTTTATCAGAGGGTGAAACCGGAGATTTCTATCTCTAAGTCGGGGTTGATCATAAACTCATCGAAGTTACGGACTGACTTCCCGGTCCTCGCATCCTTGATTCCTATGGATGATTTCTTGCTTGATTGCTTCATCTCTTTATATTATTTTGTTTCTTCTTTTATTCTGAATGTGATGACGGGGGTGCCACTCTTGAGCAGCACCCGGAAGACACCGCTGTCCTTATCGAACAGAAAACCAGTAACGGTGTGGATGGGTACGAACTTGTGATGCCATAGACAAACGGCTGATTGGTAGGCGGACTTGATGGATTCCATCTTCTTCCATGCCTCTTCTTTGGTAGCACTCGGCGCATAATTGTCTGGGTCGATAGTACCAAAGAAGTCTATCACCCACTGGATGGGACGATAGTAGAGAACGCTGCGCTTGATACGGAACATAGACGCTAACCATTTATATAGTTCTCCATAAGGCCGCTCTTGAGAAAACGGAGATGACCAGCTTCATAACCTCCCTGCTTGGTATGAGGAAAACGATCCTTTATCTGAGTAAGGTAACGGACAGATATTCCTAGTATCTGAGCTGCCTCTTTCGTTGTCACCCATTCCTCTTCCTCTTTATTTATCTTCTTCTTTTCGTCAAGCATTCTAATGACAGCTAATGCTACGTCCTTGATGAACTCTTGACGTTCTTTCTGTGTCATTTCCATATCACTTTCGGTTTAAATTGGTCCTACACTACAGGTTATATCTCTTCTACTTCCTCCCATAAAGAATGAAAGTGCTTGCCTCGCTCTATAATCCATGTGCCATCATCCAACTCCTTGATAGTATCGCCCATATAGATAAGGGACATCATTGTTGAAGTAAGCACCTGACCGTTACCTAACGGTACATCGTTATGTGCACATGGCTGACCGTGCATCATGCGTGCATCCATGACAGCACAGGGCTTGCTGTCACTGGTCCACCGCGCCTGACGGATGCACTCAAGATGGTACAATGATGGTACCATGCCCACCGTGCCGATTTCTATTTTTCGTTTTACTCGCATATACCTTTCTTAGTCTTCTCTTCACATGCCTGCAACTCGATATGCTCGACATATCGCTTCAATACCTCACAATAGCGACCATTAATGCCATTGTGGGCATCGCTACATGTCTTGCATACAACGTTCATCTCACTCGCTTGACATGTACGTTCTTCTCCCGATCATTGAAGACAACCTTATAGAGCCTGTCAAGCTCCTTCTTCAACATTGATGCTGTCGACTTCACACTGCTGTACTGAATGCGAGGATAGACGACTTCATCGCCTATCTTCATACCACAAAATATGGGACGAAGCGGTAATTTGTTGACTTTTTCTTCCATTATATTACTATTTATTATTAACTTTATGGTGCAAAGATAGACAATTGATTTGATTAACACAAGACAATTGGGCAATTATCTTAGACGATTTAGATTTATTAACTTATAATATGCTTATGGAAACTATTAATGACCGTATAGAACAGCTAGTTAATGAACTGTTCAATGGCAACAAAGCTGCATTCGCCAAATCAATTGGTTTACCTCCTACGGGTATGTCTAACTATCTTGGTTCCAAGCGTCGTAGCAAACCAAGTGTTGATATGGTGACAAAAATAATCACCAACCTACACGTAAATCCTTTGTGGTTACTTATCGGCGAAGGTTCTATGCAACTTCCAGAGACATCAGCTGAAATGCCACCCGAGAGTGATCATGACGAGCTTGTACGTCTCCGTGCTGAGAATGAAGTTCTTAGGGAAGTAGTAGGTCTTAAGAAAAACAATGGTATGAAGGCAGATGTCGGATAATTAACATTACCGACAAACGTTTTATGTAAAGAATTGCATAAGTTTTACTAAAACTTACCTACAAAACTCATTTTCATTTGCTTTCACTAGTGTCCACTTAAATCCTTTAACATTCGGCTTTGCTTACTGATTGTAACTTACCATTCGTCGAAGGGTATTTCTAACTGAATATATTTGTTGGTGTTAATTATCTCACGTTTATT
>Ga0256406_1004767_pt1 | contig 15142 bp, 11 predicted proteins | sample RumenRJG_03DNA_FD_185986 | JGI IMG/M metagenome (GOLD analysis project Ga0256406, IMG submission 185986) | Bovine rumen microbial communities from Lethbridge, Alberta, Canada - RJG_03 | ecosystem: Host-associated > Mammals > Digestive system > Stomach > Rumen | place: Canada: Alberta | collected... | reverse complement strand
TTCTCAAAGTTCGTCTTGCCGTCTTCGTGACGACTTCTATATCTTACCAAACTTTCAAAGGTTTGTCAACAACTTTTTTCTCACAATGTTTCATGTGAAACAGTTGCCGGACCCATGAAGGCTGGTGGGTTGCTTTCTCAAAGAGAAAGCTTGTATAGTATAGCAAAAAGGGAGAAAGGTGTCAACACCTTTCTCCCAACTTTCTTGTCCGTCCCCTGAAAGGGGCGGGAGACACAAATCTTAGAAAAACTCCTTCAAAGAGAAGGTCTGATCCCGGTTGGGACCAACGGACACAATGCCGATTTCCACGCCCACCACTTCGCTCAGGCGAGCCAGGTAAACCCGGGCTTCCTCAGGCAGGTCTTCGTACTTGCGCACACCGGAAATGTCCTTCTTCCAGCCTTTGAACGTTTCATACACCGGTTTGGCCTTGGCCAGGATGCTCAGATCCGCGGGAATATGCTGGATGGGCTGCCCATCAATGGTCCAGCCGGTGCACATCTTGATTTCGTCCAGGCCGTCCAGGATATCCAGACGGGTGATGGCCAGGGCATCCATGGAGTTCAGCCGGGCAGCATATTTCACCATGAAGGCATCCAGCCAGCCGCAGCGGCGGGGCCGCCCGGTCACAGTGCCGAATTCATGGCCGGTATTCCGCAGATAGGTACCGGGACCGTCCGTATCGAACAGTTCGCAGGTGAAGGGTCCTTCCCCTACCCGGGTGGTATAGGCTTTCACCACGCCCACCACATGGTCGATGTAGCGGGGACCCACGCCACTGCCAATGGCTGCGTTGCCGGCAATGGGGTTGGAGCTGGTCACATACGGATAGGTACCATAGTCGATGTCCAGGAACGTTGCCTGGGCCCCTTCGAACAGCACCTTCTTGCCGGCGTCGAAGATATCACCCAGAGCCACGCTGGTATCGGTTACATGGGGCCGCAGTTCTTCCGCATATTGCAGATACGCCTTCAGCATGGGTTCGTATTCCAGGGGTTCTGCCCCATAGACTTTGGTGAACAGGGCATTCTTGGCATCCAGGTTCCGTTTCAGCTTGGCAGCCAGTACGTCCCTGTTCAGCAGGTCGCACATCCGGATCCCGGTCCGGGCCACTTTATCCATATAGCAGGGGCCGATACCTCCTTTGGTGGTGCCGATCTTGGCATCGCCCAGAGCGGCTTCCTGCAGTTCATCCTGTTTTTCGTGGTACGGGAATACCACATGGGCCCGGTCGCTGATCAGCAGATTGCTGGTATCCACGCCCTTGGCCTTCATTTCGGCGATTTCCTGCAACACCACACGGGGGTTGATCACAACCCCGTTGCCCAGGATGCAGGTCTTGTCGCTGTACAGGATGCCGCTGGGCAGCAGCCGCAGTTTATAGGATACATCGTTGACCACCACCGTGTGGCCGGCGTTGGAGCCGCCGGAATAACGGACCACTGCATCGGCCTGCTGGGCCAGATAGTCCACGATCTTGCCTTTGCCTTCGTCCCCCCATTGGGAACCGATTACTACAACAGATGACATAGAGGTACTCCTTCTTTCGGGTTACAGTCCAAAACGGGCGTAGATTTCGTCCAGATGCTTCAGCATATGTTTCGGTTCGAAGCAGGCTTCCACTTCTTCCTTGGTCAGATACTTGTCGATATCCGGGTCGGCTTCCACATTGGTCTTGAAGTCGGCGCCTTCCAGCCAGCGGGCCATGGCGTTCCGCTGTACCCACTTGTAGGCATCTTCCCGCAGCACGCCCTTGCTTACCAGGGCAATCAGCAGGTTCTGGCTGTAGATCAGGCCGCCGGTCAGGTTCAGGTCTTTGATCATCTTGTCAGGATATACCAGCAGTTTGCCCAGGATGTCCTTCATCTTGCGCAGCATGTGATCCAGCAGGATGGTGGAATCCGGCAGGATGATCCGTTCTACGGAAGAATGGGAAATATCCCGTTCATGCCACAGGGCCACGTTTTCGATGGCAGCTTCGGCATTGCCCCGCAGCACACGGGCCAGGCCGCAGACCTTTTCGCAGGTGATGGGGTTCCGTTTATGAGGCATGGCAGAAGAACCCTTCTGGCCGGGAGCAAAGTATTCTTCGGCTTCCCGGACTTCGGTACGCTGCAGGTGACGGATTTCCAGTGCCATCTTTTCCAGAGAAGCACCGCACACGGCGATGGTGCTCAGATAGAAAGCGTGGCGGTCTCTCTGCACCACCTGGTTGGCCACAGGCACAGGGGTCAGGCCCAGTTTTTCGCACACATATTTTTCCACGAACGGGTCGATGTTGGAGTAGGTACCGATGGCGCCGCTCAGTTTGCCCACGGAAATGTATTTCTTGGCCATTTCCAGGCGTTCGATGTTCCGTTCCGTTTCGCTCATCCACAGCAGGAACTTCAGGCCGAAGGTCATGGGTTCTGCATGGATGCCATGGGTACGGCCCACGCAGTAGGTGTATTTGTATTTCACGGCCTGGGCTTTCAGGATTTCGTGCAGTTCCTTTTCTTCCCGGATCAGGATTTCTGCAGAGTGTTTCATCATCATCCCCATGGCGGTATCTTTCACGTCATTGGAGGTCAGACCTTTATGGATATATTTGGAAGCATCCCCTACATGTTCAGCCACAGAAGTGAGCAGAGAAATGATGTCATGGTTGGTGGTCTTTTCGATTTCGTGGACCCGATCCAGGTCGAAATCAGCCTTGGTCTGGATATCATGGAGCGCATCATCGGGGACGATGCCCAGTTTGTTCATGGCTTCACAGGCCGTTACTTCAACCTTGACGATGTTGCGGTCTTCATTTTCTTCCGTCCAGATGGAACCCATTTCTTTACTGGTATAACGTGGAATCACAATACTTCCTCCTTAGGTATAGACAAAAAAATGGCATAACACGAGAACACACCGTTCCCGCTGCATATAGTTTATTGTATCATTTTACCGAACGTATAGCAATCACAAGTATGTTTTGTTTGCAAAGAAAAAGAGGTGCCGGAAGCACCTCTTTTACTCCTGTTTGTTGCTGAGATCATAGAACCGGGTGATGTCCTTCCGGAAGTACAGGGGAACCGTTCCCACGGCACCGTTCCGGTGCTTGGCAATGATCAGTTCCGCCACGTTCTTCTGGTCGGTATCCGGGTTGTAGTAGTCATCCCGGTAAATGAAGCACACAATATCGGCGTCCTGTTCCAGGGCCCCGGATTCACGCAGGTCACTGAGCATGGGCCGTTTGCTGGTCCGCTGTTCCACGCTCCGGCTCAGCTGGGACAGGGCGATCACCGGTACGTTCAGTTCCCGGGCCAGCCCCTTCAGGGACCGGGAAATGTCGCTCATTTCCTGCTGCCGGTTGTCGCTGGCCCGTTTGCTGGACCCCTGCATCAGCTGCAGATAGTCCACGATGATCAGGTCCAGCCCGTTCTCGTTTTTCCAGCGCCGTGCTTTGCTGCGCATTTCCAGCGCCGTCATGCCCGGCGTATCATCCAGCATGATTTTGGCATTGCTCAGGTTGTCGGCTGCCTGGACCAGTTTGGGCCATTCGCTTTCCTGGAGCTGCCCGATCCGCAGCCGGGAGGCATCGATCTGGGCCTGGGAGCACAAAAGCCGCTGCACCAGCTGCTCCTTGCTCATTTCCAGAGAAAAGAACGCCACGGATTTGTGTCCTGCAAGGGCCACATGTTCCGCAATATTCAGCACCAGGGAGGATTTCCCCATGGAAGGCCGGGCCGCCACGATGATCAGATCGGAAGGCTGCAGGCCGCTGGTCATCTTGTCAAAGTCGTTGAACCCGGTGGGCAGCCCCGTAAAGGCCTCTTTGGAATCGTACAGTTCCTCGATCCGGGTCATGGCGCTTTTCACCACATCCTTGATCTTGGTCACCCCGTTGGCATGTTTCCGGTTGGCCACCGCCAGGATCTTCTGTTCCGCCTGGTCGATGGTCTGGCTGATGTCCTCATCCTCTTCATAGCCTTCCGCCACCACCTCGGTAGCCGCGTTGATCAGCTGCCGGCGCAGGGCCTTTTCTTCCACGATTTTGGCATGGTACACCACGTTGGCCGCGGTGGGCACCGCATTGCTCAGGGCCGTAATGGTGGCCGTGCCCCCCACGGTGTCCAGTTTGCCCATCTTCCGCAGTTCTTCCGTCACCGTGACCAGATCCACGGCCTCGTTGCGGCTGTGGAGGTCCAGGATGGCAGAAAAGATGATCCGGTCGTCCGGACGGTAGAAATCATCCTCCGTCAGGATCTCCCCGGCTTTATCGATGGCTTCCCGGCTGATGAGCATGGCCCCCAGCACACTCTGTTCCGCCTCAATATTCTGGGGTGGGATACGTTCTTCCAAAATACGGACCTCCTCGTTACAGCATATCCGCCCTTTTCAAGGGCGGGGGACCAGCCGTAAGGCTGGTGGTGGGTTCTTATTCCTCAGTCTCTACGACAACCTTGAATTTCGCCGTTACATCCGGCAGCAGTTTGGCCGTAGCGGTGTATTCACCCGGACTCTTGATGGTGTTCGGCACTTCGATCTTGCGCCGGTCCACCCCTTCCATACCGGTCTGGGTCAGCAGCGCATCGGCCACATCCTTGGAGGCAATGGAACCGAACAGCTTGCCGTTGGCCCCCACCTTCACCTTCATATGCAGTACCACTTTTTCCAGCTGGGAAGCCAGGATCACGGCTTCGTCATGGGCCTGGGCAGCCCGGTGTCTGGCCACCTTCATGTCCTGCTTGGCCTGGTTCACATTCCGGGTAGTCGCTTCTTCCGCCATACCCCGGGGAATCAGATAGTTCCGGCCATAGCCTTCGGCCGTTTCAATGATTTCGCCTTTTTTACCCAACTTCTTGATGTCCTGTAACAGGATTACCTTCATCTGTATCGCTCTCCTTCATTTGTTCTTTGGCCAGTTCAATGACTTTCGGCATCAGTTCTTCTGCCGTCACTCCCTTGACCTGTACCCCGGCCACGGTTTGATGACCGCCGCCGCCGAGTTCTTCCATCATCACCTGCACATTGACGCTGCCGTCACTGCGGGCGCTGATGCTGACTCCATTTTCATTCTGGCTGAAGACCACACTGGCCCGGATATCATCCATGGTCAGCAGTTCATCCGCCGCCTGGGCCACAATGATGGGCGTATCCTTGTCCGCACAGGAGCAGGTATGCACTGCCACCGCAAGGCCCGGCAAAGGCTGTTGCATCTCGGTGATGATCCTGGCCCGGGTCAGGACCGTATGCTCATCATCCTTGAACAGCATGGATACCAGATGGGGATCGGCTCCATTCCGGCGCAGGAAGGCCGCCGCTTCAAAAGTCCGTTCCCCGGTCTGCACCGCAAAGTTCTTGGTGTCCACCACAATGCCTGCGTACAGGGCCGTGGCCTCCACTTCCGAAAGCTGCAGTTTGTCCTCGAAATACTGGAGGATTTCCGTCACCATTTCGCAGGTGGATGACGTGGAGGGTTCCATATACTGGAGCATCACTTCCGTGATGGCATCCTCTGCCCGGCGATGATGGTCGATGATGATCCGCCGCCGAATGGACTGCAACACCCTGGGTGCCGCGCTGAGCATGGCCCGGTGGTGGTCCACCAGCACCAGGATGCTGCCCGGCGTGATCCGTTTCAGGGCTTCCTCCTCGTTCACGAACAGGGACAGGTACTGGTCACTCTGGTCCTTGGAAACCGTTTCCAGCTTCTTCAGGGAAGGCCCCTGGCCGCTGGTGACGATGCAACAGCTCTTCTGCAGGGTCAGGGCCATCTTGGCCACCCCAATGGCCGCCCCCAGGGCGTCGTAGTCTTCATTGGCATGGCCCATGATGAACACCTGGTCCGCCCCTGTCATCAGTTCATGGATGGCCTGGGCCACGATCCGGGCCCGTACCCGGGTATTCTTGGCCTGGACGGAGCCCCGGGCCCCGTAGAAGCTCATTTCCTCCCCGATCTGTACCACAGCCTGATCACCGCCCCGGCCCAGGGCCAGGTCCAGGGCTGCCTGGGCCTTCTGGCTCATTTCCGCCAGGTTCCGGCCTTCCGCCGCCACCCCGATGCTGATGGTGGGAGTGATCCGATTGCCGCTCTTGATGTCCCGGACCCGATCCAGCACCAGGAACTTCTTCTTGATGGTCTCGTTCAGCCCCTTCCGGCTGAGTCCCACCACGAACATGTCTTCCGTGTATTTCTGGAAGTAGCCGTTCACTTCCTCCACCCAGCTGCCGATGGCCTTGGTCACGTCCACCACCACGCTGGCCCGTTCGTTCTCGTTCAGGCCTTTCATGGCATCATCGTAGTTATCGAACTGCACATAGGCCACCACCGGACGTTCTTCCTCGTATTTCTTCCTCCGGCGCTCCCGGTCGGTGATATCCATCAGATACAGGGCCAGCCCCGTATCATCTTCCGGGTTTTCCGTGATCTGGATCCGGCGTACCAGCATCTGGTACACCCGGTCCCCGATCTTCAGCTGTTTTTCTGCATCCCGCAGCCGCAGGGCCGCAAAATTGTTGTCCGGCGGCGGCAATACCTTCTCAAAGGGAGTCCCCAGGGGCACCTCCACCGCCACGTATTCGTTGAACAGCCGGTTCCGCCACTGCAGATGGCCTTCCCTGTCGAAGACCCCGATGCCGATGGGGATCCGCTGGGAGGCATAGTTGTTGGCCCGCTCGATGTTCCGGACCACCGTGGTCATGGAATGATTGAACCAGGCTTCCCGCAGCCGGTTGCTGCGAAATGTCAGGTAGAACACCAGCATCACGGCCACGAAACCTCCTGCCGTGCAGATGGCCTGGTTGATCAGGATGCCGGAAATCACCAGCACCGAGCCGATGATGGCCACGGCGACACGCACCCACTGCCACAGGTTCCGCTGTGTTTTCTCTTCCATAGGTCTTCCCCTCTATTTCTCCTGCTTTGGTTCCTCTTTTGGGACCGGTCTCCGGATCTTCCGGAGGTCGAACACCATCTCATAAGCCCCCAGTACCACGATCAGCTGCGATGCAATGGGGATCGTAAAGGTCAGGATCAGGCTCAGGGGGATCAGGATCCGGGGATAATGTCGATATTCCACATACCAGCGGATCAGGCACAGCCCCTGCACCAGCAGCAGCATATTCATCATCATGTACAGGGTATAGCCACCCCGGTACAGCCAGGAATCCTGGGCATTCTGCCCAAAGAAGATCAGCATCATGCCGATGCCATAGGGCAGCAGCAGCCACTTGGGCAGCTTCCACAGGGCAAAAGGCGGGAACCAGGGGTAGTAATCCCCCATCCGGGCCAGGATCTTCCGGGCCGCCCAGTAGTTGGCCATGGCCGTCACCGGTGCGCTCAGGATAATGCCCGCTGGCAGGATCAGTTCGAACATCTTCTTCAGCTGATCCAGCTGACCGCCGCTGAAGCCGCCCATGCCCATTGTCTTCAGCAGATCACCGCTCATGGAGATGGATTCATCGATGGAATCGAAGAATACCTGGATCACGTTCACATCCATCAGGTAGTAGGCCGCCAGGGCGCTGAGCAGGGTGGAGATCAGGGCCCCCAGGCTGCCCATGAGCAGGGTGTTCACCGGGCTCATCTGTTTGCGCATGGCATAGCCCATGAAAAGGCCGATGAGGCCCAAAATCACGCACTGGGTCAGGGCCTGCATAGGCGACAGCAGCACAGAGACCACCACACCCGTGACGATGAGGCACAACACACTCCATTTCAGCCCGTTCCGCCGTCCGCACAGGATGATGGGAAGGGGCCACAGGATACTGACCACCAGATCCAGAACCGGCACATAATTGCCGACCAGGGTAAAAAGGACTGCCACCGCTGCCAGGATCCCTGATTCCACCAGCGAGGATGTTTTATGATACTGCAATGGGTCTTCCCTCCACTAACCACTAACCACTAACCACTAACCACTAACCACTAACCACTAACCACTAATGATTTTCTCACACTGTAATATTATATTCTACAATATTTAACAAAAAAAAGACAGGCCCTCGCAGGCCTGTCTTTGTGTCATCCAGCTTATTCAGCCGTAAACGGCAGCAGTGCAACGTTTCTGGCACGTTTGATGGCAATGGTCAGCTGACGCTGATGTTTTGCGCAGGTGCCGGAAATCCGACGCGGCAGGATCTTGCCCCGTTCGGTGATGAACTTCCGCAGTTTGGCAGCATCTTTATAGTCGATTTCCTGGACTTTGTCGACGCAGAAGGAGCAAACTTTTCTTCTGGGTCTCCGATTTCCTCTTTCACGTTTCATCATGGCGTTCTTCTATCCTCCCTTTTAGAATGGGATTTCTTCGTCAAAACCTACTTCAGAGCCGAAGCCCCCCATGGGGTTGGAATTCCCACCCTGGGAGTTGTTGTTCTGGGAAGGAGGATTCTGCTGGCCGGCAGCCGGATTGCTGCCATAGCCCTTCCGTTCGATGAATTCGACGCGGTCAGCGATGACTTCCGTCACGTAATGCTTGTTCCCGTCTTTTCCATCGTAGCTGCGGATCTGCAGACGACCTTCCACCAGAGCTCTCTGCCCTTTGGTCAAACTGTTCCCACATAATTCTGCGGTTTTATTCCATGTAACGATGTTGATAAAATCCGCTTCCCGTTGGCCGTTCTTCGAAGTGAAGGGACGGTCAACAGCCAGAGTGAAGGTGCAGACCGTTTTTTCCGTAGGAGTGACCCGGACTTCCGGATCCCGCACGAGACGGCCCAACAAAATAATGCGATTCATACACCTGACCTCCTTATTCGCCTTTGCGAATGATCATGTGACGCAGGATTTCATCCGTAATCTTCATCACACGGTCCAGTTCCTTGACGGCTGCCGGTTCAGCAGCAAACGTGGTCAGTACATACAGACCATCGTTGAAGTCCTGGATAGGATATGCCAGACGTTTTTTGCCCCACTTATCGGTTTTTTCGATCGTAGCACCGTTGGCAACCAGCAGATCGTCGAACTTCTTTACAACCGTGTTGTAAGCATCCTCTTCTACCGGCTTAACGATGTACATGACTTCGTAGTTATTCACGAAATCACCTCCTCCTTTGGATTTGCTCCTCTACCATGAGGGCAGAAGAAGTATATATAATATATACAGCCTTGAAAGTATAGCATGGAGAGAAGAAAAAAACAAGGGGAAAAGAAAAAATCAGGGAGGTTTCCCCAGATTCTCTTCATTCTTTTCCCGCTTCTTATTCTGTAGTATAATATGATGATATATTTTATTCCAAAGGAGGACCTGCTATGTTTGTCTATGCCGATAATGCCGCCACCACCCGGGTTTCGGATGCAGTGCTGGCTGCCATGCTGCCCTATTTCACAAAACACTATGGCAACCCTTCCAGCACCTATCCCCTGGGCCAGGATGCTTCCGCCGCCCTGATCCGGGCCCGGGAAGCCATGGCCGGCTGCCTGGGCTGCCTGCCCAGTGAACTCACCTTTACTTCCGGGGGCAGCGAGGCCGACAACCAGATTCTCCGCTCCGCCGCGGCCTGGGGCAGACAGCATGGCCGCACCCACCTGATTGCCAGTGCCATCGAACATCACGCTGTACTGAACACCCTGGAAGACCTGAAAGCCCGGGGCTTCACCGTCACCCTGCTGCCCGTGGGACCGGACGGAGTGGTGGACCCGGCGGATCTGAAGGCCGCCCTGACCCCCACGACCGCTCTGGTCTCCATCATGCTGGCCAACAACGAAACCGGTGCCATCCAGCCCATCAGACAGCTGGCTGATCTGGCTCACGCCGCCGGCGCCCTGTTCCATACCGATGCCGTCCAGGCCACAGGACACCTTCCCATCGACCTGAAAAACAATCCGGTGGACTTCCTGTCCGCTTCTGCACACAAATTCCATGGACCAAAAGGGAACGGAATCCTTTTTGCCAGACGAGGTTTTGAACTTACTTCCCTGATTTTCGGGGGAGCCCAGGAGCGGGGCAAACGGGCCGGCACAGAAAATGTTCCAGGCATCGTAGGCATGGCCGCAGCGTTACAGGAAGCCTGCGACCATATGGCAGAAAACGCCCGGCGCATGGAAGAAGCCCGGGACACCCTGCAGAAAAGTCTCAGTGCCCTGGACGGTACCAGGGTCCATGCCGGCACCATGCCGCGCCTCCCCGGCCACCTGAACATGGCCTTTGACGGGGTTTCCGCCGAAGCCCTGCTGCCCGTGCTGGGCATGGCCGGGATCTGTGTTTCCTCCGGATCCGCCTGTGCCTCGGGCAGCCCCGACCCCAGCCACGTGCTGCTGGCCATGGGCTGCACCCCGGACGAAGCCCGGAGTTCCATCCGGTTCTCTCTGGGCGATGACATCACCCTGGAGCAGGTCCATTTCATCGTGGAAACCGTGACCCGGGAAGTGGCCCGGCTGCGGAAGCTCCATCAGCAAGCATAGAAAGGATCATCATGAAAGCTCTCATTGCCATGAGCGGCGGGGTGGACAGCTCCGTTTCCGCCAAACTGATGCAGGATGCAGGTTACGACTGCATCGGCTGCAACATGAAACTGTACAACAACCCGGATGCAGGATACTGCAGCACCAAGACCTGCTGCAGCCTCAGCGATGTGGAAGACGCCCGCAGCGTCTGTGCCCGGCTGGGCATGCCCTTTTACGTATTCAACTACACCGAGGAATTCAAACACGATGTGATGGAAAAATTTGCCCGCAGCTACACCCTGGGCCATACGCCCAACCCCTGCATCGACTGCAACAAATTCCTGAAATTCGGAGCCCTGTACCAGCGGGCCCGGGAGCTTGGCTGCGACTGCGTGGTCACCGGACATTACGCCCGCATCCGGAAAAATGAAACGACCGGCAAATATGAACTCCTGAAAGCCCTGGACCCGAAAAAGGACCAGAGCTATGTACTGTATAACCTGACCCAGGAGCAGCTGGCCCATACCTGTTTCCCCCTGGGCGGATACCACAAGACCCATACCCGGGAGATCGCCGAGGAGAACGGATTCATCAACTCCCACAAACCCGACAGCCAGGATATCTGCTTCGTGCCCAACGGGCAATACACCGATGCCGTCCAGCGGATCCTGGATTACAGGCCCCAGCCGGGCCCTTTCCTGGACCTTGAAGGCAATGTTATCGGCCAGCACAAGGGCATCATTTATTACACCCTGGGCCAGCACAAACATCTGGGCCTGAACCAGCCGGATTTTCCCCTGTATGTAGTGAAGATCGACCCGGAGAAGAACGCCATTGTGGTGGGTCCCAGCGAGGCCCTGTTCAGCCGGAAGGCCAGCGTGGGCGAGGCCAACTGGATCAGCGGTGAAGTACCGGCAGGCCCCGTACGCTGCCAGGTGAAGGTGCGGTATCGTCAGGACGCCCAGCCCGCCACCGTGACCCCCACCGGGAAAGATACGTTCACCATCCTGTTCGATGAATCCCAGCGGGCCATCACCCCCGGCCAGGCCGCCGTACTGTACGACGGAGAAGTCGTCCTGGGCGGCGGAACGATCGAATAAATAGAAAATGCTGTAAAAACAACCCCCTCGCATCGCTGCGAGGGGGTTGTTTTGCTGTATGGTATGCTCAAAGGGGGTGTGGGTAGCATCTAGGGAGATGGTTACGCTTTTCTTTGAGCAGCCATTGCCTGGAGTTCAGGCCGGAATTCTTCTACCAGCTTGGCTTCCGCCTTGGCACCCTTGGACAGGGCGTTGTAGATGATTTCCGCCATTTCATACCGGCTCATGGTGCGTTCACCATGATACTTGCCGTCTTCGTACCCCTGGACGATATCGTTGCCCGCCAGTTTGCTTACGGCTTCGTAAGCCCAGTGGTTGGCCGGTACATCCGGGAAGGCCTTGGACAGGTTCGGGTTCAGTACACCCAGCAGGGCATCCAGCCGGTTCTGCAGGTTGGCGACCTGTTTGGACAGGGCCGCGTTGGTGGCTTCTGCCTGCTGCAGCCGTTTGCTGCTCTTGCCCAGCTTGAAGGATACGCCGCCGCCGACCATGTTTTCACCGTTGCCGAAGCTGGTGGAAACGTTCATCATGACGCGGTCCGTCGGCCGGTAGAACACGCCCAGGGCACCGGCGGTTTCGCTGCGGTAGCTGCCCACTGCAGCGGCTACGCTGACCTTGGAGTCTTCGTCGAAGTCCATGGGGTGCAGGTTGGCCATAGCGGCTGCGCTTGCGCCCACCTTGTCGATCCGGTTATCCAGGTTGTCCACCCGGTTTTCTACCCGGTCTACGCGGTTTTCTACGCCATCCATCCGGTTTTCAACGGTGGAGACTCTCTGGTTGGTGGCATGCAGCTGGCCGCCATTCACGGCATCGGTGCTGCCTTCGGACACATCGCCGTCGGCCACGTTGGTCACTTTCTGGCTGTTGGCGTTGATGCCGTTCTGGTCGATGTAGGTCTTGTCAGCTACCTTGTAGGATTTGGCCGATACATCGCCGGCTACGGTGGCGTTGCCGCCCACGCTCAGATCCTTTTCCATGGATACGGCATCCTTGAAGGTTGCCATGCCGTCGAAGGTGGAGGTGCTGGTCACATGCAGGGTATCGGTGGTGGTGCCGCCGGTGACAGTGGCTCCATTGTTCACCACCAGTTTGTCCGTGGTGGTGGTGCCCTTCACATCCAGGTTCTTTTCCATGGTGACGTCATCCTTGAAGGTGGACTTGCCGGCCACTTCCAGGGTGCCATCCAGCTTGGTGTTGCCTTTCACTTCCAGATCCTTGCCTACGGTTGCATTGCCCTGCAGGTCGGAGTCGCCTTTCACCGTCAGGTTCTTGCCTACAGTTGCGTTACCCTGCAGGTCGGAGTCGCCTTTCACCGTCAGATCCTTGTTCACGGTTGCGTAGTCAGTGGTTACCTGGCCCGTTTCTACCGTGTTGCCGGAGATGGTGGTCTTGGTGATGCTGCCGTCCTTGATGGCCGCTGCATGGTCCGTATTTTCGAACGTGGTCCCGCTGTCCGTGGTGGTCACAGTGCTCTTGCCAACGCTGTCCTTGATGCTGGTGGTGGCGGTGTTCTCGATTTCGGCTGCGCTGTTGCTCAGCTTTTCGGTTGCCTTGTTCACCAGGTTCTTGGCTTCATTGGTGATGGACCCCTGTTTTGCGGTGTTCGTGATATCCGTGGTGGTCTGCTTCACGCCGGTGCTGGAAGAACCAGCGCTATTGGAAACGGTGGTGTTCACATACCCGTTTTCGGCATCATTCAGGATATCGATGATATTGCCGCTCACCAGTCTCCGTTCGGAGGTGGAAGCCGTATCCGTTACGGTGTTGCTCTTGCTGCCATCCTTCACGACCGTGGTGATCTTGTCAGCTTCCATCTTGCTGCTGACGTTGTCGCCCACCTTGTTCAGGATGCTGCTGGAAGCGCTGTTTTCAATATCCGCCGCGTTGTTGCTCAGCTTCTTTGTTGCGGTATTGGTGATGTTGTCTGCACTCAGCTTGCTGTCACCCTTGACTTTCGTGGTCAGGCTGCCATAGCTTTCGTTTACATCGCCCTTGACGGATTCCGTCTTATTCCCGCTGATGGTATTGGTCTGGTTGCCCGTCACCACATTTTCCTGGTTTCCGCCCACATGGGTGCTCTGGTCACCATTCACCGTGGTGCTCTGGCTTCCATACTTCTCGGTGACAGAACCCTTGACGGTTTCCAGTTTATTGCCGCTGACCGTATTGGTCTGGTTGCCCGTTACCGCATGGGTTTCGTTGCCGCCCACCTTCGTGCTCAGGTCGGACTTGTAATCTTCCGTGACCTTGCCGGTTACGGTGGTGGTGCTGGTCCCCATGATGGTGTCGATCAGGTTGCCGCCCACCTTGTTTTCCAGGTCGCCGGTCACATCGTTCAACATCTTGCCGCCTACGGTATTGGTCATATCGCCGGTGGCAGTGTTCACCAGATCTTTGGCAGAATTCGTAATAGTTCCGCCCACTGCCGTATTGGTAATGCCGTCAGCCGTCATTTCGCTCTTTACGGCAGACCCGTCACCGATCTGGCTGGTAATGGCCGTATCCGTCTGTTCGACCTTGGTCAGCGTATCGCCGGATGCGTTTTTGATTTCCTGGAGGATGTCTTTGACTCTCTGGCTGAAGGTGGAAGTATTGCCATCGGCATCCTTCACCACGTCGCTGGATTCTGTGGAAGTCTGTTTGGACTCATTGCTGTTCTTGTCAGAATCCACAACCTTGGACGTCACATCGCTGCCTTCTACAGTCAGGGTACTCTTCTTCCAGTTGCCATCGGCGTCGGTAGATTTCGCCCAGGTGGAAGTCCCATTTTCATCATAATCGATGGCGCTTTCTTTTTCACTGCCATCTTTGGTGCTGGTAGCTTTCTTGTAGCCTGTGATTTCGCCGGCTGCCACTTTCGTGCTGGCCGTTACGTTGTTGTCCCCTACAATGCCACTCTTGGTCAGGTCGATTTCATCCACGTTCAGCTTGCCTTTCACCGTCAGGTCACCGCCAATGGTGGCGTCGCCGCTGGTGGTGATGGTTTCAGCACTCAGGTTCTTCACACCGGTGATATTGCCCTGTTTCATGGTTGCCGTGCCGTCAGTGATTTCGGCCCCTTTCACGGTTCCCGTGGCCGTTACGTCTTTGGCCGACACATCGCCGGAGAAAGTACCATCTTTGGCACTGAGGTCGCCGGAGAAAGTGCCGTCCTTGGCACTGAGATCACCGGAGAGCGTTGCATCTTTCGCAGTGATATCGCCGCTGAAGGTTGCGTCTTTGGCGTAAAGATCGCCCTTGGTCTGGATCGTTCCGGTCCCGGCATCCAGGCTGGTCACGGTGGTATTGCCACTGGCGTCTACCGTGAATTTGCCGTTGGCCCCTTTGATCTGCCCGTCGGACTTCATGGCCGCCTTGGCTGCGTCAAAGGTATCCCCGCCGGTGTAGACACCGTCTTTATCCATCACACTGCTGTTGGTCCCAACCTTGATTCCCTTTTCGTTCAGGGTGATCTGGTTGTCCTTGTCCTTGTTCAGGATCATTTCCTTGGCGTCGCTCTTGGAAGTGGTCACCGTACCGTCATCGGCTACGGTGGTGGTATTCTTTTGCAACACATTATCGTCGCTCAGGCTCAGGCCGCTGTTCACGGCTTCCGCCAGTTTTTTATCAGCCCCGATGCGGGCTTCTTTTTCGGCGGCGTCGGCTGCGTTCAGAGCCGCAAACCCATTGGCCATATTGGTATTGATGG
>Ga0256406_1004766_pt1 | contig 15152 bp, 15 predicted proteins | sample RumenRJG_03DNA_FD_185986 | JGI IMG/M metagenome (GOLD analysis project Ga0256406, IMG submission 185986) | Bovine rumen microbial communities from Lethbridge, Alberta, Canada - RJG_03 | ecosystem: Host-associated > Mammals > Digestive system > Stomach > Rumen | place: Canada: Alberta | collected... | reverse complement strand
GAGATACTCAATTACTTTATCAACAGAGACACTAATGCTTCTGCAGAATCGCTCAACTCCAAGATGAAAGCCTTTAGGTCATGCCTGAAGGGAATAAGGGATATACCCTTCTTTTTCTATAGATGTATTACCGTCTTTGGTTAGGCAGCGGCATCCGCCCGCCACGGACAATCCCCCTTGGGCCGATTTCCATTCTGACTCGACAAAAACAGAGAGCGGGGGCGCTCACCGGCAAGACTCTTGCCGGGCAGTATACTGTACCACCTGTTAACCCATTCACCTTTATAGCGTGAACAGATATAAGATTTTACGATTTCACCTTCTCGCCAATCATTGATAAGACGTGGCAACCATGCATACCTTTTTACACGCACATGTATCTCTTCGTCGTTCTCAACAATCTCTTTCAATGTGTTGTAATACGTTCCGTCCTTATCATCTGTCTCATACTGGCTGTCCTTGGGATAGAAGAGTATTGTATGCACGCCTTTGGCATCAAAGTAGTAGTGAGGATGAACATATCCAACGTTGAGATCCTTGAGTGTCATCTCGTAAGCCAGCTGCTTACGGTCACGCTGCCCCATCCTCTTTATCTTCTGCCAAATTTCTTCGTATGTCATTACTATTCCTTAATGTCTATTCTTAATAATGGAACGTATGGTTAGCTTAGGTATCCACAGCAGGTTTTCTGACGGAGACAACCAAAAGAACTGGGTGATATGGCGCACCGTCCTCATCCCTGTCTCTATGGAATGCTTCCATCCTCCTTGCTGCTCCTTACGGCCATACTTGCCAAAGTTACCATATCTCAGGACGATAGTCATGATCTTATCCACATAGCGCTTATCAGATTCGGTCAGTGAATACGGGAAGCAAGACGCATCCATACCAAGCACTTCTGTCAGCACAGCTCCAAAAGCCTTGAATGCGCTCAGCAAACCAAGTTTGTCAAGTTTAGCCGTCAACTCTGGCAACACGATCTCTTTGTGTTTGGCCTCAAAGAACATCATCCAGTCGATAAACTGTCGTAAGGCTATACCTTCTTTCAGGAAGTGGTGGTAGATGTGAACAAACAGATAGATGGAATTGAGCGTTGGAGGCAGTGTCGGCACCCCAACACCATTTATCTCAACATGATCAAGAATATCATCGAAATAGCTGTCTATGAGCTCATCCCAATAACGTTGTCTGCTGCCAATTGCGAACACTGCCGTATGATAGTGCATCTCGAAGGGAATGCCATCCTTTGTAAACTCCCAGTGCTGGCCGGAGTGGTCGTCAGTCATCTTGACATCCTTTTCCAATAAAGATTTAGCCCGTACCCAATCTTTCTTGAATATGTAGAAGTCTACATCGCCACTCGTCCGCATCTCAGGCGTTGGATAGTACGATGCAACGGTCTGTCCCTTAAACACGAAGAAGCCGATGCCGTTGTCAAGCATGAGCTTTGTCAGCTTTACAACGGCCTCGTCTGTCTTAACATTCCGTCGGACAATCTTCGTATTATTGCCCATCCAATCCATGACATCATCCTCGGAAGGCTTATTGGAAATATTTCCGAGTCTCTGAATTCCCTGCCAATAGATACCGACGATGGTTTGTTTCTTGGCAAAAGCTAAAAGCTCCTGCCAAGAAATTTTAGAAATACATGCAGGTACGTTATCTATTGGATGTAGGCACCAACGTAAAAATTCTATATTTGTGTCCTTTTCCAACCTTCTAATCCTATAAAGGGTAAATAGACATTAAGACTATCGATTTTTATACATATTCTCGTAATACTTCTGATAGTCTCCAGATGTCACATTGTCCATCCATTCTTGGTTGTCGAGATACCAACGAACAGTCTTCTCTATACCTTCCTCAAACTGCAGACTAGGCTCCCATCCCAGTTCCCGCTGGAGCTTACGACTGTCGATGGCATAGCGTTTGTCGTGTCCTGGTCGGTCGGTAACATAAGTGATGAGGTTTTCATCCTCGCCTTCCTTTCTGCCGAGCAGACGGTCTACAGTCTTGATGAGCACCTTGATAATATCGATATTCTTCCACTCGTTGAAACCGCCGATGTTATAGGTCTCGGCAATCTTACCCTTGTGGAAGATTAGGTCGATGGCACGTGCATGATCCTCTACATACAACCAGTCACGCACATTGAGACCTTCACCGTAGACCGGGAGCGGCTTGCGATGACGGATGTTGTTGATGAACAGAGGGATCAGCTTCTCAGGGAACTGATAAGGACCATAGTTGTTGGAGCAGTTCGTCACAATAGTAGGCATACCATAGGTGTCGTGGAATGCCCGTACGAAGTGATCACTGCTTGCCTTGGAAGCAGAATACGGAGAATGCGGATTATACTTCAGGTCCTCTGTGAAAAACTTGTCACCGTATGCGAGGTGATGCTTGCCCGACGAAGCCTTTGTCGTGAAAGGAGGCTCGATACCATCGGGATGGGTCAACTGCAAGGCACCATACACCTCGTCAGTAGAGATATGGTAGAAACGCTTTCCCTCGTAACCCTCAGGAAGGCTCTCCCAGTAGATCTTTGCAGCCTGCAACATGCTCAGTGTACCCATCACATTAGTATGTGCAAAGGTGAACGGATCCTTAATGCTGCGGTCCACATGGCTCTCAGCTGCCAAATGGATGATACCATCCACCTTCTCTGTCTGCATCAACTTCAACACATTATCGAAGTCACAGATATCCATCTTGACAAACTTATAGTTGGGCTTGTCCTCGATATCCTTCAGATTAGCAAGGTTACCGGCATAAGTCAGCTTATCAAGATTGATAATCTTATAGTCGGGATGCTTATTGACGAACAGACGGACGACATGTGAGCCGATGAAACCGGCACCGCCTGTGATGATAATAGTTCTTTTATAGTTGCTCATAATGAATATATTCTTGATGTTATTTAATGTCCATGTTACTCATGCACTTCTTAAGGGAATCCAGCCAATAGGGAATCTTGATACCGAAAGTTTCCTTGATCTTGGTCTTGTCAAGTACAGAGTATGCCGGACGCTTCACTGGACTTGGGAACTCATCGCTATGGCAGGGCTGGATATCACAGTCCTTATGCCCTGCAATCAGAGCTATCATCTTCGTGAAATCATACCATGAGCAGACACCTTCATTTGAGAAATGATAGATACCCGTTTTCCCTTCAAATTTACGGTTCTCAACGATATCAAAGATGACATCTGCGAGGTCTCCAGCGTAGGTCGGAGTACCAGCCTGATCAAAAACGACCTTCAGTTGTGGTTTGGTGGCAGTGAGGTTTAGCATCGTCTTGACGAAGTTATGACCGAACTCAGAGTAAAGCCACGCTGTACGCAGGATGATGTAGTTGGCACCCGTTGCCTGAATTTTCTGCTCTCCATGCAGTTTGGTAAGACCATAGACACCTGTTGGTGTCCCCTTTTGGTCTTCCTTGCAAGGCGTATTGTAAGGATCGCCGCCAAACACATAGTCTGTGGAGATATGAACCAATAGGCCATCGACCTCTTTCATGACCTTGGCCAAGTTCTCAGGTGCGGTAGCATTGAGGGTCTCAACTATCTCACCGGCTGTCTCTGCCTTGTCGACATTTGTCCAGGCGGCACAGTTGATGATGCATTTGATGTCTTTCTCCTTCACCTCCTTACGGATAGCCTCGATGTCTGTGATGTCGAGTTTCTGATAGCCGTCACAGACATCTGTAAAGATATAATTGTCTTTTGACTTTTTGCTAACGAGCTGCATCTCATTGCCGAGCTGGCCGTTGGCACCAGTTACAAGAATATTCATAGCTTAAATCTTTTCTGATTGGTCAGGTGTATAGTAGTCTACGTTATAGTCGAAAGGTGAATCGAAGTCCTTCAGCAGATCATGCTTCGTATCCTTCTCAGAGAGGATGGCATGCTCTGTAGGAATCTTCCAGTCGATCTCTAAACTGTCATCGAGGATGCTGATGCCGCCATCAGCTTCGGGATGATAGAAGTTATCGCACTTATACTGGAAAACAGCCTTCTCAGAGAGAACGGAGAAGCCATGCGCAAAACCACGGGGAATGAAGAACTGACGATGATTGTCCTCTGTCAGTTCCACAGCGACATGCTTGCCGTATGTCGGACTGCCCTTGCGGATATCGACAGCGACATCCAACACAGCGCCTTTGACACATCTGACCAACTTGCTCTGGCAGAATGGCGGGCGTTGGAAATGCAGGCCACGCATCACACCGTAGGATGACATGCTCTCGTTGTCCTGTACGAAGTTGATCACTCTGACTTGCTTGTTGAAGTCTCTCTGTGAGAAGCTCTCAAAGAAATACCCTCTCTCATCTTTGAAAAGGCGTGGCTCGATGATGAGCACACCCTCAATGTCTGTTTTAATAACGTTCATATCGTATTATAACTTATGACTATCCTCATACTCCTTTGCATAATCGCGTACATGGAATCCATGCTTCTTGAAGAAGGTCAGAAGACTCTTAAAGTGAATCCATGCCTTTTTGCCAATATGCGAACTTGCTCTAAGGTGATTGTGTATCATCTGCGACGTTGGCACATACATCACAGGATGGCCAGATTTCCACACTTTCAAAGCGAGATCTTCATCCTCCATATAGAGGAAGTAGTCGAGGTCAAAGCCTCCTAACTCTCTGAATAAAGCCGTAGGCAGGAACAAGGAAGCACCCACTGCCCAGTTAATGGGCTGCTCTTTCTCAACATCAATGTCCTTGCAAAGATAGCGCTTCATCTTAGGGTTATTAGCACTATCCTTGCCATGAGTAAGAATGCGGGAGATGAACAGTGAAGGCGTTATAAAGCCTCGGATTGAATATTGGTGTGTTCCATCAGCGTTGAACAGATGGGGGACGCTCATACCAACATTGGGATTGGCCTCCATATAGTCATAGAGCGTATCCAAAGATCCGGGTTTAACTCGTACATCGGGATTGATAATGGCGAGATATTTTCCCTTCGCCATCTCTGCGCCGATATTGTTATTCTTGCCAAAGCCATACGGCTCTTTATTCGGGATGATGATTACTTGTGGATAGCTCTTCTTCAAGAACTCAACGCTACCGTCAGTAGAGCAGTTGTCCACGTAAATCGCCTCGAATGCGGTCTTGTGGTAAGACTCATCAGCATAAAGGGAATGATATAGTTCCTTTATGTATTTAAGATGGTTCATGCCGACAGTTATTACTGATATTTGCGGATTCTCTAACATGTCAAATGAATTTTACTTGTCAATTCTGCCTTAAACTCATATTACCATAGTGTATTTATTGAATTCTGAAGTGCTTCAACTTCAGAATCGCCTACGCAATAGATACTATTATGTGTAAGTCTCTGGGGGAGAAGGAACTTCGTTCGTATGAAAGGTATTAAGTTCTTTCTGATATTCAAACAGATGAATAGCGGTCGTTGGCAAACTGAATTCATTACCTCGGCCAAGGGTCGATCTTCCGTGAAGTTTGCAATGAACATGCCTTGCTGCTTGATAATCCTGTCGTTAATAATATAGTAATCGCAGTGGAGATTAAGAATGGGAATACTTATGTTGACTCTTCCACCTGCAGGGCCTTCAATAGGCAAGAACTGTATGCTACTTGTAGAGCTTAATCGAAATTGACGGAATTTTGCCTCGCGGATATTATCTTCCTCGGTACTGGTATCAATTCTTATGTTTGGGTGATTTTTTTTTAAATCTTCAACATAATTTTCAATGTTATAAGCGGCATTTAACATTACATTCTGAATTGTAGCTTGGACCCAGTCAATTGAGTTTGGAATCAGATACAGGGAAACATAGTCGTCCAGATTGTTGGTTCCTTTATCTACCCATGGATTCAAATTATCTGTTGCGAAGAATAATCCTATTTCCAAACTATGTGAGAAGTCGAGCATTGGAGAAGGCAGGCAGAAATGTTGCATCAATGCTAGAATGAACATCTCATTGTATGAGACATTTTGCTTTTTCATATAAGCCTGCACTTCAGCTAGACAACTTGTTCTTCTTATCAGTTCTTCAATGAAATCATAATAAGAAGACTTACCCATTTTCTGAACAATAGCACTCTGCTGTATCCAATTTCTTTGAGAAGAAGAGAACATCTTAAACCGTGCTTCATTGACACCTCTGTATAGGTAAGCACTCTCTATACTTTCATATTTTGATAATTCTTTAACAAGTTCTGATTCTGTATCTATATATTGAGAATGTAAATATTGTGAGTCTTTATCTGTTTGATCTGTATATTCCGGTAGTTTTGTCATAATTGTCTCTATCAATGATGGGAATTACCCATTATTTTTTCATACTCCTCTTGATACTGCTCCGACATATGCTTTGCAGTATAGTACTTCTCGAACACCTCACGAATGGACTTGGCCGTACTTGGCACATCCAATGCCATTGTCTTTTTGATAGCTGTCAAGAGCGACTCCATGTTGGTATTGTCGAAGGTGTAGCCCATGGGCTGAGTTGTCTTGGCAATGACCTCTCGATGAGCGCCTATATCAGACAGGACGCAAGGCAAGCCTACAGTCATACTCTCAAGCAGTGTGTTCGGTAAACCCTCAATGTCTGAGGCCGAGATATAATAGTCACAAGCTATGAGATAATCATAGACATTTGTCTTGAAGCCGAGGAGAATAATGTTTTCAGTCTCACGGCTCTTCAACTCGTCATACATAACCCCGTTGCCGAGAAGAACCACACCTATCTTGGGATCGTTCAGCTTCTCAAAAGCCTCGATAATCATCTCTGGATGCTTCTCATGGGAGAACCTACCGATAAAGATGAAGTACTTAACATCATCCTTTAGCCCGAATCGCTTCCTCAGTTGAGCCTTCTCTTCGCTGTCTCCGTTCCACAGAGGAAGAGAGCAGCCGTTAGGGATAGCTTTCATCTTATAATGCTGCTCGTCCCAATAACTTTGAGCTACACTTTCCGAGCAAGCTATCGGTTCATCCATTTTCTTCGTGAAGAAGTTGCTCAGCCAAATCACGATTTGCCCTTTGATCTTTCCATACATGACCCGCTGCTGCTCGCCTGGATAGATATGAACTGTTTCCATTTTCTTATACTTCTTAGGCAGAAGAGGAACCAGGAACATGGACCGGGGGCAATGAGTATGCAAAATATCCGGATTGATCTTCTTTACAGTCTTACGCAGCGTAAGATACATGCTTAATGGGTTCTGTATCTTATCCGGTGACATCTGGACTATATTGATTGGGAACTCCTTGAACTCCTCTAATCTCGAGATTTCAGGCTCCGGTACCATCGTTACAATCGAGATGTCGAACCGTGAGAAGTTCATATACTTAATGATGTTGTAAAGCACATTTGGTGGACCTTGGTTCGCCAGGGATGAGATGACATAGCATACTTTGATTTTTCTCATCTTATCTAAGTATTATAAGGAAATAACTTCCATCCTTCTGCCGTCCATAGTTAGAGAGCGTCATGGGATATTCTATATTCTTTTTATCTTTAATGATAATGAACACACTTCCAGCGACCTTCGGTAATTGGAAGGTCAGTCGCTTCCCTACCGTACGACCATATTGCACGGCAGCAGCTGAATTATAGTCTAATGTCCTAAAGTCGAAATTTGTAGGTGCGTCCTTTATAATGTCCCCGTTTTCATTCTTAATCAATAAATGCAACTGATAATAGTCGTGGAAGATCTTCGACTCTCCGATATTGGTGAGCATAAATGATAGGCTATTACCGGTCAACTTGACATTATCCAGAACGATGCGATAGCCCGTGAATGCCATCACCTTCTTGGTGTTGTCGTAGATCTCCTGTTTGCGTGATGCAAATTTTTCAGCATCATGCGCATTCATGTTAGAGAGAGTTATGCCACTGGTATGACGTGCTCTAAATTGCTGGCCTAAATTCACATAGGGAAGAAGATTGGAATCCGAATTCCTCGTGAAATAGTCAAATTCTCCCGTCATGTAGACTTTTCCATAAACATGATCCCGAAGATACGGATACAGGAATAGCACCTTATTGCTGTCATCTACAATGACACGTTTACTAATGGAATCATATTGGTTGCTGGACGAGTTCCACGAATCAATAAACAGTCCTGCCCGGCCATACTCATTCTTCATATTCAGAAGATGATAGACATGACGCATGGCAGACAGTTCCTTTGCAGAATACTTGCTTAAGTCCTCACCTCTATAATTTGGGCAATGGATGGTTTCGTGTGCTCCACCTATAAGTAAGATATCTGGGAAGAGGCTGTTATAAAGATTCAAATATGCATCCAGAACACGATAGTCCTCCGGATAGTACTTCCCATTCATGGAGCCTTCCCCCCAATAGCCGAGGTAACGCGTCTCGATTCCATAGATAACATCCTTCCGCTTAACGCTGGTACCTTCAACATCACCCTCAATCCATTTTGCGAATGCAGACAGTAACGCCTTATATCTTTTAAGAAGGTATGGCGATCGATAATCGGGAGAGTATCCGTCCTTACAGTATATCTCATCTTTAAAGAAAGGATATTGACTCTTGCTCAGCTTGTCATAAACATAAGTCGGTGTACAAATCTGTTTACCATCATATTGAATGTGTGTACTCGACTTAGCAATGGACATGTTAGACAATCCGAGGATCAGCCTCTGATGATTCTTCAAAGATTTCTTCATCAGCGACTCGATATAATCGAAGCTATATTTCCCTTTCGCCTTTTCTAAAGTGCACCAATCTATCCGTGTATAGATAATATTCGATAGATTCTTGTAAGGCGACTCTGAAAAGACATTGATAGTCTTAATGTCGCTCAGGTTCCCGGTCCATGTTCTGAAGATGCCTCCATTAGGAATAGCGACATCATTGTTGAGCATGGGCCTTACTGTTGTCTCTTGCTGAGCGGAGAGTCCCAGACTTAGGAATGTTAAAATGATGACAAGAAATGTTCTTATCATGACAACTTAGATTTGATGTCCGTCAGAATGTTATTAGCCCGATCATAAATTTGCTCATTGATCTTGGCGATTGCTGAGCTGTTAAAATCTGACTCAACACTTCTTATTGCCTTCTCTACCTGGTCCAAGCAATGATCCTTTGCAAGATTAAAGTGGCACTTTTCCAACCCATAATCTTGAAGTATTCTCAAAGTCTTAGAATCTCCATCGGCAGAAAATCTATTAGAATCCCAGTCAATCGCGATAACTGGTTTACAATTGCGCAATCCAAAAACCGAGTCATGGAAGCGCTCTGTCACAATGATGTTCATGTGCGGAAATACCCCTGCCCATTCCTTAGCGTCAATAGTATCGAAGCAGATGTCTGCATAAGGATTGTATGCTGTTGCGACAACCTTATACCCACAACTTCTAATCATGTCCGCTAACTCTTTACGAAGCGGGAAGTCGGAGTTAAAGTCGTACAAAGCATACTTCTCTTGCGGATGAAGCTTTGATAATAGATGCTTTCCGAGTTCGAAGCTCTTAATGTCAAGATAGTAGGATGGGTCGGGTTGTCTTACAAGCCGTTGCTCATCGATATGAAGTCTCTCTTTGAAGAAGTTAATTGTGAGCAGGTCGCGAAGTCCAATAAACTTTGCCCTTGATGCTACATTTGACAGTTCCTCTGATGGTGTGAAATTAGCAGGAGAGGCACTTGCAGCAAAATAGATCTTAGGTACATCAACTGGCATCCAGTTAAGTCCTATACGACCATTCTCACCAAAAGCCTTCTCAAGTATCGTATCACTTCCTATTACAACTAAATCATAGTTCTTGATTGCCTGCTCGTCAGCCGAAGAATAATTAAACAGGTTTACGACTCGTGTATAGTTGAAGTTCTCTTTCCGGAGTTTCTTATATTTGAGCAACCGGTATGCAGCAAATCCCTTTTGCAAGAAAAGATTCACTAATCCATCATGTTTCCCCTTCGCTCCAATGCCTTTCCCTCGTTTAAAGTCCGGGAAATTGAGATAATCAACCTCAGCATCAGGAAATATCCTTGTCATGGCAGTCTTAACTCCAAGTGCTTGCATAAAAGTGCCAGGATTAACACCGCCGGTAAATGTTATAATAAGAATTCTCATAGAAATATTCTATTATTTTACGCGTTCCCAAGATTTTGTCTCTTTATTGTAGCGTCTAATGATCTTAGCAGGTACACCACCTACAATACTATAGTCTGGAATGTCTTTTGTTACCACCGAGTTAGCACCTATCACGCAGTTTTTGCCTATATGAACGTTACCGACAATAACAGCGTTGGTCCCAATCCATGTTCCTCGTTCAATGAGGACTCGGTCATCTTTCTTAGCCCGGTTCCCTTGATCCTTGATCGGAATGTTAGGATTCACGTATTCATGATTGTAGTCTGCAACGAACACATGGGGACCAGTAAGAACATCATCTTCTATCGTAACGCTATTTATACAGGTAATTGTAGATTCACGTCCTATATGAACTCTCTGCCCTATTTTCAATACACTCGTCTGCGTATGTGAACAAATAGAGCTACCATGTAAGAGATTTGTTCGGTCGCCTATTACTACCCCCCCATCCGATAGTTGACAACGTTCAAACCTATGCATGGAAAGAATTTGGAGAAAGGTATTCTATGCTTTTTACATAGGATCCATGTATATAGTAATCTCAGTCTGTCCTTCATAGTCATTTGCCTATTACGTAATCCAAAGCGCTAATGATCTGTTTGTCAATTTCCTCGTGAGTCATACTCTTCATATTCTCTTTGGCATTTCGAGTAATGGTTTCTTTTATCCTTTTGTCCTTCAATAAGAGGTTTATCTTTTCAGCCATCCCCTTGGCATCTCCTCTCGGTAACAAGAAGCCATAGTTGGCATTAGGAACAAGAACTCTCATACTTGGAGTATCTGTGGAAACTATAGGTACGTCCTTTAGTATTGCTTGTTGCATAACAGAGACACCGCATGGACTCATAGCATTAAGAGGTATACAACAGACACTCGCATTGAAAAGTATACTGAAGAATCGGTCTTTGCTCACATCACTTAGAACTTGAAGATTAGGGAGATGCATCATCTCCGGCATAACAGAGCTCTTCCGAAGTATTGCGACAAACTTTACATTGGGCAATGACTTTACTACTTCAATGAAGGTCGGTATGTCTCGATTCTGTTTCCCGCCGAAGAAGATATACCCCCCCCTGTTTCCGGTATCAGAAGTTGACAATGACTCTATGTCAGACTCATCCATTGCGTCAAGTACAGTGTAAAATTTGTCCTTGCTGCAATGAAACGTCTTAGCATAGAATTCTTTCAGTTCGGGCGAATTGACGGTCGCAAAGAAGTTTTTGCTTTTAAAAGCAATCCTATAAAGAAGTCCTCGGATCCTCTGCTTTAAACTTGTATCCTCAGGATTGAAGATCAAGTTCTGACTGAGGTACTTTACTTTTTTTACACCAAATATTCCTCTTAGCCATGCATAAAGGCATAAGTCGCCACCCCATCCGAACATGACATCATGATCCTTCAGGCGTTTGTATGTTGCGACACCAGTCTTAAAGTACTCCTTCGCCGTGAAGCCCCTAACCTTGTCGGAGATTGCAGGCACAGCAGTAACGTCACCGCCAAAATGCTTCGTTAGATGATCAAAAAGATCGCCGTCCCCGATAGAGTTTGGTGCCGAATAGCTTTGAACAATGTATATCATATGATTGGTTGTTACTTTCTTAGTTTCTTGAGCACATTATTGACGCCGGACATGCATTCGCTTTGCAGTACATCCTTCGCCTTGTTCATCATCCTGCTCGTGTTGGAGATCACAGTTCTCCAACTATATTCGTTTCAATATTATCTTTATGACTTTCCTAACGATCTTATATAGAATCCAGGGGCTATTCCAGCTATAATCATTTCCATACAAGCGTTTAAGCGTTTTGTAGCTCAGTTTTTGGAAAAATAAAGATAGATACCTTCTTTCTATCAGATAGCGGAAGGGATTTCTACCATTAACTATTCTATGATTAAACTGTATGGCTCTGTCCTTGTCAGTTGGCTCTGTATAAAGGATTTCCTCTATTTCCTTGAGGAATGCGACTGCTTGCTCATTGTGTGCAATTACTAAGGATACGCCCTTGGCGTGTTGATCTTTATGACTCTCATCTCCCCAAAGGTCTCCTATTGTGAAATCACTGGCGCGACTAACTCCGTTAAACTGGCAATCATAGCATGAATATCGATCTGTTAGCTCACTGCTAAAGCCATCTGTGACAAGATTATGCACTCCTGTATAGTCATGAATTTTGCCATTCTCGTCTTCTACGAGCATGTTGTAGATAAAGCCCTTACTTTTCCACCCATTTTCTTTAGTGCGGAATGAAAGGATCTTCTTTATACGATACGGCTCGTTTTCAAGAAATTTGTCAATCAGCAGGCGAGAGGGGACCCCACCACAAATAAGGTCAACAGTGATTAGCTTGCCTGTGTATTTTCTCTTTTTGAGATATGAGAGCAACCCTGCAACTTGGCAACCGGTTCCACTATAAAGAACACATTTTCCCTCTTTCAGTAAGGCAAGCGTCTGCTTGAAAGAACTGATAGCATTTGACTGTGTATATTTGGATCCTTGTAGTTTAGCTATCTCGGATTGCTTATTAATTACTATCTGCTTAATATTACAGACTCCTTCATTGGATGCTCCGACGACATACCCACCAAGGCCGATAATATATTGTGCCATGGCAGCAAATACACCACCGGAAGAGCTGTGCTTGCGCAAATCATCATCCTTACACCATGCTGCATAGAACTCTGACTTATTGTCTGTTCTATAAGGGAAATTAGAAACTACAGGACAAGTTCTCTCACACTGATGGCAAAGAATGCATTTGTTAGTGTCACACTTATAGGTCAGATGACCTTCCTCATTGTACTGACCGCTGAGAGCATTAACGGGACATACATCCACACAAGCCAGGCAACCGGTACATGTTTTGATGTCTGCTAAAGTAGGATGATTCATAGCTTGTCAAAGTAGGTGATATATTTCTTTGTGATAGCTTCAAGCGACATGTTATCGGTAACGAACTGCCGCTGGTTTGCACACAAATTCGGATAGATGCTCTTATGATTCTCAATGATCCATGCCATCTTTTCAGCTAATGCATGGGAGTCTTGAGTTTTAAAAACATATCCGGTCTCACCGTCTTTAACAAACTCTTTAAACTGTGGAATATCCGAAACGATTGTCGGTAAATTATATCTAAACGCCACAGACATAGAGCCACTCTGAGCAATGTCTTGGTAAGGCATCACAAAGTAGTGACTATCTACAAAGAGGTTAGCCACCTCTTCATTAGGTATTCTCTTAATCTCCAATTCAAAGATCTCTGGATGCTTGATTAATGGTGCATATTCTTCTGCCCAATTCTTACAATTTCCCGCAATCCTTACTTTGAAATTTCTTTTTCCCTTATTGTATAGCTCTTCAGCAGCAGCTATAAGGAGATCAATTCGCTTATATCTGATAATGTTACCAAATATCAGGAAACGCACATATGAAAGATTCTCCTTCCTTATTTCTTTAGTTGGTTGTCCATAATCCTTAAGGATAAAGTATGTCATTAAGACATTCTTTCCCTTGTATCTAGCCTTCAGTTCTTCACATTGACACTTTGAAAAAATCTGGATGTTGGTAAATGTGTTCAGCCATTTGTGTGTATAATAGCTTGCAAACCATGCTTTTCGAGCCCCTTTTGGAGTTGTCACATTGTGACATGGCACAATACACTTCTTCAGTGGAAGAAGATGTTTATACAGAATGACTCCAAATGGTAGGAATGACTCAGAAAGATAATATAACTCGGCGTTTGTTCTTTTTAATCTCTTGATCAGATTAAGAACCTCAAAGAAATGCTTTGGTGAACGGATTCTTGATTGAAAATAATAGAAGCTTAGGTCTACCTTGCATTCCTTTAACTGCATCCTTACAAAATTCTCGTCATCTTGAGATTTGCCATGTGCAATCGTGATAATCCATGTAATCTCATAGACATCAGACAATGCCTTAACAACCGGCAGGTCTGTGTCTAAGAAACTATCAGGCGTAATCCAACTGATTTTTTTCTTTTCCATGAGTATTGTTCTTACATCAATCTACATGGATTGAACATAGGTCATCATATACAACATGTTTGATGTCTATATGGTAGACCATGCTACTACCACCATACGGATTGAGAGTTATTTCCCGTTTTGTCCTTTTAATATTTTATATTACTTACTATTATGGCCAATCTCCCCAAAAGTACGATGGTAAAGTGCAAAGAATGCAGGGCAGGGCCTAACAGTTCCACCTCACATATTCTTTGTAACTTTCGCGCTTTGACTTTGCTACCTTCCATTTGTCCTTGTATGAGCCGTAGCCAATGAGAATGATCGGTTGCTCATTCCGAGGAAGGCTCATCTCGCGCTTGATCTTGTTGATCCAGCTCGTCTTGTGTGCCATGGTGAGCGGAATGGCTGCAATGTCATTTGCATGCAAGGCATACAACAGGTTCATTGCATAGATGCCACCGTCTACATAGCATTGGTTGATTTCCTGAAAGCCATACCGGGTGAGATCTGAACTGATCAGTATCACTCCCTGCATGTCTTCGTAGAAGCCTTTGCAACCTAACTGGAGCTTACAGAGCTTGTCTATCTTTTGTCGGTCCGTATAGATGTGGAGCCGCCAGCTCTGTCGGTTGCAGGCGGAAGGCGTGCGCTCGCACAACTTTAGCGCTTCCTCTATCTTACTCTTGTCAACCAGAGTCTTGCCAAAGTCACGAACTGAATAACGTGATTGGGAAAACTGCCGGAAGGGTTTTACTTCGTCTTCCCTGATGGTATCATGATCCAACCAATATAGTCCTACGTCATCAAGGGAAATGTTGATTTGGTAATTCTTTAAGAGATTGTCATACTGCTGCCTGACCTTGGTCATGTCAGCACCAAGCTGCTCATTGAAGTTGATGTAGCTCGATACTATCGACAGCCATTCGCTCGCCTTGCGATTACCCCCCCCAGGCCGTCCGAGAACCTTTTACAGGACGGTCATGGGGCGTATGAGACCTATAGAGGGCCTCTGGAGGGTTCAAATTCAGAGACCAATTTTTCAAATTGTAAAATTTATGGAGTCTAT
>Ga0256406_1004763_pt1 | contig 15158 bp, 12 predicted proteins | sample RumenRJG_03DNA_FD_185986 | JGI IMG/M metagenome (GOLD analysis project Ga0256406, IMG submission 185986) | Bovine rumen microbial communities from Lethbridge, Alberta, Canada - RJG_03 | ecosystem: Host-associated > Mammals > Digestive system > Stomach > Rumen | place: Canada: Alberta | collected... | reverse complement strand
GTCAGTGCAGGGTAATTTGCCACAATCGGGGGCTTGTATTTGCCTGAAGGAAGGGATGGCCGCACCGCTATGCGGCACGGGGCAAGCCCCGTGGTTTCTACTGCGGCCTAGATTCCTTTCTTATGACACCGAAAAGACAGCAGAAGGCAGAAAAGCAGGTAGACCGGATCGTGTCCGACATCAGGGCACATGAGGGACGGGTAAAACCTGCCCTGAAGACAAGGATCTTCTTTAAGTTTTACCGGAAGATCATTCTCCCCCACATGAAGGAAGGGGATCAGAACTACTGGAAACAGAAGGGCTGGGATAAGAATCAGCCCTGGTAAAAGCAGGCAGATCGGAAGATCAGCACGAAACAGAAGGAGGACCAGATGGACGAGCAGAACAGAAAAGCACTCACAGACCGGATCCGGGAATACCTGATGGAGAAACGCAGTACCTTCGCGGAGCACAACGGTTTCTTCGCCTACGACAGGGAAGACGTCGGGATGAAGATCCTGGGAGAGCCGGGAAAGATCGATATGAGCATCAACGTCATCGGAGAAGACCGGTATCAGTTCGAGATCTGTCTCGGACCGATCCTGCCGCCCGGAGACTTTCGGGAAAGCGGGATGATGAAGCTTGCTGCCATCATCACCGACACGCTGTTTACCATGAAGGCCTGGTATAACGGCCAGGATGGCATCTTCTATGCAGGGGCAAACTTCGATACCGCTGAGGGCCTGCCATCCCTTGAAGTCCTCAAAAAGCGCGAGGACGCGCTGGTCAAGGAGTTCGGTTATTGTGAGTCTTCGATCAACGCCGTGCTCCGCGGGATGCGCGCCGAAGATGCGGCTCTCGATATCCTGAAAAAGAGCGGCAACTATGAGTGTCACTGGCTGGATCAGGGCTGAGGAGATCTTTTTGCGGATAAACGGAGAACGGGTGAAGAGGCAGGATCCGTACGGAACACAGGGAGGATCAGATGGACGAACAGAACAGGAATGAAAACGGGAATGAGAATGCGCTCAGAGACCGGATCCGGGAATACTTAGAGACGAGCGGATACTCCTTCGAGGAGGACGGCGATTCCTTCACCTACAGACGGAAGGATGTCCGGATGACGGTCGGCGGGAAGGCGGGAAAGATCAGACAGTACCTTCACGTCATCGAGGGGGATCAGTATCAGTTCGAGATCTGCCTCGGACCGATCCTTCCGCCCTTTGACGGCAGGGCAAGCGATATGATGGATCTTTCGGCCCGGATCACCGACACGATGTTCATCCTGCGCGCCGAATTTGACGATGAGGAAGGCGTTTTCCATGCAACGGCAAACTACGATACGTTCGATGGTCTGCCGTCCGTCGGGGCTCTTAAAAAGCGCGAGGACGCGCTGATTGAGGAGCTCTCCGACTGTAAGTCTTCGATCAATGCCATCCTCGCGGGGGGAGACGTGGATGATGCGTATTACGAACTTCTTCGGGAGATCGGTCTTTATGATGAGGACGATGAAGACGATGGGGAAGACGACGCCGATGAGGACTGGGAGGAGGCGGACGAACTCGACCGGCTTTTCGACGAATACGTGAAAAAACTGGAGAGCGGTGAAGACAGCGATACGGACAAAGGCTCCATTCTGCACTTCCCGGGAACCGAGTGAAATAACCAGACAAAGAGGAGAGAAGCAATGGAAAAGACGGCACTGAAGACAAGGATCCGGGAATATCTCAGAAATACCGGGAAGACGTTCGTGGAGGATGGCGATACGTTCCTCTTCAAGGTCAATGACGAGGGAATGCTCCCGAAGGAAGCGGAACACCTGCTGGAATCGATGTTCTTTATCCTGGCAGGGGACCGGTACGTCATCGATTTCACCGTGGGACCGATCCTGCCTCCGAACGATGAAAGAACGGATGACATGCTGGATCTTGCGGACCTGCTGACACAGACCGTGATGGTATCCAGGGTGCAGTATGAGGAGGAGACGGGGTGCCTGCATGCTGACGCGATCTATGATGCCTTTGACGGGCTTCCCACCGATGACGGCCTGGAGCTTCGCATCGTCGACGTGCTCGATGACTTTTCCGTCTGCATAGCCGCCGTTGCCGCCGTTCTGGAGGGCGAGGACATCGAGGATGCCGTGGACGAGGCCATGGACTTGATTTACCCGGACGATGATGCGGACGACGGGGACGGGGACGAAGACACAGAGGACGGGGACGACGAAGAAGGGGACGGGGGAGACGGAGACGACGACCTGCCCTTCGGCTCCGTTCTGAAGTTCCCGGGAAGCGACGAATAGGGCAGAAAGAACGGCAGAGGTTTTACAGACCGCAGCGAAATATCAGCGTCAGAACAGATCAGGGAGAAAGAGCACATGTCAGGAAACATTTTGATACTCAAAAACCATCTCAGAAAGTTCCTGAGAAACAGCAAGGTCATCGGGAGTTTTACGGAACCGGCCGATAACGTGTTCTCCTTTCGCATTCGCGGCCATGAGCTGCAGCTCGAGAGAATGAAGAGCGGCCTGGAGATGGAGATCTGCGTGCTGGACGAGGACAGGTACATGTTTCTGGTAAGGATCGGCCCGTTTAACAGTACGGTTGCCGCAAGAATAACGGAAGTTGAGAAAATCGCCGTTTTACTGAACACGGTGTTTCATGAGGCGAAGAGCAGGTTCAGTGAAGAGACGGGCTGTGTCTGTCTGGAAACCTTTTATGATGTTTATGATGGCTATCCGTCCGACGGCGCCCTGGAGAAACGGCTTGAGGACCTCATCTTTCATTCTGCGATTCTTGCCGATGCCATTGCCTGTCTGGCGAGCGGATATGATGCGGAAGAAGCGGTCTGTCACGCAATTGCCAAGTACACAACAGACACAGAGGATGGGGACGACAATACGGGAAATGGCAGCGATGATACGGATCCCCATGACGGTGAAATCACCATACACTTCACAGGAGGCCCGCTGTGGTGACCGGAAGGAACCCGAGGTTCTCAGGTAAGACTGTTCTTGTGACCGGGGCAACGAGCGGGATCGGGAGAGCCTGTGCGGAGGCGTTTGCAAAAGAGGGCGCCTCTGTCATCGGGATTGCAAGGCATGCGGCGGGGGAGAGGCAGGAGTTCCCGGGATCCGGGAGCATCACCCTAAAGACAGCGGATGTCACGGACCTGTCATCGCTCCAGGAGGTTCTGACTTCCCTTCCCTCCGGCAGAGTCGACATCTGCGTCCTTGCCGCTGGAAACGGCATTGCGGGACCTGTCGAGGAAGTAGGATCTGACCTTGCTAAGAAGCAGCTGGAGGTCAATTACTTCGGCGCCGTGAACACCTGCAATGCGGTGCTGCCCCTCATGCGAAAACAGGGAGGCGGGCACATGATCTTCATCTCCTCCCTTGCCGCAAGAGTTCCGATCCCGATGCAGAGCCACTACAGCTCCTCGAAATATGCACTGGAGGCCCTGGCCATGGCCCTTTGCATGGAGATGGCAGGGTTCCACGTAAAGGTCTCCATCGTGGAGCCCGGGGATACGAAGACCGGCTTTACCGCAAACCGGGTTCGCTTTGACGATGCGGCATCTCCCTACAAAGAGGTGTTCCGGAAAAGCATTGCAAGGATGGAACACGACGAGACAAACGGCGACTCCCCGGAGAAGGTGGCAGGAGTTGTCCTGTCGTGTGCGGCAAAAAAGAACCCGCCGGTCAGGACCGCGGCCGGTGCCGGCGGAAAGGCCGTGGTATTCCTCACAAGGCTTCTTCCGGACAGGGCGATGCTTGCCATCCTCTCGAAGATTTATCTGTAAATGAGGACGCTCCTCGCAGCTGCGGGGAGCTTTTGCTGTCTTTGGCGACAGGGACGGGGGAGAGGAGGGATCTAAAGAGCGATGCGGGGAAGGAAGAACAAAGAGCCAATTCTGCTCAAATCCGGTTAAAAATCCCCCCATCGTTGTGGCATCTGTCCCCGGAATTTCTGCTACACTGATTCAGACAAAAAGCAGCAGGACATGCTGTCAGAACCCGAAGGGAAAAAGGAACAAGACTATGGCAGAGGAAAGTCTGGGACATCTGTCGCCATCGGCAAGACAGGCAGTGGAGCATCTCCGGGAACTGTCCGGAGGGAATGCACAGGCATATCTTTCCGCGGCACTTCAGCTCTATGACGAGAGCACACGGACAAAGGAACAGGAACTGTCCGCCTTTGCGGACTACCACACCTCGATTGCGTGCTTTATTCTCTGCAGGTGGAATGAGGCGCTCTTTCATGCAAACCGCTCGATTGAGACCTTTAGGAAGACCGGCAATGACTTTCTGGTCTGCCGCTGCTACAACCTGATGGGGATTCTCTTTGCGACCCAGGGCGACATGGCCCTTGCCGTAAACATGTTTTCGGAGGCCATCGATGATGCCGACGAGAAGGGCTTTGCCTTTCTCTCGGCTCTCGCACGGTCCAACTACTGTGAGATGTGCTTCTCCGGCGGAGAGTACGAGACCGTGATCCGCGTCTCGAAGGAGGCGATGAAGCTCTACTTAAAGACGAAGGACGACGGAGAGCGCATGCTCAACATCTCCACGCTCCTGATCCAGCAGGCAGGAGCTTACCTTGCCCTGGAAAGATACGACGAGGCAAGAGCTGCCCTTTCGCAGCTCGATGCCCTGCACCGGGAGCACCCGGACTTTCCGGAGGGGCTCGACGAGAAGATCGTGCGGCTCTTTTATGACGAGAAATTCGCCCCCGCAAACGTGGACCGGGATCTTGCCGCGTGCATCAAATGCCTTGATGAGATCCAGAACCGCAACAACAACATCACCTGGATCCTGAAGCTCATGGAGAACCTGCAGAGCACGGATCAGACGAAATATCTCGCCCATGTGGTCGACCTCATGGAGAAGGACCTCTCGAAGTCATCCTACCCGCACTATCAGCTCATCGTCTCCAAGTACCGCCTGGACCTGTGCGTAAAGGAGAAAAAGAGTCAGGAGGAGATCCTGCAGGAGCTCTATCACCGGATCCATCTCGCCGATCAGGAACAGGAGCAGGCAACCAGAAACTTTCACTACTACCTGGAGCTGCAGAAGAAGCTATCGGATGAAAAGCGAAAGGCCACAAAGATGCGCCTTGCCGCAAGGACCGATTCTCTGACAGGCCTTGCAAACCGAAGAGGTCTCGAGGAAGAGGGGCAGAAGTGTTTCCTCGACATGATGGAGCAGAAGTCCCTGTTCGGGATTGAAATCCTGGACATCGATCACTTCAAGGAGATCAACGACAGTTACGGACATGAGGTCGGAGACCTGTGTCTGCAGCACCTGGGGAAGGTCCTGCAGGATGAGGCGGATTCTCACTGTCTCCCGTTCCGCTACGGCGGGGACGAGTTTGTGATCCTGTACGTGGGCCTCTCACAGGCAGACATCGAAGCCCATGCATCATCGATCCGGGTATCCCTGAGGACCCCGGAGGCGGATCTGCCGCTCTTTACGGTCTCCCAGGGCATCTGCCTTGGCATACCGCCTGCCAGCGCCTCGATGGAGGAGTACCTGTTCCAGGCAGACGGCGGGCTCTACCAGAGCAAGAGAGAGGGCCGTGACAGGGTAAACCTTGTGCCCTTCAAAGAGCATGAGTACCGGGCACTGATCCGGCAGATTCACTAAGAAGCAGAGAAGGCACCGGAAAGAAGGACGTTCTGGACAAGTTCCCGGTCCGCGGGAAGAAAGTCGATGGAGGGAAGATCGGAGAGAGAGACCCAGCGCGCGGCCTCGTGCTCCAAAAGGACCGGAGATCCCTCTTTGATGGTGCAGTGGTAGCACTCCATGGAGAGGTGGAACGCGGCGTAGTCGTACTCGATGCAGGCAAGGTGCTCCCTGACCTCAATGACAGCGGTCAGCTCCTCCCTGATCTCCCGGACAAGAGCCTGTTCCGGTGTCTCTCCCGGTTCGATCTTTCCTCCCGGGAACTCCCAGTAGTCCTTGTATTCTCCGTACCCTCTCTGGGTGACGAAGATGGAACCGTTCCTGTCAGTAATGACAGCGGCAGATACGCGAATGGTTTTCATGGAAACCTCCAGTAGGCAGCAGGCCGTAAAAGCAGTACGGAACACGCGATAAGCAGGCACAGAAGACACAGGCAGAAGAAAGCAGAACAGAAGTACGATCATCAGGCAGGGCAGAAGCCCTGCCTGCTTTGTTTTCTGATCTTTCGTTTCTCCTGCAGATCCTCCTGCAGCCCTTCCTGCAGAACCCGTAACCCATGATACTACATGGAGCGGGGACAGGCCGTACTGTGTGAAAAAAGTGCGGATTTGGAGATGAAAATTGTCGTATTGGGGCCAACATCCCCCAATTTTCTGCTACACTTCAAATTAGGTACAGCAGAAATGCCGTCCGGACTTTACGGGGAGATACGGGAAATCATGTCAAGGGAAACCATGGAGCGCCTTTCCACTTCGGCGCGAAAAGCAGTGGAACATCTCCAGGAAATCGCGGGAGGGGATGCACAGGAATACCTCGATGCGGCGATCAGACTGTACAACGAGAGCCTGCGCACGAAGGAGGAAGAGGCAGGCGCCTACGCCGACTTTCACACCTCGATTGCGTGCTTTTACCTCTGCAAGTGGAGCGAGGCGCTCTTTCATGCAAACCGGTCGATGGAGACCTTCAAGAAGACGGGAAATGAGTACCGGGTGTGCCTTTGCTACAACCTGATGGGGATTCTCTTTGCGACGCAGGGCGACATGGCCCTTGCCGTAAACATGTTTTCGAAGGCAATGGGCGATGCCGATGCAAAGGGCTTTCCCTTTATCTCGGCCCTTGCAAGAGCCAATTACTGCGAGGCGTGCTTTGCAGGCAAAGAGTATGAGACCCTGATCCGCATCTCGAAGAAGGCGATGGATCTCTTTCTGAAGACAGAAGACAATAAGGAGCGTGCGGGTAACATCGCAAATCTCCTGACCCAGCAGGCAGGCGCCTACCTTGCCCTGAAAAAGGACGAGGAGGCAAAGAATGCCTGGAAGCAGCTCAAGGCCCTGCATCAGGAATACCCTGACATCCCGAAGGGGCTCGATGAGATGATCGCGCGGCTCTTCTTCGACGAGAAATTCGATCCGGAAAGCGTGGACAAAGATCGTGCGGAGGTTATCCGGTGCTTTGACAGAGCACAGAACCGCAACAACTACATCATCTGGATCCTCGAGTTCATGGAGAACCTCCGAAGTACGAATCAAAGAGAGCTTCTTGCCCATGTGATTGATGTCATGGAGAATGATCTTTCGAAGACCTCGTATCCGCACTATCAGCTCATTGTCTCGAAGTATCGCCTCGATCTTTGCTTTCTCGAGGGAAGGAGCAGGGATGAGATCTTTGATGAGTTCTACAGAAGGCTCTATCTTGCCGATCAGGAACAGCAGCAGGCCAACCGGAACTTTCACTACTACCTCGAGATGCAGGAGCAGCTCGACGAGGAGAAACAGAAGGCAGCAAGCATGCGTCTTGCCGCAAGGACCGATCCTCTGACAGGCCTTGCAAACCGCAGGAGTCTCGAGGAAGAGGGACAGCAGCACTTCCTCGACATGATGGAGCAGAAGTCCCTGTTCGGGATGGAGATCCTGGACATCGATCACTTCAAGGGCATCAACGACGGCTACGGCCATGAGGCCGGGGACCTGTGTCTGAAGCGCCTCGGGAAGGTCCTGCAGAACGAGGCGGACAGGCACTGCTTCCCGTTCCGCTACGGAGGAGACGAGTTTGTGGTCCTGTACGTGGGACTGACAAAGGAGGGGATGGAAGCCCATGCAGCGTCCATCCGGGAAGCCCTTCAGCCACAGCTAGAAGGGCTGCCGCTCTTTACCGTCTCCCAGGGTATCTGCATCGGTACGCCGCCGGTCAGTGCCTCGATGGAGGAGTTTCTCATGCAGGCAGATGGCGGGCTCTACCAGAGCAAGGAAAACGGCCGTGACAGGGTGAGTATCGTATCCTTCCGGGAGCATCAGTACCGGGCACTGGTAAGGCAGATCCACTGATTAAAACAAAAATGGAAAAAGAATAAAGCCGATTCAAGCTGGGCTTTACATCTGGCTCTCCTCCCGGCGCTACAATGTTCACCTGTCACAGTTGATCAGAAGCGAAAGGGGAACGGCCTATGTATAGAGTACATGTGCTTGGCGGCGCGCTGCTTGGTTGTCTTGTCGGACTGACGATTGTCCATGCCCTGGGGATGCTGGATCAAAGGCTTGTCCTGAATCTCCTGTCGATTGCAGGAACCGCGATCGGAGCGGTTGCAGGGTCGGTTACGGGGACCGTGGCTGCAGAAAAGGAGCAGGAGAAGCAGGAGGGGCAGCACGGCGAGTCCTGAAGCCCGGCAGTCCACCTGCCTGGCAAGGTTTTCCTGATAACTGACGAGATCCTCACGGTTGGTTCGCCGTGAGGATCTCTTTTTTCGCGTTTTCTGTCTGCATGATGGCCGATAATTCCTCTCCTCTGAGGTTTTACGGCATGTAAACCTGCACTGCGTCAGCGGTCGGCGAGCCTGTATTTTCCTCCGTCCTCGTCGATCAGTGCGATCAGCTGATTCCTCGTGATATCCGACATCTTGGCAAACGGCACATCCCAGGCATCGTCCCAGCTGATGATCTCCCCGCTCTGGCGGATCTTCAGTCTTGGCTTCTCCTTTGAAAACGTCTCATAGATCTGTCTTGCGTAGACATCGCGGACCTGACGCTCTTCCTCTTTTCTTTCCTGCAGGGCAGCATATGCTCTCCGGACTCCGTGGCAGGCAAGCTTTTTCGAGCAATCCTGATAGCGCTCGCTCTCCGGGAGCTTTGCATATCGCTGTTCGTTTTCGCACCCTCTGCAGCCTGCTTTGGTCCAGGCCGTGTCAAACTTGTCCTGTGCCGCGAAGACCCTCTCTGCAGCCTTCTGCGACTTCTTCTGATTGTCTCTGAATCTCGAATCCGTTTCCATCACTGTGCCTCCTCTGCAATCAGTGTCCCGGTTACACCGGAAGCTGTCGGTCTGCAGAGCTCTTTGAAGTAGACCTTGCCAATATGCAGTGCTGCCATTACCTTCGCATGAGCCACGCCACCGTAATGGCTGACTATCCTGTGGATATCCGCAGGGACAAGCGCGACTTTTTCAGTTGTCATTTCATGCGGTGTCAGATGGCTGTCGCTGAGGATATCTCCAACTACAGTACTGTTGAGTTCATCCGGGCTGAGGTTGTGATCTGCCAGATACTGCTTTACAAAATCCGGGATATCTGCGTCTTTCTCTGACCACATGTTTGCGAGGTCTTTTTTATACATCGCGTAGTTCTTATCCCGGTTTGGTGTCATTTTACCGCTTGGCTGAAACGTATATGCCGAAACGTCCTGGAACTGCGGATCTCCGTCGATAACGTTTAGGGAATCTGTGTTGCCGGCTTTAAATGCCTCTCTTGCCGCATTGCTGCAGTCATCCCGGAGCTTGATAACACAGTTGCCCCCATTCTCCTCGAGCTGAGCCTTGGTCAGGGGCTCTCCGGTATCCGGATCACATTTCATAAGGTTTTTATTATTATCTGCTGGTAGCTGTTGGATCTTATCATACAGTTCCACGGAACCAGCCCTCTGAACTTTGAGGTCATTTACAGCAGTAGTTACTGCTTCATTGACGGACTTTGGCGCCAGGATATCTTCTACATTTTGGTTTTTCAGATGGAACTGTTGCTGGTGCTCCGAAATTGTCTCAGAGGTTTCCTTTGTCAGCTTCACAAACCAGTTGTCCGGATTCTTATTTTCCAGCACATTCAATGAGCCATTGAGGGCCTCAGATCCGGCAGCCGCGACAGCGGTACAGACGGCACCTACGACAAACCCTGTCGTAAAGGCATCTTTGACCTCCTTGCCGGACTTGCCATCCATTACGGCAAATGTCGCTGAGGTTACGCCGGTTACCAAGCCGTTTGAGCAGGTCTGTACACCGTAACCTGCGAGCTTTCCGAGAGCACCGGTGACATCGAGATTATTCATGCCACTGAGAAGTGCCACAGTACCTTTCGCTGCTCTTTCTGCCAGCAGCGGGCAGGCCCAGGCAAGGGCAGCGGCAGAAGCGGATGCCACGGCAACTCTTCCCCAGTCCACGTTCGTCAGTGCCTGGTTCTGGATGACAACTTCCATGAACACTTCGGAAGCTGCACCGGATACCGCACCGGAGAAGGGAGTTGCAGCCGGCATGAAGATGTTCAGGGCAATGCTGCCGGTGATAGCTGCTCCGCAGGCCATGCCGACCAGCCATTTGGACAGCTTGTCCGGTTCTGCAGGCGGAGTCTCATCAAGATCGACGGTTGCCATGCCGTCTTCCGTGAACCGCACGCACTCCTTCGGGTCCAGCTGCTTTGTCAGCTCGATCAGCTCATCGACATCGCAGCCCATGAAGGTCTCTTCCTGCATGCTCAGAAGGGCAGACGTCACCTTTTCCTGAGCGATGTACAGGGTTGTCTCCACATCCGACTCGGCGAAGTTGTAGTCCTGCTCTTTGATGATCCGGTTGACCTCGTCCTCGATGGCCGCATAGTCCAGCTCTTCGACGAGTGATGTACCCGTGACTCTGACCGGATCTCCGACATCCGGATCATACAGATATTTGCTCTCATCGTAGGAGTAGAGAGCTCCGAGATCCTCATCGACGACATCTCTTGAATAGGGCTCTGCCTTGTAGGTGATGCAGCCGGTGTCGTCAACGCCATACTGGAGGTACTGATTCCAGATGACACACTGCTCCATGAATGGCTTCGTGTCATAGGCGAGCAGATACCCGTACGGCTCCTCGTCCACATCCAGGTTGTGGATGACAGTTGCAGTCTCTGACAGGTCGGATGGAATGGCAGGTTCCCCGATGAGGCCTATGAACCCCGCGGGGAAATATCCTTCCCCGTCGTCCCGCTCGATGAACCCCGTATAGTCCGTATAGCCGATGCCATAGATGACCGACCCATCCGGCAGGTCCACGGCCGCATTGAAGGTGTTGTAGCAGGCGTCGTATTCCTGCCCGAGGAGCCCGTACACAAACGTGTCCAGATTCCCCTCATAGGCGCTCCACGGCTCGTCAGACGAGCTCTCCGTGCTCTCCTTAGCTGCGGACTGTCCTGTACTGCCGCACCCTGCAAGGGATGATGCCGCAAGGGCGGCACTCATCAGCAGGGCAAGAATTCTGTTTCCCTTTCCCCTGAAATCAGACATGATCTTCACCGGACTCCTGTTCGTCCTCTGCCTCTTCTTCCGTCTCCGTTACGTCTTCCGGATCCTGCTCTGTCACGGCCGGATCATCGGTCTTATTCTCATCGTCCTGTTCTTCCGTTTTCTGCTTCTTTCCGGCATGTGCATACCTGCCTGCAAGAAGAAGGATCAGGACAAGGACCGCAACAGCTCCCGCGCCGCCCGCAATGGTTTTCCGGGACAGGGCAGGCCTGCTCTCTTTGCCGGTACTGACTTCCCAGACCGGGGTCAGCGTCATGTCGCTCTGCCAGTCGACGTCCTTTATGGTTGTGTCATAGGTCACGCCATTCTGGTCCTGATAGCCCGTCAGGGTATAGCCTTCTTTTGTCAGCTCTGGAAGTTTTACATCCTTCTGCCCGCTGAGAACGGCCATGTTCACCAGGTTGTCTGTTCCATCTCCGGTAAAGGAGACGATGAGGTAATGATTGGCTTTGACATTCACCTGGAACGAGAAGCTGCTTCCTGCACGGTTCACGATCTTCACCTGATAGCTGCCCTCGCTGTTCCAGGCATTTTTGATCACCTGATCTGCCGCGTACGGATATGCCTCATCATCCTTTTCGATCAGGACAAGGTCATAGGGGCTGAGTTCATCCGTGACATCTGCAAGGACAAAGGTATCGGTATCGATCACCTTTCCGTTGTCAGCCTTTGTGAGCGTCACCGGCGTCATCTTTCCGTCCTGGTAGCAGTTCAGTGTCACCTTTGCCGTGTTTTCTCCGCTGCCGAGGTAGACGGCCTCGTAGTCCGCCGCATCCCCGTAGACGGTTTCCTCGTGGATCTTCACCACGCCGGTGGCACAGCCACCGTTCCTGAGCTGTTCGCCGACGTTGCTGTCATAGGCAATGTCGAAGGTCTTTCCGGTACTATCCGTGATGGTGACCTTGTATGAGTCATAGCCGTTCTCATCATGCACGAACTGGAAATCCTGCGGATCGTTGTTGACAACCTCTGCCGAGGTCCCTGCCCGCTTCACACAGGCGGATGGCTTGGGACTGATCAGCGGCAGCTGGTCCAGACTGGTCAGCTTGCTCTTCTGATCCTCATCGGCAAAGAGGATCACGCTGTGGGAGAGCTCCAGGGTGCGGGGATTAAAGTCCTCGGTAAGAAGCTCTTCGTCCAGTGTCTGACAGGTATAGGGATCGGACAGATCGAAGTAGCATTCCTTAACCTCTTTGTCTGCAAAGCTGTTGATGTCATCGGTCAGATCCCAGAGGGAGTCATATTTGCTCTTCTGTTCCTTCTGTTCGCCCGTGTAGCGATAGGTCCCGTCCGGCATGACTTCCACGGTGCCCTTTTCATACTGATAGGCGTACTCGATGGCATCTTCCTTTGTCGCAAACGCCAGGGTGATCTGACCGCTCAGGGCACTGGAGTAGGAGAGGCCGTTGTAGACAGGGTATGAATCCGCCGGGGAGGACGAGGCATAGGCCTTCAGGTTCTTCTGATTCACCTGCGGTCCGGGTGCGGTCCCTTCGGCAATGAGATTGAAGTGGAAGGTGAAGGTGCGTTTGTCACCGGACTTGCCGGAAGCTGCCGTGGTAAAGACAGCTTCATAGGTTCCGGCTTCCGTAAGAGTGCCGCTCTTTTCTTCCCGGGAGGCCGGAACATCGATCACGGAGCCCGTGGTCGTATTGGTGATGGTTCCGCTCACCGGCAGATGGTATTCATCGACAGCCGGGATATGGTACGTGGTCTTTCCGCCCTCATAGGTCGGATAGTCGTCTTCGCTGTAGATTCTCTTGCTGTCCTTCGTGATGAAATCGGGGAAGTAAGACTGCAGTGCTTCGTCCGGGGTTTTGGCATCCACGTAGATCGTGAGCGTTCGCGTGTTGCCTGCAGGGCTTTTCAGGCTGATGTCATACCGTCCGGACTCCGTGCAGGTATTGTCAGTGCCAGGCCGGGCGCTCTTTCCGTTCCTGTTGATGGAGCAGGTGATAGTTTTGTTGTTCCCCGTATCCAGCTGAAAGCCCGTGACTGTGCAGGAGCCGTCCGTGAGAGTCTCTGCCTGCTGCTGAATTTCCTCAGCCTTCTCATTCTCGTCACCGAAGTTGTAGGACTGCTGGCTGCCATCCTCGGTGAGGTTATGGAAGGTCACGGCATCGAGATTGCTGTCGCACAGATAGAACGTGTAGGTTTCGAGGGAGCGATACTGCTTCTTCGTATCATCTGCATTCTGAGCCTTATAGGCAAAGATCACCCGGATGTGGACGCCGTTCTCGATATCGGTGCCCTCCGGCGTGTAGATGCAGACCTTCCCCTTCCCTCCGTAATTTGCCGTGTAGTCGGTGGTGAAGAGACCATTGGCATAGCTTCCCTGATCGATGTTCGACCATTTCTGGCCGTTTGCGGATTTCTGTACGATCAGAGCACCGGACTCCACGGTTCCCGTATGGGCGCCCTGGATGGTCTGCTTATCCTTCTTTCCGAAGTCGTCGGCGACGACAGTCCATCCGTTTTTCTGAAGGGCAGAAAGACCGCTGAGATCGAGGTAGAGACCCACGCCGCTCCCGGTGATGCCATAGCAGTCCCCCTTGTGGTTGATCTCACTCTGACTGGTCTGCCCGATCTCAAGTGCTGTCATGGCGCTGATGCCGGACGGCAGTGTTCCCGTTACCCGTTCTCCCTCGTCATAGTCATCCCGTTTGGAATCGGTGCAGGTGATGGACGGTGTCAGTGACAGGAAGTTCATTCCGTCGGTAACCTTCAGCTGATACTCCGATTCAGAGCCGGTTTCCGTGGTGACCTGAATTTTGTACTGCCCCGGGTCCGTAAAGGCATCGAGATCCCCGGCCTCAGTAGCAGCCGCACCGTCTTTGGAGACCATTACCGTACTGTCCGATCCGTTTTTATGAATCACAAATCCGGACGATACCGTATCTTCGGAGATGTCCTCCCCGGTCTGAACGTTCGTGAAGGTGACCGGATTTCCCGTATAGCCAAGGTAAAACGAATACTGCTCCACGCAGTTGACAATGGTGTATTCCTTGCCGATCAGGTCATTGATGCCGTCGGCCCAGCTCGGCAGAACCTCCTTTGTCCCGGATCGGCGTTTCATGCTGTAGGCGATGGTGACTCTGTAGTACCAGCCTTCCCGGAGCTCGGGTACCTCAACATTGAGGAGCGTCTTCCCGGAGGGGGCGTCCTTCATGAAGTTGCAGATGGGGTCTGTTGCAAGCTTCCAGGCTTTTCCATCAGCTGATCTTTCCACAATGGCAGCGCCGCGCTTTACCTTTTTCGAAAGATCGATGTTCTCGACCTTTTTCTCGTCACTGTCGATCAGATGCCAGTAGCCATCGTCAATATCGTTCCCGCCCCGGGAGCCGTCATAGGAGTAACCGATCTGGACCTTGCCGTCCGCAAAATACGTCGGCACGCCATTGTAATCTTCCCCTTTTTCTACTCCGCTGATCTGAAACGAGCCGATAGCGGTATCGTCGTAGGAGAAGCTTGATACCTGATAATCCTTTACTGTCCGGAATGGTGAATCCTCCGTTGTCTCATACAGCGTGCCCTGCGGCATTTCCGTTTCTGCATTTGCCGGGAAGCCAAAAGAAAACAACAGCACGGCAGCCAGAGCCGGAATCAGAAGATTCCGGACAGAATGGACCGTCGTGCTGTTGCAGACTCTGTTCCCGTGGTGATGCAAGATTTGCATGATCGTTTCCCCCCTGCTCCTGTAATCGACAGGCAGAGAGGGTGCACTGTTCCCTGATCGGATCAGACAGATCCTGACCCGAAAATCTGCGTTCCCCCCTGCCGTCAGATCAAATCCATTTTAGGATAGGCGATCAGGTTGACTTCGGCAATATTTTACGAGCTGTCCGCATGAGCGAGTAATTCCATTGAAACACAGATGTCATGCGTCACGCGGCTCCTGTTTGTGCTGAGTCCCATGCCTTAAGTTCAAAGCTGAGAGTCCCCTCCCGGAACCACTGTTC
>Ga0256406_1004762_pt1 | contig 15163 bp, 11 predicted proteins | sample RumenRJG_03DNA_FD_185986 | JGI IMG/M metagenome (GOLD analysis project Ga0256406, IMG submission 185986) | Bovine rumen microbial communities from Lethbridge, Alberta, Canada - RJG_03 | ecosystem: Host-associated > Mammals > Digestive system > Stomach > Rumen | place: Canada: Alberta | collected... | reverse complement strand
TATCGCAGCCGTTTGCTTTTGCCATCTCCGCGCCTTCAATTGCCGTCGTGGTGAGCGGATTCTGGCTGACCTTGTCGTACAGCACAGTCTCGATGCCGGCCGCCTTCAGACTGTCGTTCACGCGGTCGTAGAGTCCTGATTTCTTCGCGCTCGAATGACCGGTGACGATCAGGGCCTTTTTGCCGTAAGGCTTCGCCAGTTCGCCGACCTCGCTCACTCTTCCGGATCCGAATACGATATTGACCGGGAGAAAATAATTGAATTTCTCTTTCCATGCTGATGCTTCGCTCATTTCTGCTGTCCTCCTGTATTATTCATCATTTTTAGACGCAGACAGCTGTCCGCCAGGATCTTCCCTGTCAGACAGCTGTGCTGTTTACCATTTCATCTGTCAGGAAGCTTTCTCATCGCTTCTGCGATACATCGCTTTCCTGTAAAGTGCCTCAATATCCGACTGCTCCATATGTACGGCCGTATTCGCAAGATTTCCGGCGGAAACCTTCATGCAGTTCTCAGCGAGCCACGGGATATCCTTCTCTTCCACGCCGAGGTCGGAGAGACTGATCTCCAGATCGATATCACGCAGGAACGTGCGAACCTTTTCCGCACAGTCCTCGGCAGTGTAGCCGCCCATCATGCGGGCCAGACGTCCCCATTTGTACCTGTTGCCGCTCCATGTAGCCTCAACAACAGCAGGTGCGAGGGCGGCAAGTCCCTGACCATGAACGACATTTTTCAGACCGCTGACCGGGTGCTCCATGCCATGGGCAAGTGTGACGCCGGCTGTATTGATGACCATACCGCCGATCGTGCTGGCGATGGACATCTGCTCCCAGGCTTCCATGCTCTCCTCTCCGTGATACAGTTTCGGGAGATTCTCCAGGATCATCGGGATCGCATACAGCGCAAGCGCATCCGTAAACGGCTGTGCGTTGTTCGCGGTATAGGCCTCCACGCAGTGGCAGAGGGCATCGAAGCCGACCGAGGCGAGAACCTTCTTCGGCATCGTCATCATGCACTCCGGATCGACAATGGATGCCTTCGCAACGATGGCCGGGCAGCGGAGCGACTTCTTGTCGCCGTTCTCCGGGTTCGTCAGGACAGCAAAACCGTTGCCCTCGGAACCGGTGCCGCAGGTCGTAGGGATCAGGATCAGCGGCAGTGCTTTATCGCTGGACTTCCGGTTATAGATGTAGTCATTGATATCACCGTCATTGACTGCCATAAACGCCATGCCCTTGGCAGCATCCATAATGGAGCCGCCGCCGATCGCGACGATCATATCGCAGCCGTTTGCTTTTGCCATCTCCGCGCCTTCAATTGCCGTCGTGGTGAGCGGATTCTGGCTGACCTTGTCGTACAGCACAGTCTCGATGCCGGCCGCCTTCAGACTGTCGTTCACGCGGTCATACAGTCCCGACTTCTTCGCGCTCGAATGGCCGGTGACGATCAGCGCCTTCTTTCCGTAAGGGCTGGCGAGTGTTCCCACCTGCTTTACCTTGCCGGGGCCAAAAACAATGTTGACCGGCAGGAAATAACTGAAATCTTCTTTTCTGACTGTCGTTCCGGTTTTTGCAGCAGAGGATACCCTGTCGAGTGCCGCCGCCACTTCGGCGTCGTCCATCGTTGCCGCCGCTATGCCGGAAGATGCAGCCGCAGAACCGGCAGGCACTGCAGAAGCTACAGGTGATGCAGCTGTTGTATTGGACATAGCCGCAGCTGTTCCTGTCGCAGGAACCGCCGGCTGTGCTATGCCGCTCTCCTCTTTGGCTTCTTCCGCTGCGATCGCAGCCGCAGCCTCTCTCTCCTTCGCGTATTCCTTATCGAGCTCAGCATTGGCAACCACCTTGATCGTGCCGAATTTCTCGCCGTATTTGGCCTTGCATACAATATAGAAGATAACGCCGATTGCGGACCAGCCGAGGACGATCGCCCACTCCATCGGAGCCAGTGTAGCGCCGGTGCCGGGGATAATGTACATGACGATCATGAAGCCGGACATGAGAACTGCCATCGCGCCGACAAATTTATAATGCTTCACCTTGTAAGGTCTCGGCATATACGGCTCTTTCTTACGAAGGATGACAAACGAGATCGCAACCATGCAGTATGCCAGGCAGCATGCGAGGTTGCCGGCATCAACGATCCAGGTCAGCATTTTTCTTCCGAGAAGCGGTGCCAGGCAGCTCAGAAGGCCGATTACAAGCAGTGCATTGGTCGGGGTCTTGTACTTCGGATGCAGTTTTCCGAAGCTCTCCGGGATCATGTAGGATGTCGCCATGGAATACATGGCACGGCTTCCGCCGATCAGGAAGGAGTTCCAGCTTGTCACGATACCGCAGAGACCGCCGACGATCAGTACCTTCGCCATGACACTGCTGTTGAAGGCCCGCGCCATTGCATCTGCTGTCACAAGGCCGGAACCTGAATCCGTTGAAGCAGCCAGCTGATCCGGGGACATCACGAGGCCGACAGCCAGGATGATCAGGGCGTAAAAACTAACGGCGAGGATAATCGAGAGCAGAAGCATCTTCGCTATTTTTTTCAGAGGAACGTTGATCTCCTCCGCCGCCTGCGGGATGACATCAAATCCGATGAAGTAGAACGGGCTCATCATGGCTACGCGGATGACATTGACTGCCATGCTGCTGCCGCTGTCGCCGTGGAACATCTGACTCGTCAGATTGGAAGGATCACCCTTGATCGCAGATCCGACGATCAGCAGGATACCTGCGCCGCCGATGATGCAGGTGAGGATCGTCTGCATAATAGCTACGGTCTTCGCACCGCGGATATTGATCCAGGTGATGAGAACAGACAGACCAATGGCTGCGGCAAGCCAGGTCGCGTATACATCAAAACCGGCCACCGTGTACAGATAGCCCTGCAGGAATGCCGGCCAGAGATACGTGATGATCGTAGGAAGCGCGCACGCCTCAAAGCACACAACACTGACATATCCGAGGATGATCGCCCAGGTGCAGACAAAGGATCCGTTCGCTCCCATGGCGCGGAAGCTGAACACGTGCTCGCCGCCGCACTCCGGCATGGCCGGTGTCAGCTCGGCGTAGGTCAGACCGATGAAGAAGATCATGATACCGCCGATCACGAAGCCGAGCATGGCGCCGATCACGCCGCCTCTCTCGATCCAGTCACCGGTGGAGACAACCCATCCCCATCCGATCATGGCGCCGAAAGCTATCACAAGGATATCCCACGCGCTGAAAACTTTGTTGAATTCCGATTGTTGTTTTTCCATATGACGTCCTCCTGTCAGCAGGGCTGTCGTCAGTTACACAGAAAGGCGTCAGAAACAGCGTATGAACCCTTCATACGTTTTCTGGCGCCTTCGTCAATATTCTTTATTCTGTTGCCGGCGATCATTGTTGCCGTTCGGCTCAGCTGTTACTTACGCTTTGCCGCTGTTTGCTGTCTTGCTCAGATTTTGCGTTCCTGCAACCGTTTCCTGCCTCACTCATTCAGCATTTCAATGTACATGAGCAGGTACTTTGTCGTCTTGTCCCATCCGAGACGGCTGCTGTCGATCAGAAGATCACGCTGTGTGCGGTCGCCCCTGTATGTTCCCGTGATATACTTGTGCCTTGAATGATTCATCTCATCATTGTAGTCGATGATCTGCTTAGCCTCTTCCTCCGACACCTTCTTCTGCTCCATGATGGAGCGTACGCGCACATCCTTCGGTGCATAAATGAAGAAATTCAGCACATCATCCCTGTCTTTCAGCAGGAAGTTGGCACTGCGTCCGATGATGACACAGGATGATTTTTCTGCCATCTTGTGAATAACCATGGACTGTGTGTAAATAACACGGTTTGTCAGATTGGCGTATCTCGGTCCGAGCGAAGTCTCGAAGCTGTACTGAACACCGGTCTCCTGATCGGCTTTTTCGACGAGCCCACGATCTACACCGAGCTCATCAACGACCTTATCCACCAGATCACGGTCATAGTATTCAATCCCCAGCTTCTGTGAAAGCATCTTGCCGATCTGAGGACCTCCGGCTCCGTATTCGCAGCCGATCGTTATTATCAGGTGATCCCTCTCCATGATCTTTCCTCCTGTAACAGCGTTTCCGCCGCTCTTCTTTTCAACGTTGTATAAGTCTACGCGCAAAGCCATAGTCGACCTTGCACACCCTGCGGGTGAGCAGTCCGCCTCTGGCATGCGACGGACTTATACACTTACAATAAAAAGGAGTCCCTGCTTTCACGGACCGTGAAAACAGGGACCCCGAAAGTGCAGTTTATCAGATACTCTTCGCCGCCATTGGCGCGGGACTGCACCCGGCTCTCAGATATCTGTTTTTATAATGCTCAGCTGATTCGCAATGCTTACTCAGCCAGAGCCTCTTTGATGGACTCGTCGAAGATCTCGAGACCTCTCCTGGTCTGCTCATCTGTCATGCAGAGCGGAGCCAGGAAACGTACGCAGTTGCTTGCGGTACCTGCGTTCTCGATCAGAAGTCCTTTGTGAAGAGCATTCTGAATGATCTTCTGGGTCAGCTCGGTAGCCGGCTCCTTGGTCTCCGGATCCTTTACGAACTCGATACCGATCATAGCGCCAAGTCCGCGGATATCGCCGATCACCGGATACTTCTTCTGCATTTCCTTGTAACCTGCGGTTACCATCTCGCCGATGTGACGTGCCTTTGCCGGGTAGTCTTCCTCGGTGTAGATCTTCATTGCTGCAAGAGCAGATGCGCAGGAAACCGGGTTGCCGCAGTATGTGCCGCCAATGGTTCCGGACTTTGCAGCATCCATAACCTCAGCACGGCCTGTGATAGCGGAGATCGGCATACCACCGCCAAGAGACTTCGCAGTTGTGATGATATCCGGAGCAGCGCCTGCCTCAGCCCAGTACTCAGATGCGAAGTACTTACCGGTACGGCAGTTACCGCACTGAACCTCATCGGCGATAAGAAGGATACCATTCTCATCGCAGATCTTGCGGATTGCTTTTACCCATTCGATCGGAGCCGGAATGAATCCGCCTTCGCCCTGCAGCGGCTCAACCAGCATGCAGGCAACTTCATCGGCCGGTGTCAGCTCATCGAATACACGATACATACCGTCGATGTAGTACTGGATAGCTTCTTCTCTGCTGTATCCCTTCGGTGCACGATACAGATAAGGATACGGTGCTCTGTAAATGCCATCCGGGAACGGTCCCATGCCTTCGCAGAAAGCTTTCTTTGCTGTCAGAGCCATGGTCAGGTTGGTACGGCCGTGGAATGCGCCGCTGAAGCAGATGACATTCTTTCTTCCGGTGTAAGCCTTTGCGATCTTGATTGCGTTCTCATCGCACTCAGCACCGGAGTTTGCGAAGTAGGTCTTGTTGTGATCACCGCGGCAGGGCATCTTCTTGTTCAGGCCCTCAGCGAGCTCTACATATCCTTCATGACCTACGATGTTGAAGATCTCATGGAAATACCTGGGTGCCTGATCCTGAACAGCTTTTACAAGCTCCGGACGGGAATATCCGATATTCAGAACACCTACGCCGCCGATCCAGTCAAGGAACTTGTTTCCATCGATATCCTGGAACATAGCGCCCTCGCCGTGGTCAATCACGACGGGATAGGTCATGCCGCAGAGAGCCTTCGGGACATTCTCTTCTCTTCTCTTCAGAAACTCTTTGGTCTTCGGTCCAGGAATGCTGGTAACAATCTCAGGTAATTCATCACGTAATGCCATTGCTTTGTCCTCCTTAATGTCCCGGCGGTAACCGCCTGAAAAAATAAAAACGCCTTTCATGCAGTATTCCTGCATAAAAGACGTCTTTGTCTCTGAAAAATGTTCCGCTGTGCCATACAGCTAAATTGTCCTGTGCTCCATTTTATCGAACATCTTTTTCGTTCGATATCCTGAACACGAGTTTGTTATAGCACGGCCAGTATAGTATGTCAACATGTTTTTTTTCGCAGATTGCCGTGGCAGAAGGGCACGTCCCATCTGCTCCCATGCATCACGAAAACAGCGTAAACACAGGGTGTTTGCGGTATTTTTATACTCATATTCCAGTATAAAGGTCGTGGAATCGTGATTATTTTTCCTCATTGGATATGCAAAAAAGAAAACAATTCACGTCTGGGTCGTTCAATATATCGCACGGATCTGCTATACTGCAGTCGAATGATCTGTGCAATATATTGTATAAATGCACTGTGCTGATACCGGCGTGCACATTCGCAGGGCATACGCGAGAAGAGACAGCGAGGACATTGCCATGGATTATCTGGAACACAACATTTCTGAAAATCTCCATCGTTTCCGCACGATGCGCGGGTGGAGCCTGGATGACGCCGCTGAGCAGACTGGCGTGAGCAAAAGCATGCTCGCCCAGATTGAGAAGGGAACGGCCAATCCGTCGATCGGCACCCTGGGAAAAATAGCCTCCGGCCTCCGCATCGATTTCAACACCCTGACGAGCCCGCCGCCAATGGATTCCTGCCTGATCGAGGTTCTGAAGACGGAGCCGATCAAAAACAGCGAAAACGGGTACCGGGTGTGGAACTGCTTTCCCTTTGAGGATAACCAGATGGTCGAGATCTATCGAATCGATCTCGATCCGAACGGCGTCTACTCCTGCCGCAGTCACGGTGAGAGAACCCGTGAGTATCTGTGCGTTACCGAGGGCGAGGTGGAAATACGCTTCGGAAAGGAACGACACATCGTCCGCAAAGACTGCTGCTTCCGGTTCGAATCGGACCGCCCGCACCAGTACATCGGCGGCAGCACGAAGAGCTCGTTCCTAATGTTCTTCCTGTCCTACTGAAATCAAACCGGCAGCTGCACAACGAAGGCCTTGGTATAGTCCGGATACGGCTGCTCAAGCGTAATGCGCCAGCCATGCATCCCGATGATCATCGCCGCAATGGAGAGTCCGAGCCCGCTGCCGGCATCCGCACTTCTTGACGCATCCGCCTTGACAAACGGTTCAAAAATATCTGTCTCCTCCGGTATTTTTACGCCGTCATCGATCACAGCGATCTGCGCGACGGCCGCCTGCCGCCGTACCCTCAGAACGACCCGCGTATCCTTCGGATTGTGGCGCATCGCATTGACCAGAAGATTGGTGAACACGCGTGAAAGCTGCGTCGCATCTCCGCTGACGGGGATCGGATCGTCCGGAATATCAACCTCGAAACGCATCTCCGCCTGCTCCATATCCGTATACACGTCTGCCGCGCACCGGAGCAGGAGTTCCCGCAGGTCGAGCGGTTCCCTGTGCATCCGGAACCCCTCACTCCCCAGCTTCGCATACTCAAAAAGCGATGAAATCATCTCGCTCATCCGCCCGGTTTTGGCCACAATGGCCTGCAGATATTCCTGCCTTTTTTCCGGCGGTACCATGCCATCCGACAACGCCTGCGCATACCCGGCGACTGTCGTCATCGGTGTGCGCAGATCATGCGCCATGTCTGATATGAGGAGATTCCGTTTTCTGTCATATGCTCTGTGCTCTTCCTCGATCTGTTCTGTGAGCATACGGATTTTTTCACTCACGAGCCTCGCATAAACAAAAATCCCCACGGCGATCGGCAGCACATACAGCAGAAAAACAGCCAGCACAAGCAGGACAGCTTTGGATTCCGCCATCCTGTCGCGAAGGTAATCACTGCCATGACCGGAAGCAATGACCGCGAGGAGTCTCAGCATATCCCTGATTCCGCCGTTAAACTTTCCAAAACCGGCCGCAGAGATGGCACTGCCGAGCGCCGGATACAGCACAGCATCCATCAGGTGGGAAACAAGCAGTTCAACGCCGACCACGATCACCACCATGATGATGGTCCGTGTGACCAGATAGGCATAGATCTGCCGGCTGTCATATTTTTTCTTCATGATCAGACTCTCCATAGCCTCTGGGGTTCGGGCACAGCCTTATCACCTGCTCTTTAAACCTTCATGCGGTATCCGAGACCGCGAATCGTAACGATATATGCGTTCGGATCCTCCGGCGCAAGCTTTTCGCGCAGCTTGCTGATGCAGACCATGATACTGTTGTCCGAGACATAATCTCCCCAGCCCGCCTCGCCGATCTGCTGCTTTGTGAAAACCCTTCCGGGATTCTCCATGAAAAGGCACATGATCCGGTACTCCGAGGCCGTCAGGTTTATTTTTTTATCGCCGCGCAGGAGCTGACAGGAAACAGGATCCAGCGTCAGGTCGCCGCGCACAAGCTTCGGCACATCCTTCTGCGACTCCGTCTTATCCCCGGCACTGCCGAGCGCGGTAAACCGGCGGATATTGGAGTTGACGCGGGCAACGGCCTCCAGCGGATTGAACGGCTTGACGATGTAATCATCCGCGCCGAGATCCAGTCCGAGGATCTTATCCGTATCCTGGTCCTTCGCCGACAAAATGATGACCGGCATATTGCTGAACGTCCGGATCTCCTTCAGCACGTGAAAGCCGTCCATTTCCGGCATCATGATATCCAGCAGGCACAGGTCGATCCGCTGTGACCGTATTGCGGCCAGCGCTTCCTTTCCCGTGCCCGCTTTCACCACGTCATATCCCGCGTTCTGCAGGTACAGCTCAAGAAGATTCCGGATTTCTTCCTCATCATCCGCTACCAGAATACGGAACATTCATCCACACTTTCTTTCGTGCTCAGCCATTGCTTTCATGATCATCGGCGGCGCTGCCGCCGGTGTTATTAACGTTTCCATTGTTTGCGCCAACGTTATTTCCGTTGCCGTTATAACCGCCGTTGTTGCAGCCGTCATTATAGCCATTGCCGTTATAGCCGCCATTGTTCCAGCCGCCGTTATAACCATTGCCGTTATAACCGCCATTGTTCCAGCCGCCGTTATAGCCGTTGCCGTTATAACCGCCATTGTTCCAGCCGCCGTTATAGCCATTGCCGTTATAGCCGCCATTGTTCCAGCCGCCGTTATAGCCATTGCCGTTATAACCGCTGTTATTGTAATCACCGGTATACCCGCTGCCGTTATAACCACCGTTATTGTAACCGCCATTGTCATATCCGCCGGCCGGTGTCCCGTACATCAGTCTCTCGTAGAGCGCCGCATTGGTCATTTCCTGATACGGTGCTACATAGAAAACCTCGAGAATACCGCAGGTCAGTCCCCCGAGAAGATGCCAGCCGATAAAGGACAGATCAAGAACAAAAGCATTCCACTTCTGACCGTTCATCATATCGCGGCTTCTCTGAAAAGCCTCCTGCTCCGGCATATCCGGATTCTCCGCCAGCAGATACGGGATCATCCTGTACTCATACGACTTGTAGATGCCCGGGATCACAAAAAGCAGCGACCACAGAAAGATAAACAGGTCGTATTTAAACATGACATATACAATATTTTTGTAATTACGGTCAAATCCGCGCCCGACTTCTGAAATGTCAGCCTTCATATTCAGGTTTTTGACAAAAAATGTCTGCGAACCCACGTAAAGCGGATTGAAGACGAAAATTCCGACAGCCAGGGCAATCACGATCATCAGCGCCCCTATGCCCAGAAACAGTGCCGGCCAGTAAAATTCACCATAAAATCCGTAAGGGCCAAAAGCCACGTTTTCCACCGGTGCCTCAGTCCCACCGAGGGAAGAAGAACCAGCCGCAGCCCCTGTTCCGCCCGCGATCAGACTGACCAGTACACCGACCAGCACACACTTCCAGTAATTTGCCCGGAAGCACCAGCTCCCCTTCTCCTTTAATTCTTTTCGTGTCCACATAGGCCACATCCTCCTTATCATCTTCCGGCATCTCCGGTGTCGATGATACGAATATAACGTGCCATTCTTTCAGTCTGACCATGCAAATCTTAAACTTTCATTAAATACTGTATTAAGCCGTCGACGCGCAGACAGTTTTTGGGCATGCGAAGCATGCACAGAAAACTGTATGCGTGATCGACGCAAACGTGTATGAGCATGGAGCTTTGCGAAGCAAAGCGAAAATGCGCATACACGTGCCGACTGCGGGAATCGCGCAGCGATGGAGCAGTCGGGCTTAATACAGTATAGTGAAATTATTAAGCCGTCGACGCGCAGACAGTTTTTGGGCATGCGAAGCATGCACAGAAAACTGTATGCGTGATCGACGCAAACGTGTATGAGCATGGAGCTTTGCGAAGCAAAGCGAAAATGCGCATACACGTGCCGACTGCGGGAATCGCGCAGCGATGGAGCAGTCGGGCTTAATACAGTATAGTGAAATTATTAAGCCGTCGACGCGCAGACAGTTTTTGGGCATGCGAAGCATAAATCAGCCGTGAACCGCACCGGAGTGTGAAGCCGCGTATTCCATATTCAGCTCACGCAGCTCTTTCTCTCCGTCAATATACGGCTGGTAAAAAGCATCCATGTCTCCGCCGCCCAGATTGTCACAGCCATTGCAGAACTCACAGGCATGGCCGCACACATTCAGCGACTGGCGGACAATCCTGATTCTCTCTTCTCTCGTTGTATCCCTGATCAGCAGTGAATCCATATTACAGCACCTCCTGTCTGTATCGATGTTGTATTCCGTTTAACATCATTTTTCACGCACCGGTGCTCTCCGAAGCCGTGCTCTGCGCATTCGTATTTTCCGCAGATGTGCTCTGTGCATTCACGTTCTCCGCGTCTGTACTGCCGGCATCCTGCTTATCCTGAAACTCGATCGTATACTGGTCCGACGGATAAGCTTCCAGCAGGAACGAGGACAGCAGCGTCTTCGCATTATCCTCCGCGGCATCCAGCAGACCGTTGGAGATGGCATCTTTTTCTGCCTGATCGCGCATATTGCTGAGTGCCTCATCATTTTCATCCAGAGAGATCCGGTTAAAAACGCTCTCCTTCTCCTCATAGACCTTCAGCGAGTCCTTCACCGGCTCCGTGCCCGTGATCTCCACGGCAGGCAGATATACAATGACGGTACTTTTGCCGTCACTGCTGCCGGCCGGCTTTTCCTCCAGGTCAATCTGAGAAAAATCATATCCCGCCGTAACCCTGAAGTTATAGCTGTAGATCAGCGTGCTCTGGGTGAAGGGCACATCAACGCCGAACAGCTGCTTCGCATCTTTCGTTGCATTGACCTCGGTCACGTAAGCTTCCTGCGTATTCAGCTGCCCGATATCCTGCAGGCGGAGCTTCACCGTAGTGCTTTCACTCTGCGCCTCTTTACTGCCGAACTTCAGATTGCCGGTAAGCATCGCAACAGCCAGAAAAGCAAGCACGGCGACGATCGCAATCACGATAAGAGCCAGGACGCCGATCCGCCCAGTCTTCCTGTTTTTCTTTACAACATTCCTGTTTTTCACAAAACCTCCTTCTCCGGCCGGCCAACGCAGCTGATCGCACGACATCTTTCGGCGCAAATAATGGACTTTTCGAGTTACAGGTCAGCGGTCACTTTGTGATCTGATACAGCTGCTCATCAGCCTGAAAATCTCAGCTTCTGCATATCAGATTTCTTTCGGCGCGCTGACGATCATAGGCAGCCCGAGGATTCTGACTTCTACGCATCAGCTTTTCTGCGACGTCCCGCCGGCTCATACTTCAGCTTCTGATCCACCAGTTTCATCACATGAATGCACGCGATCATGGTAAAGACAGCCGCGCCGAGCCAGGCAGCCGGATCGCCGAAGGCAGCCATCGGATAACTGTGCAGACGAATCGACATCACCGTCATCGCCAGACGGCAGCCGAGTTCGACAAAACCGCCGCACATCGGCAGAAAACCGTAACCGCAGCCCTGCATCGTGTTCCGGAAGATGAAGATCACGCCCAGCGGAATATAGAACAGCGTACAGAGAAAAATATACGTCTGCGCATACGGCATGATCGCCGACATATCTGTGTCTGCGGAGAAAAACAGCGTCATCAGTAACGGAAGCAGCAGGTTGGCGAGAACGCCGGCGATCACCGCATAAAGACAGGTGGAGATCAGCGATGCACGGATACCCGCATGAATACGTCCTGCATCTCCTTTGCCGTAATTCTGGCCGCTGTACGTGGCCATCGTCATTCCCGTGCTCTGGAACCACTGCGTAAGGATATTCTGTATTTTGCTCGCCGCCGTAAACGCAGCCACAGCCGTCGCACCGAAAATATTGATCGCACTCTGCATCACCATGGTGCCGGAGGCCGTGATGGCAAACTGCAGCGCCATCGGGAGCCCGACGCCAACCTGCTGCCGCGTGAAGGAACGGTTGATTCGCCACATCGACCGTTCGGGATGAAGCACTTTCATTTTTTTCCATATGAAGAGGAAGCAGAGCACAGCGGAGATTCCCTGTGAAATATCCGTCGCGATGGCAGCTCCCGCAACGCCCATCTGAAACTGGATGATAAAGAACAGATCCAGAACGACGTTCAGGCAGGCGGAAAAAATCAGGAAAAACAGCGGTGTTCTGCTGTCTCCAACTGCCCGCATCATCGATGAAAACAGGTTATAGTAAACGCTGCAGACTGTTCCGTAGCAGATGATCGTGATATAGGTATAGGCATCATCAAAAATCTCATCCGGCGTATTCATCAGCCGCAGCAGCCCGTGCATGCTCGCCACGGAAATAACCGTGACGGCAATGCTGACGATGAGCGACAGCAGGATGGCATTCGCCACCGAGCGCTTCGTGCCGTCCTCATCCTTCGCCCCGAAGCACTGCGACGTGAGTACGGTGAAGCCCGTCGTCAGTCCCTGCGAAAAACCCAGCACCAGAAACATGATTGTTCCCGTACTGCCGACGGCCGCCAGTGCGTCCGCCCCGACAAAATTACCCACAATGATCGTGTCGGCCATATTGTAAAGCGTCTGAAAAACATTGCCGATCAGGACCGGTATCATAAAGCGCATGATCACGCGCATCGGTTTTCCGACTGTCAGATCTGTTTCCATCTTTCTCCCCTTATGAGCCCGACGTTTTCCAATGGTCATCCGACCCTGTCGCGACTCATTCTCTTTGCGCAGTTTTACATTTTCGCGCTGCCTGCAACTTCAGTATAATACAATGTCAACAGCGCACAAAAGAGAAAAATACTCGCATACCCGCCAAAAATCAATACTGGTTTGCACTTATTATTCCAGAATACAGATGCCTCCACCCGCAACAGAGCGATGAGCACTTGCTGAGAGCGACCGTAGGGAAGCTCGAAGCTTACGTGCGACGCCTGTCAGCGCAGTTAGCGAGCTTTAGCGAGCTTACAAGCTGACAGCTCTCGCTCGTCCTCGACGCAGCGGTGCCAGACTCGTCCATCGCTGCGCTCGTACTCGCCAAGCACCGGCGTCTGCGGATGGTTGCGGGTTGGAGGCATGTTGGAGATGATCGGGCTCGCTGAAAAAAGTACGGAAAAGCGACGGCAGATCCGCTTTTTCTGAACACAGACAGCCGGCTATGCAGACATAAATATCTGTGCTTCCGGAACAGCTGACAGCGGAATATTCTGTGTTATACTTATAGACACGGCAGGATTCCCCGATGGTTTGATTTCCGGCAACACACAAATTGCACCAGCGGCTGGGTTTCTGCTTTTTTCACCTTCCATTCGGGATACTAAGGATCCCTGTACACAGACAGAACACAGCCATGAGCACTCACGAAATGCGGATTCTGAAGAATGGAAGAAATATAGCTCAAGTTACACATGCACATTCCTGAGTACAGCACAGTTTATATCAGGAACAGCGGGGAAATATGCATATGAATAATAACGGCATAAAAGTGACAGACGAGATATTTGATGAAGAAGGAAATCCTTCACCGGAACCTGTGGACGAGACAGATGACGCGTGGGCACCGGTTGATCCGGCTGAGGCAGATCATGCCTGGCCAGCGAATGATTCAGAGGAAACCGATGAAGCAGATTCTCCCGCAGACGCAGACATCGCAGACAGGAAGCACTGTCCGGCCACCGGCGACCAGCTGCTTCTCGAGGGCACACAGTCGCAGGACGAGATCAACCGGGCACTCGTCAAGCGCATACAGAAGGGAAACCGGCGCGCAGAGGGAGAGCTCTGCTGGGAAAACAGACGGCTGGTGCGGTATTTTGCCGAGAGGGGATACCGGAACTCCGGCGGAAGACTGGAGCGTGACGATCTGGAGCAGGAAGGCTTCATGGGCCTGCTCGAAGCGGCAAAAAAATTCGACTTCACCAAAGGCGTCCGGTTCAGCACCTACGCTGCGTACTGGATCCGTCTGGAGATCTCCCGCTTTATCAAAAATAACGGCTCCCCCATCCGCATCCCCATCCGCCGCCTGAACGAGATCAGCCATGTCATGCAGGCAGTGAACGAATACAGTGACGAAGAGAATCAGGATGAGCGCATCCGCAAAGCGGCAAAGAAGCTGGATATGAAACCGGCCAATGTCGAGCGTGACCTGAACATGTACCAGGCTTACTATCAGATGTCCTCTCTGGACAAGAAGATCGGCGAGGACGAGGACACCTCCGTGGGCGACATGCAGGCGGAAGATGACGGAAGATCCGCCGAGGACTATGTAGAAGACGAGGATACGCGAAACCGCCTGCGGGCTGCGATCGATTCCCTTCCGGAACGGGAGAAAAATATCGTGGAACTTCGGTACGGTCTGAAAGACGGCACCAGCCACTCCCTCGAGGAGATCGGCAACATGTACGGGCTCACCCGGGAGCGGATCCGTCAGATCATCAACCGCTCCCTGAAGAAACTGCGGGAAAACGAAAATCTGCGCGGCATGGAATAGCATGATAACAGTGTCAGGCAAGATTGCCCGGTCCGAATCCGTCGGGCAGATACTCGGCCAGTGTATGTATCTGATATGCCCCGCTCTCAACGGCCGTGATGATCTGAAACTCCTCCGGCCGGCACCACTCCATCATCACCTGACGGCAGACGCCGCACGGGGGACAGAAAGAATCGGCGTGCCTGTCCTTCCCGCCGACGATCGCAATCGCGTCAAATTCCGTCGCTCCCTCACTGATGGCTTTGAAAAACGCAGTCCGCTCCGCACACACGGAGGGCGAATACGCCGCATTTTCAATATTGCACCCGGTAAAAATCCGTCCGTCCTTCGCCAGCAGTGCTGCGCCCACAGCAAAATGCGAATACGGGATATAGGAGCGCTGCAGCATGGCCATGGCCCGGTCGATCAGTTCCCGGATCTGTTTCTCTGTCAGTTCTTTTTTCATGCTTATGTTTACATTGTTCTCCATAT
>Ga0256406_1004761_pt1 | contig 15166 bp, 14 predicted proteins | sample RumenRJG_03DNA_FD_185986 | JGI IMG/M metagenome (GOLD analysis project Ga0256406, IMG submission 185986) | Bovine rumen microbial communities from Lethbridge, Alberta, Canada - RJG_03 | ecosystem: Host-associated > Mammals > Digestive system > Stomach > Rumen | place: Canada: Alberta | collected... | reverse complement strand
GTGCACGCCAGAAATTTACCGAAACGGCCTTCCTTGATTGCCATCGGTCTGCCGCAGAGTTCGCATACTTCATCGCTGAGAACAACTTCCTGTTCAATACGCTCGGCTTCTTTCTCTGCGACTTCCAGTTCTTTGCTGAAATTGCCGTAAAAATCTTCGATGGTGTTTTTCCACGGCAGCTTCTTCAGCTCGACCTCATCGAGCTCATCCTCCATCTGACCGGTAAACTTCACATCGACAATGTCCGAGAAGTATTCCGTCAGAATTCCCGTAACATCAAATCCAAGCTGTGTCGGTACCAGAGAGCGCTTTTCTTTCTTGACATAGCGGCGAGTCTGCAGCGTAGTGATAATCGTCGCATACGTACTCGGTCTTCCGATATTCAGCTCTTCCATTGCCTTAACAAGACTGGCTTCCGTATAGCGGGCTGGCGGCTGAGTGAACTTCTGTTCTTTAATAATCGATTCGGAATTCAGAATCTGCCCTTCGTTCAGGAGTGGGATATTCATCTCTGCCTCATTGCCGGAAGTCGGATAGACCTTCTTCCATCCGTCGAATTTAACATGGGATCCGCTTGCACGGAACTCGTACTTGCCGTTATGAATCTCGACAGCCAGGGAGTCATTCACAGACGCTGCCATCTGGGATGCCAGAAACCGCTGCCAGATCAGGCGGTACAGCTTGTACTGATCCGGAGTGAGCGAATCTTTCACACCTTCCGGATCAAGCGATACATCAGACGGACGGATCGCTTCATGTGCGTCCTGAATATCCGTATTCTTATTCTTGAATACATTGTGAGCTGTATACTGATCGCCAAACCGTTCCTTAATATAGCCAAAAGCCATGTCTTTAGCAGATTCCGAAATCCGGACGGAATCTGTACGGATATATGTGATCAGACCCTGGGAGCCGACACCTTTGATATCAACGCCCTCATAGAGCTGCTGCGCGACCTGCATGGTCTTTCGCGTGGAAAAATTCAGCTTAATCGAAGCGTCCTGCTGCAGACTGCTTGTCGTGAAAGGCGCATACGGTTTGATATACTTATCCTTTCTCGTAACCGATTCGACACGGAACGCATCCGGAATAAGCTCCGACACGATACTGACCGCAGCAGATTCATCCGGAATTTTGATTTTCTTTCCATCCGCTTTCGTCAGTTGCGCTTTAAAGCCGTCCCCGAAATCGACGTAAATCTGCCAGTACTCCTCCGGCACAAATTTCCGGATTTCGTTCTCACGGTCGCAGAGCATTTTCAATGCTGCGGACTGTACCCGGCCGGCCGAGAGCCCGCGCCGCACTTTCTTCCACAGCAGCGGGCTGATCTGATATCCTACCAGACGATCCAGTACGCGCCGCGCCTGCTGCGCATCTACTAATCCCATGTTGATCGGACGAGGTTCCTTGATCGCCTTCTTGACAGCCTCCTTGTTGATTTCATTAAATTCAATCCGACAGTCACTGTCCGGATCGATTCCCAGCAGGTACGCCAGATGCCAGGAAATGGCTTCTCCCTCACGGTCAGGGTCCGTTGCCAGCAGCACACGGGATGCCTGCTTTGCTTCCTTCTTGAGTGCCTTGATTGTGTCACCCTTGCCCCTGATATTGATGTATTCCGGTTTAAAATGATTGTCGATATCGACTCCGAGCCGGCTTTTCGGCAGATCGCGTACGTGACCGACAGAAGCGATTACTTTATAACTCGAGCCGAGGAATTTGCCGATAATCTTTGCCTTCGACGGAGACTCGACTATCAGCAGAGTCTTTTTTCTCTTTGCGGTGCTCTTTTTTGTTGTCTTCTTCGCGGTACCGCTTCGCGTTTTCTTTGTTGATGCTGTTTCAGCGCTTGCCATAAATTGTTTACCACCTCATGAATAATACAACATTCTATAGAATACCCTCTGTCAATTTATTTTGCAAGATATATTTTTCCTGAGTAACTCAGAACGGCGCCTTTGATTTCAAGCACGGTAATTATAGCATTGACCTGACCCACGGTTCTGTTGAGGCGGTGTGAAATTTCATTCACATGAACGCCATTGTTTTCCCGGACCGCTTCCAGCACTTCGATCTCATCTCTTCCCAGCGGAATTTCAATTCCTGATTCTTTCTTCGGTTCCACTCCCAGATTCCGGATCAGGTCATCAATGACAATCATCGGGGTGGCACCGTCCCGAATCAGCATATTGGTTCCGGCACTGAACTGGCTGTTGATATTGCCCGGCACCGCATATACTTCCCTTCCCTGATCCAGCGCAAACTGCGCCGTGATCAGCGAACCGCTCCTGATCCCCGCTTCCACTACAACGACTGCGTCGCTCAAACCGCTGATGATCCGGTTTCTCGCAGGGAAGGAATATCTGCTTCCTTTAAAGCCCGCTTCATATTCCGTTACAACCAGGCCTTTCTCGAGGATTTCCCGAAACACCGGTTCATTCTTCTTTGGATAAAAGCGGTCCAGTGCTGTCCCGAGAACTGCAATGGCCTTTCCGCCATTCTCCAGCGTTCCCTGATGTGCAAAAGCGTCAATGCCATACGCCAGGCCGGAAATTACGGTAATCCCGGATGACGCCAGATGCCTTCCGATCATCATTGCCGTCTGTTTTCCGTAAAGTGAATACTTTCTCGATCCGACAACCGCGACACCGGCGCCTCCATTCAGCAGATCCGTATCCCCGGCGCAGTAAAGTTTGTCCGGCGGATTTGATATTGTTAGTAACCTTCGGGGATACGATACGGACTCCCGGTCGATCGTATATATTCTCATAATAATCTATGCCTTCTTTCATCACTCGGGCCGTCCTGTGGGACGTCTTCGGCGTATTGGTCAGATCAGGACTGACTATACCGGACGAACCCGGATTACTCTGAATTGTCCTGAATCATTCCGAATTACTCCGCGCCATTTTCAAAATCGTACAGCGCCATCCGGTAACTGAGCGATTCCGAAATATGCTGAATTTCGATCCGCGGGCTCTGATCCAGATCTGCTATTGTTCTGGCCACCCTCAGTGCTTTTATATATGTCCTCGGTGAAAGATGAAGCTTGTCATACGCAGAAGACATAAACCGTTCCGCTTCTGCCGACAGCTCCAGCTGCCGCACCTCTTTGTCGTTCAGTTCGCCGCTGATCTTTTTCCGACCCGTGGCAGCCGCAAATGCACGGGCATCTGTGACCTGGCGGCGCAGCTCCCCGGAAGAAACGGCGGCCGGATCTCTGCCTTTCAAATCCTTATACTGCACTTTCTCCATATTTACCATAATATCGACACGCTCCAGCATTGCCCCGCTCAGCTTCCTTCGGTAATTTTCTCTCTGTACAAAACTGCACCGGCATTCGTGATCCGGGTCCCCATTGAATCCGCACGGACAGGGATTTGCTGCCATGACGAGCAAAAAGCGGCACGGATACTGATAAGCCTGACCATTCCTGAAATGGGTAATCGTGTGATCCTCAATCGGGATCCGGAGCGACTCCAGCACTTCCCGTTTGAACTCACTGACTTCATCTAGGAAAAGCACACCATTGTGCGCAAGCGTAACTTCTCCGGGTATCGGCCAGATACCACCGCCGATCAGTCCTGACCGGCCGATCGAATGATGCGGCATCCGAAACGGACGTTTCCGAATGCCGCCCTCTGCCGGGTCCACTTTTCCCATGACAGAATAGATTATTGTGTCTTCAATGATCTCCTGCCGGGTCATAGGCGGAAGAATGGTCGAAATCCTTCTCGCGAGCATCGTCTTGCCGCATCCGGGATTTCCCATCAGGAACAGTCCATGATTCCCGGCAGCAGCGATTACCGCCGCCCGTTTCGCAGATTCCTGCCCTCTGATATCGCTGAAATCGATTTCCGGCTTCGATTCCAGCACGTTATTCATCTGGGAAAAAGCAGGTTTTGAATCGGCCCACGCGCCCGAACCTTCATGAATCTTCTGAACACAGTCCGACAGCGAATCGACACCGCAGACCCGGATTTCCTCTGCTAATAAGGCTTCTGGGAGATTCGCTGCGGGGATCATAAATTGACGGATTCCTCTTTTTTTCATTCCGAGAATCATCGGGAGAACACCCTCCACCGGCAGCACTCTGCCTTCAAGTGAAAGTTCGCCGATGATGCCATATCTGGATACATTCCCGGTCGAAATATACCGCATCGCGGTCAGTATACCAACTGCGATCGGCAGATCCAGATGCGCGCCCGTCTTGCGGATTCCGGCCGGCGTCAGATTTACAGTGATCCGCCGTCTGGGATATTCATATCCGGAATTCAGAATTGCCGATTTGATTCGGTCTTTTGATTCCATTACCATTGTGGACGGGAGCCCCACAATATGCATCTGCGGCAGCCCGTTCGATAAATCGGTCTCTGCAATGACCGGCTCCCCGGTAATTCCGTTGCAGACCGCTGAATTGACTCTGCTGATCACGTTAGCCTCCGTCTATATGCAATCAAAAATAATGCCTACTTCGATTTCCACCACATCAAACTGCGCTCTCACATCGCCCGCATGGCGCTGCGTCAGATAAAACATCGCTGCCCTGACCATACGCCGCTGTTTCTCCGGTGTCACAGACTCCTCCGGGTGCCCGAACGCGTTCCCCATACGCGTCTTGACTTCCACGAAATGGTAACAGCCATCCTTGCTCGCGATCAGATCAATCTCCCCGGCTCTGCACCGGTACTGCGTCTCCAGAATCTGGTATCCTTTATCCTCCAGAATTCTGGCTGCAAATTCCTCTCCCCGCGTTCCGAAAATCTTCTTCGTATCCATGCTGCGCCTCCTGCCCCTCCCGGCTTATTGTGTGATATATACATACCACATCTCAGGCCGCCTGTCTCGCGTTCTTTGAAAACAGGGATAAAAGCAGCCAAAAAAGTCTATTTGATGCCGATTATTATTCAGCGGTTGCTCTCGGCACAAAAAAAAAAAGAAGCGGTGATACCGCTTCTTCCTTCCGTTTTCTTTCGTTTTGTCCTGTCGCCGATCTGCCCGGATGATATTCTGACTGTTACAGCTACATCTCTTTCAAAGCATATTTCCGGATGGTGCGTCCGACACCGTTTTCATCGTTTGTCTCCGCGATATAATCGGCTTCGGCTTTCACCTCGTCCCAGGCATTTCCCATAGCGACGCCGAATCCGGCGTACTGAATCATCGGAATGTCATTTGGCGCATCGCCGAATGACATGATTCCATCTCTCGGAAGGCCCAGTTTTTTTGCGAGAATTATAAGTGCTTCCGCTTTAGTGGAATGGGCACTCCCCATCTCGACATTGTTTTTAACCGATGATGTCACATGTGTGTTCGGGATCGCTTCTATCATCGGCCGGACTTTTTCCAGCCGGTCTGTATCATAAAAAAAGAAGTTGATGTTCTCCAGTGTGTTCCGGCGCTCCCGCATAAACCCCGCCAGATCATCCATCGGTTTTCTCGTTGTCAGCACGTATTCTTTGTTGCGGTACACGCTTCCGTTGATCCGGATATCCTCGTATAGATTGCGCTGAATGTATGGCTGCCCATCGCAGAAAGCTTCCAGCATTAATTTCTCCCTCTCCGCCAGTTCGATAGCTGCATCCACCGCTTCCGGAGCAATGTAGCTTGAATAGATAAACTGGTTTGTGCGAAGATCGGTGATATGAGCTCCGTTCGATGTAATCGCGTACTGCATACCCTTAATTCCCAGCACGACCTTCGGAAGCGACGTGAATGCTCTTCCGGAAGCGACCACGATCGAAATGCCGCACGCCAGTGCGTCCTGAAGCGCTTGCCTGTTATATTCAGAAAGACAGTTGCTGCTGTTCATCAGTGTCCCGTCCAGATCCATTGCGATCAACTTTATATTCATTCCTGAACTCCCGATATAATTCAAAAAAAGACTGCCGCGTCTCTGCGGCAGTCCGTAATTGCGTTATAGAATTATTCTGCATCCTCTGCAGCATCTTCCTCAGCATCCTCCGCCTCATTCAGCGCAGCCTTGATGCTCAGACTGATTCTTCTTCTATCCGGATCGATGTCCATGATCTTAGCCTTAATCATCTGACCCAGTGAAAGCTCATCCGAAACATTCTCGACTCTCTTGTTCGCGATCTCAGAGATATGAACAAGTCCGTCAAGTCCGGCTTCCAGCTCAACGAATGCGCCGTACTCCTTGATCTGTACGACCTTGCCGTCGATAATCTGACCGACTTTGTACTTCGTTCCAACGAGAGTCCACGGCTCCGGCTGAGTCTGCTTCAGGCCAAGAGAAATCTTGCCCTTCTCGCGGTTGAGCTGCAGGATCTTGACATTGATGATATCGCCAATGCTCAGAACCTCCTGCGGGCTCTTCAGCTTGCCCCAGGAAATTTCAGAAATGTGCAGCAGTCCGTCAACTCCGCCGATATCCACGAATGCACCATAGTCGGTAAATCTCATAACTTTACCTTCTACGATGTCCCCTACATTCAGGTTATCCCAGATCTCCTCGACCTGCTTACGCTTCTCTTCTACTAGTACAGCTTTTCTGGAGAATACAGCTCTGTTACGCTTGTTGTCGACTCTGATTACCTTGATATCGACAGTCTGACCAATGAAATCATCCGCCTTCTCGACATATTTGTCCGAAAGCTGGGACATCGGTACGAAACCTGTGACCTCCTTGTAAGCTGCGATCACTCCGCCGTTTACAGCCTTGACCAGTTTAACGGAGAGCGTCGTTTTGTTCTCCATGGCTTCGTTGAGTTCTTTGTAGTTCTCATTGATCTCAAGTTTCTTCTTAGAAAGAAGAATTCCACCGTCGTTATCATCTGTCTTCAGAACTTTCGCCTGAACTTCATCTCCTTCTTTGAAGAGATCCTTCAGTGTCTGCCCTTCCTCCAGTCTGACTTCGTTCTTCTTCAGAATTCCGTCTTTCTTGCATCCGATATTAACGATGACTTCATCATCGGTAACCTGATGCACTTTTCCATCAACAATTTCTCCAGGTCTCGGTAGACGTAAAGAATTCTCAATGTCATCCATGTAATCCATCATCGGATTCTTCTCAGTGTTGCTTGTGACATTTTCGCTCATACTAGCAATAACCTCCTTAATAATCCGCTCAGGTGTGGATGCACCCGCGGTTATACCTATTTTATTATATTTCTGATAATCTTTCAACTGTAAATCGGATTTATTTTGAATAAATAGCGTATTTTTGCAATTATTTTTTGCAATCTCATACAGCTTTCTGGAATTTGAGCTGTGCCGGTCTCCGATCACGACCATTAATTCCACTTTGGCCGCCAAATCTGCGCATGCCTGCTGCCGTTCCCGCGTCGCGCTACAGATTGTATTGTGAAGCTCATAACTCCATCCGGCCTGATCCATCACAGACAGGATCCGTTTCAGTTCCTCTTCCCGGAATGTCGTCTGACATACGACAACCGGGGCATCGTCCGGCTTTTTCTGACTGGCAATAAAACCAGCTGCCTCTTCAGCGTTCTCCCAGATCCATGCTGAATATCCGCACCATCCATTAGTTGCAGTAACTTCAGCATGTTCCCGATTGCCGATAATAATCACCCGAAGCCCGTTCTCATATGCCTTTCGGACGATTTCATGTATTTTCGTTACAAAAACACATGTCGCATCTACCAGTGACACGCCGCTCTTCTCTGCTGCTTCGTAAAAAGCACGCGGCTCTCCATGCGAACGCACGATCACTATGTCATCCGGCTCCGCCTCATCGATGTCGTGAATCATTCCGACGCCTTTCGATTCCAGCTCGTGAATGACGTTCTGATTATGGATCAGCGGTCCGCAAGTATACAGCGGATGAGAGCCATCACTCTTGTGAATCTGCTCCACCGTCTCATCTATCGCCCGTTGAACACCGAAGCAGAAACCTGCTTTGTCTGCCCGGATAATTTCTCTCTCGATCGCTCTATTCCTCCTGTCTGTCAATTATTGCTATTATATATGATTCGTCATTCGAATGCCACAAAAATTATAAACCAAGATGTGCGGAAAAACCGGTATGCTCCGGAATTTCCGCATTTTGATTACTCTTCTAATCTCTTCGCTGTCCGCTGCAGCAGGCGCCGTATGCCCGCCCGGCTTCCATCCACTTCCATCTGATGACGAAGCCGGGTCAGCAGATCGCTTTCCCGCACTTCTTCCGGCCTGAGAATCCGGAACGCAGACATTCCCCACTTATACATAAAATCCTTCTTATGTGTATCCGGATAGAACAGGATTCTCACGCTATTAAATGTCAATTGATGATTCCGGCAGTATATCAGCTCCGGTTCGATCAGGTACGCCGAAGCAGGTATCAGATGATCTTCATTGATATCATCAATATCAAGAAGAATTTCCATTAACCGGATACGATCAACGGTGCTCATAGTCCGTAAATTGATCTGCTCCATCCCGCACAAGTCATAGACGAAGACGGTTGTATTTTCCTGAACTTCGACCGACATATGCAGAAAGGTGCCTGCCGTATCGAGCGTCAGAACATCTGAAAGATATTCCGGAAGATGATATCCTGAGATCTGCTGTCGCAATTTCATCGGTTGATGCACCTCCTTCCTCAGATCTAGCCGCCGCACTTGGCGCACGGCGTATAGCCTCTTTTCTTTGCTGTTCCACGTTCGACTTCGATGCAGTTTCTCTGTAGTACAGAGCATCCCGGCAGATGATAAGAATCTCCATATTTCGGAAAATAGTAAACAAGACTTCCAATCGCCGCTTCTCTGCTCCCGCACAGCGGACACCCATCATACTCTTTTTTAATAGCACGGGTCAGCGGAGCTGCTGTACAGGCAGTACGGACAAAAGTACACGACTCATCATGATACCGCTCTCCTTCTTTCGGGAAGATAAATACCGCTTCAGCGTCTGTATCCTGAAAGTCATCTTCGTCCATCGGTGAGTCATCACGTATCTTTCCGGTATATGCGCGCGTGATCAGGGCCGCATCATACGCTGCGCGGCTTCCTAAGCCAAGCGGATTATTCGTTTTCATATTCATCCGGATCGTCAGAGCGATCAGTTCATCGTTTCCATCCCGCTCTGCCCGGTACGCATAATCCGTAACCAACTGCTGTTTGACGACTGAATGTCCGTTCCGGATTCTCCGCTGCACTGCTGCCGGAAACACCGGATTGTATTTCGCTGTCTGCGCCTCAATCGCACTTTTTCGCAGCTCGGTTGCCAGAATAAAATTAGCATCTTCTATACTCGCATAATACAGCACGATCGATCCGAGTACGGTCATCGCCATCAGAAATATCGGAAGGGCGATTGCAGCTTCTACTACGTAACTGCCTTTACGTCCGATCGATTTACAGGCTTTAACGATATTGGTCTTTAAAAGCGTATCTGTGACCATTGACGCAATATGCAAAACGAACTCCTCCATAATATTCTTCCCAGTTGAAATCCCGATAATAGCGATATTTCATGTTGATTTGAACGATATCCATGACTCGGAGCAGCCGAACGTTATCATTCATGATCAGCAGCATTGCCGTCAGATAGTCGTCGTAAGTCAGACCTTCCAGGATCGAAGAATGATCAGTCTGGTCTTTGTCTTCCTTATGAAGCCTGTCTTCATTCTCATGAAGATTCCTTCTCGCGTCATCATATAACTTCTCTTTCACATCATCGCTGTCCAGGACTGAACCGAAATCGGTCTTCCAACTCTCCGAAGTTTTGATTAGCGGAACTCGTCCGCCATCCAGAAGGTCTTTTATATCCTGCTTCGCCTCCAGTGCAGCCCATGCTTCCATGATCAGTGCCTGCGTCGCAGCGCCGGCCGGCCCCGGAGTGATCAGTTCCGCTGCAGTCGTTACTATTTCCACTTTCTCCGGATCTGAATACAGATATGTCAGATTCAGCGCATTGCGAATGAGAAAAATCTTCCTCTGGCAAGAAGATGCGTTCTTCTCATCATCTGCTGATCCATTCAGAACGTATTCCATCTCATTTGAAAAGAAATGCTTCTTTGAATCAGCTGTTGTCACCCGGCTGTTGAAATATTTTCGTATGAAAAGCATTTCAACAGTCATTCCGGTGCCGCTGTCTGATGCGATGTTTTTGAATTCGCCTTTCTTCATACGCCGGATCAGGCTGCTGATGTCGACCGTGTTCTTAATACCACTGGAAGGCAGCGTATCCAGCACCACTTTGTTCCGTATGATTCTGGACTCGGAATTGCTGCTTTCTTCCCCTGCGCGGACATCTCGCTGATGTCTCTTTGTCATATTCTTTAATGTATCTGCAGTTTCCAATGCGAAGCTTTTCCTGAGCGCTTTTTTGAAATTCGCCGGATCCCGCATTTCATAACCGCTCAGGTCTGTAACCGGCGCTTCCATACGAATCCTAAGCTTGCCTTTTATAGAATAGTCCATATAATATTGAAGCTTCTCTGAAATTTCATATTCCCCGCCGTGAAACGCCATGATGTGGTAGTCTTCCAGAAGATGACGGTCATATTCTGACAGAATGGCTTTTGCCCATATTCGTCCAAAAACTTCAGATTCACTTCGTACCGCCCATCCTCTGGAAATCAATATCGCCGACAGAACTGCTGCAGACATTGCAACCGTGATCATTGCCAGCAGCACCGTCGCTGAACCTCTTTTATTTCCCATCTGCAAGAACCCCGGCCCGGACGATCCGGTCTTCATTGAACATATATGCGCGGATCTCGATATTCTTGCGCGGATGGACAGCAAGAAGCCTGTCTGAAAGCATATTCACTGTTTTCGTCCGCTGATATACCTCAACCACCGTCGTGTCCGCTTCATCCCAGATTTTCATTACATCCAGATGTGCCTTTGCTCCCGTAACAGTGATTTCGAGATAGAATACAAACATTCGCAGGATCAAAGCGGCTGCCAGTATGATGACTGGCAGTACGACAGCGGCTTCGGTCATCTCGGAACCTCTCCGGCTCTTCCACAGACTCGTCTTCATCAGAACTTGCTCGCATCCAGCCTTGAAAACACGTCATTAACAAATGAAGTAATCTGCGTTTTAAAAAGAATTCCAATCGCTACAGCAATTAATATCAGAAGTGCTGCCTGCACCAGTTCCATGCCGGAACAGCTTCTCCACCATCTAAATACTTTCATTTCCCCAATCCTTTCTCCTCAGACCGCGATTCGCATGCATCCTCACATTGTCAGGATCGCCGGTGTCATGGTTATAACAATCAGTGTTACTAAAAGCAGTCCCATCGGATATGCCATCTTCGCATCAATCATCTTTCCGCGTTCGGATGCCATGATTTTTCGTTCTTCCCACAGGAACTCACTTTCTCTGGTCAAATTCTCGATTACATCGCTCCCCCTCCTTTCATTTTCGATTAATATGGTTGTGATCCGCAGCAGTTCCTTAACGTTGCATTCTCTCGCAAATTCATTGATCAACATAGCAGTGCTCACACGATGATCCGGGTTTTGTTCAGACAGCTGCACCAGACGTTTTTCGAATGCAGACCTCCGATCCTCCGGAATCAACAGATAGCTCTGGCAGATCCGGTCGAATGCATCACTTAATATAATGCCCGCATTCATCAGCATTACCAGCTGATTGACAAATCGCGGCAACCCCTGTATGATGGCCTGGCGTTCAGTGTCAAAAGACTTTTTGCCTTTTGTACAATGCGAGTATATTACGATAGAAATAGCTGCAAGATACAGGATTCCGACAATCCGGACGTCATCGTTCTTCCGTCCTCTTTTAATCCATTTCAGCCTGCTTCCATCCGAGAGCTCGTCCGGAAGCATCACCCGACGTTCTTTCGATTCACCGAGAGAACGCAGTATCTGATCCACTTCCATTTCTTCGGATATCCGGCGTTCCTCTTTCGCCGCATCGCGATCTGATTTTTCCTCTGTTTTCTTTGTTTCATCAGGAATCTTGCCGGATAATGTAACTTCTTTTCTAATCACCCCGTCTTTACTGTGAATCTCTACTGTGAACGGATATTCCTCTAACTTCTTCAGAGATCGTCGTTCGATTCCGACAACAGTGCCTTCTTCGCCGATAATGTATTTTCCATTCTCGATTCCGCTTTTAATCACAATAGATGCCGCAAAAAGTGCCGCGACCAATGTGAATGTATATAAATTTCTGACGGCCTTTTCGTCATTTCGAAATTCGAGGATCCAGCTTCTTAATCTGTCCACTTTATATACCCACTTTCACAATTCGCTGTATCAGCTCGTATATCCCCAGGTCGGCTGCTGCAACACCAGTCATGACCAATCGTCCGGCCAGCGTCTCATACATCGGTGCAATATAGTCCGGCGCAGCTATATTCAGAAACAGAACTATGATCACCGGTATTGAAAAAATTACCATTCCTTCTGATTCCTTTCGCCGGACAAGTTCACGTATTTCCCGATCAATTGTCATTTTATCGATAATCATCGCCGCAGCGCGGTTCATCGCAAGGATCAGGCTGGCTCCGGTCTTCTTGCAAGTGGAATACATGGCTGCGAAATCGATGACATCTTCCATACCACTCATCACTGCAAGGTCCGTAACCACATCGACATCGTCCTCATTGCCGGTATCGATCCTCTCATAGACGATCCGGAGTTCTCTTACGAGGACTGCCTTCTCTTCATATATATCGATCAGTTCCGGTATCGATTCGCCGATCGCATCTTTCATCGACCGCCCGGCCCCAATCGCCGTCGACGCGATGAAAAGGAAATCTTTAAACTGCGTCAGATAGTCCCGCCTCCGTCGATCCATCATCTGATTGACCACGATCGATTTAACTCTCGGAAAAAACGGCACGATGACAATTGAGAACAGCAGATTCTTATAAAGAAGATGAGAAATCAACACCGCCCCGGCAGCAGTAGCTAGGTAAAACAACCGTTCCTGATCTTTGGACAGACGAAGCACGCTAAAGTCTGTCATCTCTACCGCCCCTTTCCAGATTCTCGCGATGAATCAGATGGTTTTCTGTACGGCACAGTTCGCCCATCCGATTCATCTGGTAAAGGTAATTCAGCTCGTAATCCTCTCCGTCAGAACCGACAAGCTCCGCGACTTCCACAACCTGGCGCATGCCATTCCGGCCCCGCCGGAGATGAACAAAGATCTCAATGGCATTTGCAATCTGATTCTTGATGGAGCGAATTGGTATCTGCGCATCCATAAGGTACATGTTCTCCAGACGATTCAGCATGCCTTTGATCGAATTCCCGTGTCCGGTTGAAAAGCTTCCGGAATGTCCTGTGTTCATAGCCTGAATCATATCCACCACCTCTCTTCCTCTCACCTCGCCGACGATGATCCGGTCCGGCCTCATTCTTAAGCTTGTACGTATCAGCATTTCCATCGTCACTTCTCCTTTCCCGATCGAATTCGCGCTCCGGCATTCCAGATGGACCTTGTTCTTCAAATGCCGCACCTGAAGCTCGGACGAATCTTCAATAACGACCACGCGTTCTTCATCACCGATGCAGGCAGCCAGCGCATTCAGCATCGTCGTCTTTCCGGACGATGTTCCTCCGCTGATAAAAATGTTGTATCCCGTCTCTGCAAGTGCGCAGAGATCCTCACTGCATTCCTCAGTCAGACTGCCAAAGCGCACAAGATCAGACATAGTGATTTCACATTCGGAAAATTTTCGAATCGTAAGTGCCGGGCCGTTGATTGCCACATTACGAAGAACGCCATTGATTCGATAGCCATTTTCCATCCGCGCATCGACGATCGGATTCGCCTCATTGATCTCACGGTGAACATCCGATGCAAACATGCGGATCACGCCTTCCAGCTCGTCAACCGATGTAAAAGCATCATCAACCGGTATCAGCTTTCGGCTGCGTTCGATGAAAATCGAGTCCGGTCCATTCACCATGATCTCATTGATCTCCGGATCTTCCAGAAGTTCGGCAAGTATTCCGTACTTGCTCCGAAGACGCCGCAGTATCGCTTCGACCACCGTCTGAAGTTCGGAAAAGTCCACTTTGATCGCAAACTCACTTTTAAAAAAAGTATCTTCCACCAGATCATTTATCAGGCGCTCTTCATCCTCCTTCCCAAGAGAACCGTTCTGATCGGTGAGCTGTTTGCGAATTTTACGTACCGTCTCTTCGATCTCTCTGCTGTATTTATTCACAATTTCCTTCATATTCTGCCATCCTTCTGTACCAGGAGTTCTGCCAGTTCCTGCGCACGCATCGGACTGATTTCATCCGTGCCGATCGGTACCACACTTTCCGTTCCGAACAGTTCCTGAATCCGATAAATATCCGCTCTTTCTGACGTACAGCAGAAGACGCTGCTTTCTTTGATCAGCTTAAGATTCTGTTCGGAAAAGTTATCTCCAAAATGCAATATGATGCAAGGAAAGAGATGAGATAATCCGGCCGTCAACCGGCAGATTTCGCCAGACGGGATCCAGGTCAATTCATTAAAGCCATCCGGTATGCGGAATTGATAAATATCATTCGTGTCTTTATAAAAGAAGGCATCAACCGGAAAATTTCTTCCGCTCTGCATGTAATAAATCATCTTACGCAGCGTCCGCTCTGTCCCATGCTGTTCGTTAGTCTGCCACTGAAGGCATGTAAGCGGCATCCAGAGAACTCGCAGCCCATACGAATATGAAATCTGCCGCGCCACCATCAAAGAAAGCGCTTCGCTTACCGCTGACGGACCCAGAGACGCAAATGCCAATCGAAAACCGGGAGTCTCTTTCTGAATCCCGATCCCTGAAAATTGATAAAAACAGATCGCAAGATCTCCGATCAATTCCTTCACGGGTTTATATTTGTATAAAGCATAAGGTCCGCTGCCCTCAACCACATGACGGGACGGATCGGCACTGAGAAACACCATGCCGGGCAGCAGCTTTCCGTCCCCCACATCTGTTACCAGAATCTTTGAACGATCGGTGGTAAAGTCCTTTCCAATTTCTATAAATATATCCGGCCCGGCATTAGCCATTCTCTCGGCGAGCGCCTTACAGAACGCCTGGTCTCTCATCACTAATTTGATCTTCATTGCATCCTCCGTTCGTTCTGACGCAACTAATCTATCATCATATCGTTTCCCCTTCAGTACAATGTTTTTTCATATCGCATCAGGCTCGCTTCTCAACATATGATTTTTCAAAAAATACAGCTGAGAAAAGTCAGACCTTATCCGACTCTTCTCA
>Ga0256406_1004760_pt1 | contig 15167 bp, 10 predicted proteins | sample RumenRJG_03DNA_FD_185986 | JGI IMG/M metagenome (GOLD analysis project Ga0256406, IMG submission 185986) | Bovine rumen microbial communities from Lethbridge, Alberta, Canada - RJG_03 | ecosystem: Host-associated > Mammals > Digestive system > Stomach > Rumen | place: Canada: Alberta | collected... | reverse complement strand
GTAGCACTGGTTTTGAAAAAACTATTGAAATATAATTTTGTGTTTGTGTTAAATCATACAAAGTATAATCTGTCTTGTAATAATAGTATGGAATAGATATATCTGATAAATCGTAGTCAACAAAATAGTAAGAAAAACCATCATGACCAAGTGTAGCAACTTTTAGATGCTCGTTGTCTAAATAATAATCAATTTTATATAATACAGAAACAACAGGAACTAAATAAGTCTCCAACTGTCCAACACCGGCAAAAAGGTCGCTTATCTTTATTTTCCCTATAAATCCATAACCACTATATTTGCCGCACATTATTATGTATTCTTCATTGTATATCTTAAAATCAAAAACATACATATTTGGAGGCATCGCCCCATAATCAGCAGCATAACTATTTAAAGTTGTCTTGCAGAAGTAGGAAGTAGTAGTACTACTATTATTATCCCTACAAAGTGTAATAATATTTTTTTCATCATAGACTTCAACCTTTACAGTTTTTGGCTTAGGTTGAATATTTCTTGAATATCTTTCGCTACTATAACTTATCAGTCCTTGCATCTGTGCAAAGGTTATAATTTGCAAGAGCACTACTAAACATATAAAGAATATTAATTTTTTTCTCATAATGTATTGCTTTTTATTATTAATGCGGCAAAGTTACGAAAATATTTTCAAATAACAAAGGAAATAAGAGAAAATCTTTCAAAGTCAATGTGGCGAAATGTCCATTCAGGACTTTTGACACTTATTTTCTTCTAAAGAAAATAAATAATAAAGAAAACAAAAAAGGAGACTAAAACATTTAGCCTCCTTTTTTAATGTATAATATAAATTTTAGTATTCCCACATATCTTGTTCCATATTGAATAGAAGTTCTTCTACTCTTTCGGATTCATACAAGGCGTCCATTCCTGTAAGGTAATCACCTATTTGACGACCGTATGTATTTGTCTCACGAACAACGTATGATGTAAAATGACGTTTTTGGAAAATATCATCGTATGTACGTCTTTCAGCATCGTTATATGGATTATATACCTCTGTATTTGCTAACAAATCTCTAACTTCAGGGTCATTGAACCGCACCCAACCGATAGTCATTGGAATTGTAACTGCATTCTCATCTTGTCCTTGTTGCATATAATAAACCAAAGAAAAGCCTACGATTCTTACGTCTCTTACACTTCTTTGTTTATCTATGAACCAACGTTCTTTCAAACGAAGGGTTTTGATGTCTTCATTTGCCATAGCTGTAACGATGACAGTATCTTTCATATACTCTGTGCCATCCAAGTCATAGTATGGAACCTCCTCAGTTCTACGATTTCCCATAGAAGCTTTTTGAGCAGCCCAATCATCTATCTCCTCTTTGAACTCATCATCTTTGTAGATTTTGATAAGACCTTCTGTTGCAGCTTTGTCTATCATTGTCCACATATTCATTCTTGACTGTTGAGGATCCAAAGGATAATAGAATACTTGGTTCATCTTCTCCCTAAAATCTATAACTCTCCAAACAGCATGCTCCCAAACAACGTCAGCAGCTCTAACGTATGGATAAGCAAAAGGTTTCTTAGCCTTTCTAACTATTGGACGTTCATAGAATTGGTCAAATTCTTCATTAGATTCTGTATCATCTACTACTTGTGCAAACAAATTTCCACTCATAAGGAATAATGCACCTAATATTAACAGAGATATTTTCTTCATCTTATAAAATATTTTTTAGTTGTTATTATCTCATTTATTGTATTGTAAATACCATAGATTGATTGCTTGCAGCTTTCTCTCCATCTGGTCCTTTTACTCTAAGTTCGTCAATGAAGATTCTGTTTCCTCGTCTTAGTTTTTGAATCTTGTTGATCATTTCTGGAGTGAAAGCATTTCCTCTACCTTGAATAGGAGCTTCGCCATCACCACCAGCATAGAACATAACTTTATAAGTAGTTACATTATATTGAACAGGAAAATCAAATCCTTCCATATCTACACGGAAACCTTTCATAGCAAGCAATGTTTCCTTTGCAATCTTTCCTCCTGAATAGGTTCCTATCTTTACAGTTGGCTTTGGCATCATCTTTATTCTAAATTCCATAGAACCAAGATTTTGAGTTTTGTTGCCAATTCTTGCCGCTGCATTGATAGTACATTTACCCTGTGTTTTTACATTTACTATGTAAGAACCACTACCATCGGGACGGATTGTTGCACCATTGGAACCAGAAATACTAACAACTAAGTCTTTGGAATTAACTCCAGGAGCACCAACACTTACTGGATTATCTACACCAATATAAAATACATTCATCTTGGTTGCAGAAATAGTAACAGAAGGAGCAGCAACGAAGTATTCACCTTCAAAGTCGTATGGTATTTCACCTGTCTCACGCTTTACATATACAGTGCCTTTGTATTTCTGTGGTCCTAATGCTCCAGCACCAAATTTAAGTTTCAATGTACCAGAGTCTCCAACAATGTTTTGTCCTCTGACATCACCTCTAAGTTGAGAACGAGAATCGTATGCAGCAACAATAACGTCTGCCTCGTATGAGTCTCCCTGCATTACGTATGTAGATTTAGGAATAACTCTCGCTTTAACCATATCAAATTTAAAGTCGTCAGCAGAAATAGAAGAATATAACGAATTGATAAGGTCATACTCTGAGTTTTCTATCTCAGATTTTAATTTATTAAGTATAACCACATCTGCAGCTAAGACAGTGTGATAGAAATTATACATCTGCCAATTAAGTTCTTGCCCTGCTGCATTTTTATGCATGCTCTTAGTATCTATTTGGACTTTCTTTAATTGTGGTTTAAATCTATCGTCACAAAGTTTTAGCATTTGTTCTTGATAAGCGTCTATCTTCTTTTTGATTTCTATTGCCTTACCTGCACTTCCGTCTTCAGTTCCAGCACAAAAATAATAGGTAGGAGCGTCATAGTTATCTTTCTTTTCTATAGCATTGAAACCCTGTTCTTTTATAAGTTTCTTAACTTCTGCAACAGGCTTGCCATCTGTATGTGAGATAACTCCGTATTTTATTTCATCCAAGTAGTCTAATATTTCCTTAGTGGCTATTCTTACTTTCTTAGCCTTTTCCCAGTTTGGTCCTACTTTCCCTTGGTTGTTGTTGTATGCATTCTCAAACATTTGGTAAGCGCTCTCGGTTTTGGAAAGAAGCAAATTATTTGTTACTTCCAAACTATCGCCTACTGTAATGAATGACTGCAAAATCTCCGCTGACACATTCAGTGCTAACATCGCAGTGTAGACCAAATACATCATGGTAATCATTCTCTGCCTTGGGGTTTCGGGACAATTTGTAGCAGCCATAATCTATATCTTTATAATATATTCTTAATTAATAACCAATAAATTAACCTTTAACCTGCATTGCAGCAAGCATATTACCATATATGTCATTCAAAGAAGCAACTTTCTTTGAAAGAGCATTTACTTGTTCTTTATACTTCAATACATTTTCTGCTGTATCAGCAAAATTAACAACAAGATTGTCTATTCTTTCCTGAACATTTTTAGTTGCCTCAAGTTGAGCAGTAGAATTCTGAATTTGCATTTCATATAAAGCATTAATAGAAGATAGACTTGAAGCCATTGTCTTCAATCCATCTATGTAAGAAGCATCTCCTACTGATAATGTGTTTGCAGTTTCTTTGTAAATATTAGCCAGAGTAGAAACAGCACTTGTAGCCTCTTGAACAGAAGCAAGATATTCTCCTGAAGCAAGCAAATCTTTGTTAAGATAATCTGCAGTCTTCTTGTATGCATTAGACAACTCAACAACACTATCAGAAGCATCAGAAACATTTTTAACAAATTTCTCTGAAGTCTCTGCTGCGTTAGCAACAGAAGTAAGACCCTCTGCTGTGTCGGAAAGTTTTTGCAAACCTTTACCTAAACTTTCTATTAATTCTGGACCTATCTTAGCATCTTCAAGCATTTTGTCTAACTTTTGAGTAGCACTTAAGCCAGGAACACCTCCTACTAAGCCCATTTCACCAACAGTACCATCTCTTTTATCTCCAAAAGCTTCAGGATTAGTTCTTTGTTTTTCATGAATAAGACGCTTCTTTTCATCTTCTTCTTGTGGAGTTAGACCCTCCATTCCTGCTAATTCAGGATAAACCAATGACCAATCGTATGTAACGTGTAATGGTTCAAAAGCTGAAAAAAAGAAAATTATAGCCTCAGTAAACATACCTACAATAAGTAGTTCTGTTGCAAAAGGCCAGTGATTAATTTTGAACAAGGCACCAATAATAACCACTGATGCACCTACACCATAAAGCTTTGCAGTTAATTGCTTATACGCTTTACTTCTTACTAATGTGTCTATTCCCATAATAAAATCAGATTTTTTAGTTTTTTGTTATTGTTATTATTTATTAATTCATTTACTTTTCTACAAACGACAAAATTACAAAATTTATTTTAAATAACAATAATTAAAACCTTATTTTATTTTTTTATCTACTTTTTTTGAACTTCCTACTAATACGAAGAAACAATTCGAAAGGTTACATCAAGCTGAAATAAAATCTTTTAAATTAGCTGAAATAAATCGATAAAACGATGATTTAAATTATTCGGCTTTTTGTAGAATAAGTTTGTAATGTTCTTTCAACGTATCACTCCAAGAATTTTGTGGAGAAGAAATCGCTTCCATTGCTTGTTTTGCCTTGGAATACTCGCCCAAATTAAAAAGCACCCATGCATAAGTATCTATATAAGTATCGTTATCGGGCTGTATCATCATAACTTTTTCTATCATAGACAGGGCTCGTTTTAAATCTTTTTTCTCTAATGCAAGATAATAAGCATAATTATTCAACACGGGAACATTATCAGCATTAATCTTTAAAACTTTATCATAAAAAGAAAAACACTTTTCTCTATCTCCTAATTCATTGTAGCAGTCGCCAAGGTTTCTGTATAAGTCTTCCAACACCACCTCATCATTTCCAGCTACACTTATGCCTAAATTAAAAGTTTCAACAGCGTCTTTGTACTCACCTTTTATTTCCTGATTTATTCCTTTAAAAAGATAAGGTATAGGTTGTTCTGGATAGTTTTCTATTGCTTTATCCGCTACAGAAATAACCCCATCTGGCATGTCAAAATTACTCATAGCAAATAAAGTATTTTGAAACAGATTATAATCTGTGCAACCTTTTTCTATTGAAGCGACACCTGTAGTAACAGCTCTAAAGAACTCTCTTTTTTTCATATAACCTGTATTCAACAAAGCATATAAACTACAGTCATTAGTATCTACAGTCTCTGCTGCTTGTAAGCAAGCAAAAAAACGCTCAAATGTCTTATCATCTGTATCTACATCTTTGCCATATACAGAATAAACTATACGAATCTTGCTTTGGGTGTCAATATTTTTTTGCTTCATTGCATTATTCAAGTAGTAAAAAGTAGAGTCCTGATCACCTTTTATCATATAGTAATTAGCAAAAGTAACATTGAGATTTTCTTCCTCAGGATCAATTTCCCTTACCTTATTGTAATAGTATAGTGCTTTATTGTAGTCCTTTTCTTTCATCTTCATTTCTGCAAGAATAGACAAATAACGACTTTGAGTTGGAAAGTTCTCATGCAATTTTAGCATTTCCTGCTCAGCTTTCTTTATATCATTCAATTCTCTATATAGTTGAAACTTTTGCAGTGAAGTAGTTTCATTTACTCCGAATTTTTCTTCCATTCTATCTAAAACAGAGAGTTCTTTTTTCGTATCTTGCTTAACATGATAAATCAAAGACAACTGTTGCCAATATTCTAATGTTTCAGGTTGCTGTTTTACTATCTTCTCCAACACTTCTGCGCATTTATCATAATCTTGTATAGCAGCATATAGTTCACATAATTGTAATTTATACCATATATTATCATCGTCTGTTCCTACTGCATGTTTAGAATAGTCAATAGCTTTAGAATAATCTTCCTTCTGCATATAGATACAAGACAAATAATACATGGATGTGGCTGAGTTTTTATTGTTTGCTAAAACATTCTTAAACAAAGACTCTGATTTGTTTATATTGCCTTTATTAAACTCTGTTACAGCATCTATTATCAAAGCATTCTCTTTGTAGTTTTCTGGTTTAGAAATTGCAGTCTTTTTGCTTGTAGTACAACAAGCAAACAAAAAAACACATAATGATATTACAATTATTTTCTTTAGCATATTATTCCTTTATATTACTATAAGAACCCAAGGAAATATCCTTTGCTTTACCTGAATAAACAGCACCTTCTCCTATCATTGAATTATCCAATATAGCATTGTCTATTCTTGAGTCTTTACCTATTATAGAATTTGTAATGATTGAATTTTCTATCATAACACCATCTTCCAATGTTACGTATGGACCAATAACACAATTATCTAATCTTACATTTTCCCCTATATAATATGGTGGTATAACACAAGTATTATTTACAGTTACATTAGTGTGCATCCCTCTCATTTCTTCTCGCATTTCAAGAAGTTGTTTGTTGGTATCCACTACTGCATCTTTATTTCCACAGTCCATCCATTTGCTGACTGTTTCTGTTGTGAAACTATATCCTGTTTGCAACATATTCTCAAGACAGTCGGTAAGTTGATATTCTCCTCCTTTTACAATATTATTATCAATCAATCGCTTTATTTCACTGTAAAGTCTTTCTCCGCTTTTAAAATAATAGATACCTATAATTGCTTCTCTACTAACAAACTCTTTTGGCTTTTCTACAAACTGTAATATTTTTCCTGTAGTATCATCTTTCTTTACAACTCCAAAAGCAGATGGATTTTCAACTTCAGATGTCCAAATAATACCATCTTTATTTAAATCCATAGTAAAATCTGCATTGAAAAGTGTATCCGCAAAGGCAACCACTACATTCTCCTTCAATAAATCCTTAGCTTGCCACACTGCATCAGCTGTTCCTTTAGGCTCTTCTTGATAAAAAATTCTTCCTTTTGCTCCTAAACTTCTTGCTACTTGAATAAGATCTTGCTCTACTTTTTCTCCAAAATGTCCTACCACAAAACCAATATTATCCACTTTGCCTCCACATGTTTTAACTATATCCTGACAAAGTATTTTTACTATCTCTTTATTGCAAACCTTAACTAATGGTTTGGGGGTGGAAAGTGTATGGGGTCTAAGCCTTTTACCCATACCTGCCATAGGTATTATTATATTCATATTCTTTAATCTTTTATTTTGTAACTTATTATTATTTTTTCAAAATATCATTATATTTCTTTATATCGTGAAGAAGGTTTACCGCTTGTTTTACTTCAGGATCATGATTTATATATGCTTCCACTCTACCCTTTTGATTGTAATATCTGACAATAATCTCGCTTAACAAAACTTCACTTATTTCATCTTTAAACTTATACAAATCATTCTTTTTATCATTCTCTATTTTTAGTTTCATAGCATCAAGCTGATTAAGTATATCTTCATCACACTTGTCTTTCCTTGCTACATCCAAAAGTTCCTTTAATGAATATTCCGTAGGAGTGGTATAGGAATAGTCCTTATTCTTTAAGTATAAAACAAAGTCATCATATATTTCATCAGTTATTTTAAAATTTTTAGCACTTGGAATGGATTTGTGTTTTTTTGCAAACTCTGTTGCATAATCAAATATCAGACTTTTCCCTACAAGAGAAAAGAGAATACTACTACCATACTCTGGTTCAATTGCTATATCTGGCTCTATTCCATAACCATCATAAACAACTCTGCCATTTCTTGTTTTAAAAGCAGTACGCAAACTATCATTAATTTTATTTGCTCTACCTAAAGAATCTCTATGAGAATAATCTATTGCTTGAATACATCTACCACTTGGAATATAGTATTTAGATACAGTTACTTTCATTTGTGAATTATAGACAAGAGGGAGAACATTTTGTACTAAACCCTTACCAAAACTTCTTTGCCCCATTATAACAGCACGGTCTATATCTTGCAAACTTCCTGCTACTATCTCACTTGCAGATGCAGAAGAACCATCAACCAAAACAACCACAGGAATATCTTTATCGACAACTTTCTTTGTTGTCCTAAATGTTTGACTCTTTTCCTGTGTTTTTCCTTTTGTACTAACTACTACTTGACCTTTATCAACAAAAATATTTACTATATCTACTGCTTCATTCAATAATCCCCCTCCATTACCTCTAAGGTCTAAAATAAGTCCTTTTATATTTTCTTTTTTTAGATTATTAAATGCTGATAGAACATTATTCGCAGCATTTTTAGTAAATTCATTAAGCTTAATATAGCCTAAATCCTCTCCTATTATTCCACTGTAAGGAACATTTGGAAGAGTTATCTCTTTTCTTTTAAAACTAAAAGTCTTTTCTTCTTCGTTTCTTTTTATTTTAACCGTAATAGTTGAACCTGCTTGGCCTCTTAGAATTTCTCTCACTTGGTCTGAATTTTTTCCTTTAGCACTCTGACCATTTACTTCTATGATAAGGTCTCCTGCTTTCAAACCGGCTTCGTATGCTGGCAAACCTTCGTATGGTTCAGATATATATACACTATCTCCTTTTTGATGAATCAAAGCACCAATACCTCCGTACTCTCCCAAGAGTTGCAATTTCACATCTTCCAAATCAGACTCTGGATAATAATTAGTGTAAGGGTCTAATTTTGCAAGCATAGCATCTATTGCTGTTTTTATAAGATCGCCTTCGTTTATATCATCTACATACGTTGTGTAAAGCGTTTTATATACTGAAGAAAATATCTCAAGATTTTTTGAGAGTTCAAAACTTCTATCTGTTTTGTTTTCTTGAGCAGTAACAGATATAACAAGAAAACTAAATAATATTACAAATACTTTTTTCATATTATAATAATGTATCAAAAAAACGTTGCAAAGATAGTATTTAAAAATAAAAAAACGCTCTTTTTCTATTTTTTTTTAATAAAATTATCCATTTACAAAATTTATTTATAATTTTGCAAACCAATTTTAACACTGAAAAAAATAAGAAAAAAAGCAAAAAAAATGGCTGTAATAGGTAAAATAAGAAAACATTTTGGTTGGGGTGTAACAATAATAGTAGCCCTTGCAACTTTAGCATTTATCTTCAACGATTTTGGAAAAAGAAGAAGCCAAGCTACTGAAATAGCTAAGGTAGATGGTATGGAAGTAAGTTTTTCTGAATTTGAATCAGCAAGAGAAAGAAATGAGAACACTTACAAAGCTCGTACTCAAGATGGCAAACTTACTTCAGAACAACAATTCCAAGTAAAAGCTCAAACATATTATGAATTAGTTAGCGAAAAGCTTCTTAATCGTGAATGCGAAAAGTTAGGCATTGTAGTAGGTGAAGAAGAAATGAATGATATGTTTTTGGGTACTTTCCTTTCAAATGAAGTAAGACAACTATTCACAGACCCAACTACAGGTCAATTCAATGCACAAAATGTTCGTCAGGTTATGCAACAATATGATAAAATGCAGCCTGAACAACAAGCACAGTGGAATCAAATTCAAAAGAATGCTTATTCTGAAAGACTAAATTCTAAGTATGCTTCCCTTATTGCTGGCAGTTTCTATATGCCAAAGGCCATGGCAAAGCACATTAGCGACACCTACGACCAAACAACGGATGTTCGCTATGCTGTTCTTCCATTCTCTTCCATAGATGACGACAAAGTAAAACTTACCGACGAAGATTATCAAAAATATTATGACGAACATAAAAACGAATTTCGTTTAAGTGAAGAAATGCGTCAAGTTGAATTCGTTAAGTTTGAAGTAGTGCCTTCTCAAGCTGACATAAAAGCATTGGAAGATTCTGCAATGAGAGTCTTTGCCGAGCTTTCACAGACTGAGAAAGCAGATATGGATGGATTTATCTCTACTTCTTTTGACAATAATTATGACAGCAACTACTATGAACGTTCTGCTCAAAACATTGTTGCCTTATTTCCTGATACAATATTAAAAGGCAAGGGTGCAGGAAGCATGATTGAACCAAGAATCTCTGGGAACAATTGGATAATGGGTAAAATACTTTCTGAACAATCTCGACCAGATTCAATTAAATTCTCTCTTATAGCAGTATATAACAATAAGACAGGTGCAAGTGAGATAAAACGTACTCCAGAGCAACAAAAACTTCTTATAGATTCTCTTATGGGAGTAATAAAAGACTCTGCTTCTTTTGTAGAGAATGTTAGCAAATTCTCAGATGATCCTAACACAAAGAACAAACTTGGTGACATGGGTTGGGTTACAGACGGAACTATAATGGAAAGCATGTACGAGCCAATGATTAATTGTCCTGTTGGTGGACTATTCCGTTTTACTCGTCCAGATAGTGTAGGAGAATATATTATAAGAGTAACTGACAAAACCGTTGCTAAGCCAAAGATTCAAATAGCATCTGTTGTTATTGGCATTCGTCCAAGCGAGACAACAATAAATAACTTCAAAAACAAAGCTGATGACTTCTTGGCAAAGTCAAAGAACCTTGAAGCAATGAAGGCTTTGGCAAGCAAGCAAAATACTAATGTTCTTACTTCAACTATCAACGCTATGTCTTACCAATTAGATGGTACTCCATACGCAAGAGAGGCTATCTGCTGGGCTTTCGGTGATGTTGAGAAAGGCGATGTTGCAAATACAGTCTATGAACTACAAGATGCTAATCAATACAACACAATGTTTATCGTTATTGGTCTGAAAGACATACAAGAAAAAGGATTTATGACACTTGCTCAACTAAAAGAAAATCCTCAATTTGTGCGTATAGTAAAAATGGAAAAGAAAGCACAAATGCTTATGAAGAAAGCCAACGATATTCTTAAGACAACTAACACAATAGATGCTTTTGCAACAAATGCTAAGGTTGCTGTTGATACTGTTACTGGTGTTGATTTTTCTTCTCCTTACTTTGGTAAGGCAGGTGCTGAAATGAGACTTGTAGGAAAACTTTCTGTAGTAAAGAACACAGGTTTATTGAAAACTGCTGTCAAAGGTTTCAATGGTGTTTATGCAGTTCAAGTCGATAAGATTTCTAAACGTGCTGTTAAGGAAGACTTCAATATGATTTGCCAAACATACAACCAACGTATGCAACAAAGAATGCAACAATTGAACCCTATCGCTATTCTTTACAGAGACGCAAAGGTAAAGAACAACTTTGTTCAATTTGTGAATAAATAAAATCTTGTTGATTTCAATAAAAAGAAATAACCCTGCTGAATTCTGCAGGGTTATTTTTTTTGTCTTATACAAAATAATAAACATATATAAACGTTATTTAAATGCTTGTTCATTTTTTTTGAATTAATATTAAAAATATAAGTATATGAAGAAAAGAAACATTTTTATCACCCTTTTCGTTGCTGCTACTATGTTAGCAACAGTTCAAACCAAGGCTTGCACTAATTTTCTTTTTACTAAGGGTGCAACAAAAGACGGTTCAACAATGATTACATACGCTGCTGATTCTCATACCCTTTATGGGGAATTGTACTACACTCGTGCAGCACAATATGCAGCAGGAACTATGATTCAGGTAATAGAATGGGACACCGGCAAACCCCTTATCAAAATTCCGCAGGTAGCACAAACCTATACTACTGTTGGGAATATGAACGAATGGGGACTTACCATAGGTGAGACAACATACGGAGGTAGAGAAGAATGCTGGGATTTAGGCAATGGTATTGACTATGGCTCACTTATCTATCTTACTCTTCAAAGAGCAAAAACAGCCAGAGAAGCTATAAAAACCATCGCAGAATTTATGGCAACATACGGATATGCTTCAGAAGGTGAAAGTTTTTCTATTGCTGACGGTGATGAAGTTTGGATTATGGAACTTATCGGCAAAGGAAAACCTGTAATGGATACAATAAAAGATAAGAAAGGTAATGTAAAATCCATAAAAGCCAACAAAAAATGGACTAAAGGTGCTGTGTGGGTTGCAAGAAGAATACCTGACGGATATGTTTGTGGTCATGCTAATCAGGCACGTATCACTACTTTCCCTTGGCAAAAGAAAGGATCTTTTGTAAGTATCTCTTCTAAAAATCTTAAAGAGATCTTCCGTCCTGAAGTAGAGACAGTCTATGCAGAAGATGTTGCAGAGTTCGCAAGAATAAAAGGCTGGTACAACGGTAAAGATGAAGACTTTTCTTTCTCTGACACATACGCTCCTTTGACTTTCTCTGGTGCAAGGGGATGTGAAGCAAGAGTATATGCTATGTTCAACAGAGTCAATGGCAATATGAAACAATATGAATCATACGCTATGGGTAAAAATCTTAAAAACCGTATGCCACTATGGATAAAACCAGATCATAAGATTTCTGTTAATGAAGCTATGGACCTAATGCGCGACTACTATCAAGGCACTCCTATGGATATGTCTAAGGATTTGGGAGCAGGTCCTTTCAAATGTCCTTACAGATGGAGACCTATGAATTGGGAAGTTGATGGACAAAAATACATTCACGAAAGAGCTACTTCAACTCAACAGACAGGCTTCTCTTTTGTTGCACAGACTCGTAGTTGGATGCCTGCAAAAGCAAAAGGTATTCTTTGGTTTGGCGTAGATGACACTTACACTACTGTCTATGTTCCAATGTATTCTTCCATAAATGAAACACCTATTAACTTCAAAGAAGGTAATGGTTCCATGACAGAGTATTCTCCAACTTCTGCTTTCTGGAAATTCAATCAGGTATCTAACTTTGTCTATACTCGTTGGAGTGATATGATTGTAGATTTACAAAAGGTTCAATCCCGTTTGGAGAATTCTTTTGTTGAAGAGGTGAATAAATTGGATGCAAGAATAAAGAATATGACTGAAAGCCAGATGAGAAATGAGCTAACAAAATTCTCTCTTGCTAAAGCAGAACAAACATTCAACGAATGGTCAAACTTATACAACTATCTTTTAGTAAAATATATTGATGGCAACATCAAGAAAGAAAAAGATGGCAAGTTTGAAGAAACAGGATTCAGAAAAGGTGATGCAGTATTCCCTATGCAGCCTGCTTATCCTGCTGATTGGTACAGAATGATAGTAAAGGACCACGGCGATGTAATCAAAGACTTAGGAGAATAATTCTAATCAAACATAATATACAAAGTGTCTTGTAGTCTTTCTGCAAGACACTTTTTTTATTTTTATTAGTTCATTTTCTTTAAAAGAAAATAAGCGTCAAAGTCCTGAATGGACTTTCGCAAAACAAGAACCAAAAACAAAAACATTTGAATTGATACTTGGCGAGCATGGCAGGTTAAACGTGCTTCGCACGAATGTACAAGAATATCTATTAAAGAATGTTTATTAAAAAAGAAGTTCATAAACAAAGAAAGTTATCAAAGAATAAGTCTCTTGTTTATTTAAGATAAATAAAAATTTTTCTTAGTGAGAATCAATAGATTAAAAACTTTTGAAAAAAATAATTACAAAAACTATGTAGAACTTTTGTCGTTTTTGCGTACTTATATATATAATATTTTTTAGAACACGAAAGGAGGAAATATGAACAGCGGTTAAGAAAAACAATTGTAATAGCGTCAAACATCCAGTGAATGTTTCGCATAATCGCACTTATCATCGTGCGATGAAAATAAATCATATTAAATAACGTTTAAATAAAAAGGAGGATTCCGAAAAGCCTTTAATAGAGTAGGAAAAATAAAAAACATAAAAAATGAAGAAATTAGAAAATCTCGCAAAGATACTTTTTCTATTCTTTGCAATAGCAAGTTTTAGTTTAGTAATCGTTAGTTGCAGTGATGATGAAGATACAGTAAATACAACATTGGAAAAACTTATTAGTAGTGCATGGCATTTACAAAAATTTGTAGAGGATGATTCTGCTATATATCCTAAATATGAGAATGGATATGAAACTAATAAGTTATACACTGTAATCTTTTATGATAACTATTCTCTTACAATGAGAGCAAATCCAAATTGGCATGATGGAACATTTAGTTTAAATGAAAAATCAAATAACATAAAAATAGATATTACATTTAGCAGTCAAGCTATGCCTACTGAAAGTGAATTGAAAATGATAGAAGCTTTACAACAAACTGATAGAATAAAACTTGTAGGTAATAAACTACACTTATATTATGATACTAATAAGTATATGGAATTTGAGAAAATAAATTTAAATGTTTGGAACTCTAAAAAATAAAATTAAGATGAAAAAATTAATATTATTACAAATAATTTATTTGGTATAGAAGAAAAATACAAAATAACTATTATGAAGCAAGTTAATGTCTTAGTTTTTTGTTTATTTATTTTGACCGTTCAGTCATACGGTCAGAAGGACAAAACTTCAAAATCTGATTGTGGTTTTGGAATAACATATTCTTTTGAAACGTCCTTATCTGTCTTTGATAAAGATTTCAATAGTGCAGACATCTTTGAGAGCAATCCTGAAAACAAGATAAAAAATTCGGGTTTCTATAATATGTTCAGCTATGAACACAATCTTATATTTTCCAAAGAATTCTTATCGTGCTGGGGACTTTCTCTCGGTGTAGGATACAGCCACTTAGGCTTAGGGATAGATTTTGACAAGAACAATTATTGGAAACTTGTGGGTGCCAAGTATGAACTCTCTTCCTATACAATGCAATTGAAAACATATTTCAAAAGGGTGATTACTACAAGGTTAAGTTATACTCTCGGTTTTGGAATAAAGGTGTTTGTCTGTGATAAGTTGCATGCTTCGGAATATTTTGACTTTACAGGCAACTATAAACCAACTCCCGACATAGATAAGTTCTATGATTGTGACATGGGATGGCTTTCAGGAAATTTAAATGTAGGATTATATTACAAGCTAAATGACAAATGGAATATGTTTTCTGCTATTCACTATGAGAAAATACTGTATGAAACAGAGTATTCGGCAGAGCCTGTAAGTCATTCTGATAAGAAATACTATTATGACAGTTCTTATCTAATAAAATCTTCTTTTCCATATGCAAAGATAACACCGAACTCTTTTGGAATAAGTTTTGGAATAGAGTATAAAATCTAATTAACACAAAAATAAAGAATATTTAAAGATAGAAAAAGTATTAGAAACAACTAAAAAGAAAACGAATATGAAACAGATTGCAATT
>Ga0256406_1004759_pt1 | contig 15167 bp, 20 predicted proteins | sample RumenRJG_03DNA_FD_185986 | JGI IMG/M metagenome (GOLD analysis project Ga0256406, IMG submission 185986) | Bovine rumen microbial communities from Lethbridge, Alberta, Canada - RJG_03 | ecosystem: Host-associated > Mammals > Digestive system > Stomach > Rumen | place: Canada: Alberta | collected... | reverse complement strand
TCCTCTAAAACTCCTAAGAAAAAAAGAGACTTCGAGTATCTGATAGATATCCAGGAAAAGATTCGCCAGGGTAAGGGAAAGGGTTATGAGTATTGGGCGAAGAATTTCAATACTAAGCAGGTGGCCGCGACAGTAATCTTCTTACAGCGTAATGAGGTGACAAGCTATGGACTTCTGCAGGAGAGGGCAGAATCGTCAGCTAAGAAATTCCATAAGATATCAGAGAAGATAAAAGGCTGTGAGGAGCGTCTTGATGAGATCACCGAGATGAAGAAGGCAATCATAAATTTCGCAAAAACGAAAAATGTCTTCGATTCCTATCACAAATCAGGCTACAGCAAAAAGTTTTTTGAAGGGCATCGGGCAGAGATTATGCTCTACAAGTCAGCAAAGGATGTTTTCAAAAAGTATAAAGGGAAAAAACTTCCGAAGGTGAAGGAGCTGTCAGATGAATTCGGCCGGATCCTCTCAGAGAAAAGAAAACTCTATGAGGAATACAAAAATGCTAAGAAAGAGATGATGGATTACCAGATCGCAAAGTCAAATGTCGATAAGGTTAAAAGATATCAGCCGGATAAGGATGAACCTGACAGAAGTAAAACTGAAAATAAGACAAGGTAGTAATGGCAGACTGCATCAGTAGATGTGGTCTGCTCTTTTTATTTTGCAAAGAGGATGGTGTAATACAGTGGGTGACAATGATTAACCGAAGCGAAGCGAGGTGATGCTCTGGCTGCGAAGCAGACAGATGAGAGGGGCGTGGGGAGAATCTCCCCAACGAGCGGTCTGTTTTTGTACAAACAGACATTGCTCGCCAGTGCTTTCAACTCAGTAAAATAGAGACTTTCAGGTTAATCAAACAGCAGATGTCAAGGAACAATCTCAATTGTTTTTAATGTCTAAATATGATACGATAGAGCATATGAGATTAGGACGGATTTGGCAGAGGCAGGTTATTTAATGAAAAAGTATAATGCGATTGATCTGTTCTGCGGAGCAGGAGGACTTTCATACGGATTTCAGAAGGCAGGATTTAATATACTTCTTGGTATAGATAATGATGCCAAAGCACTTGAGACATTTGAGCTGAATCATAAAGGATCAAAGACAATTTGCGGAGATATTACGAAAGTTACTTATAAGGATGACATTAAACCGCTTATTGGGAAGAAGAATATTGATGTGATAATTGGAGGACCACCATGCCAGGGAATGTCATTATCCGGACCAAGAAGGTTCGATGATCCAAGAAATAAGCTATATCTTACGTATATACGGCTGGTAGATGAGATTCGTCCAAAGGCATTTGTGATAGAAAATGTACCGGGACTTGTGGGGCTTTTTAATGGACAGATCAAAGACAACATCATAGATAAATTTACAAAGATGGGGTACTCTATTCAGTATCGGATTTTATGTGCATCGGACTATGGAGTTCCGCAGAATAGAAGAAGGGTTATATTTGTAGGGTTAAGGGATAAGGAAATGACATTCGAGTATCCAAGGACAGAAAAAAATGTGACAACCTGTGAGATGGCACTTTCTGATCTTCCTCCATTGACTGAGACGCTTGGGGAAGAAGTGCAGGATTATTATCTTGAGCCACAGAATAAGTATCAAAGACTTATGAGAAAGAATTCTGATAAAGTATATAATCATATTGCAGCTAATCATTCAGATAGGGTGAAAAAAATTATTTCGTTGGTACCGGCTGGAGGTAATTATAAGGATCTTCCAGAAGAGTACAGACATACGAGAAATTTTCATGTTGCATGGACAAGATTTCCAGATGATAAACCAGCACCAACTATTGATACAGGTCACAGGCATCATTTTCATTACAAATATAACCGAGTCCCTACTGTAAGAGAGTGTGCCCGCATCCAGTCCTTCCCAGATGATTTTATTTTTCTGGGGAATAAGACTCAGCAGTTCAGGCAGGTTGGGAATGCTGTACCACCATTAATGGCTGAAAAAATAGCTAGGCAGTTAAGAAAATCTTTGGAGGACAATAAAGATGAGTAAGTATAAAATACCAGATGAATATTATTTCAGAATACATCATGTCCGCCCTAGGTTTAAGGGAGATATAGAAAATTCACTGATATATGTAGCAAATGAGATAGCTCGGATTGGAGAACACCCCACAGATGAATTTGTCTCTGCGCTTGATAATGCACTTTTTGCTTATCCGGGAAATGCCGCGAGGAAAAAGAAGACTATAGATAATTGGAGAACAGAGATATCTGCATTGTTTGGTCTTATTGAACATACAGATACTACGGATAAGCCAGGAAGAAGGGCGGTTGAGCTGGCAAGAGATGAGGATCTTGTGCGGAGCTTCAAGATTTTTCTATACAATTTCCAATATCCCGGTGCACATATAAAGCCAAGAAATGTGCTGGAGCAGATTGAGGCAGGTGTGCATTTTAAGCCTGCTCAATATATTCTGAAAGTCCTGCGCTATGCAAACAGGAAAGGTGGTAATTCCATAGGGATTATCAAGTATGAAGCATGTCACTGTATTTTTAATGATCTTCGTGTAACGCGGGATAATGAAGGACCAGAAAAAACATGGAAAAGAATATTAAAAAATCGCAAGGATAATCTGGAATATGATCAGACGGGAGATGTGGTTCGTTATGCTGGTGACATAATCGACTATATGGAGATTGCAAATCTTCTGAAGACCTATGATAGCAGGACGTATTATCTTAATACACTTGAGGAGGAAACAATCATCAAGTTTTGTGAATCAAAGGAGTGGTTTACAGAGTATGATGATATGATCAAAAGAAAATCAGGAACTCTTCAGGCAGTTACAGATTGCACTAATGGCTGGTTCGCATATGTAAACAGAGATATTAACAGTACCGATTTTGATACTGACATACTGTCATATATAGCCAATGATGAGAATGACCTTGCAGAATTACGAAAGGCTGCGGAAGAGCAGGATAAGGTTAAATATGCAGATTTTAAAGGCCAGGAAAAGGACTTCGATCAAAGACTTGCCACATACTTTGATGAATTTACGACAAAGGATATAGGTGATATTGGAGAAGGACTCGTATATGGTCATGAGTGCATGAGGATAAAACTGGGAGGAAGAGAGGATCTGCTTCATCTTATAAAAAGGATTCCAACACAGTTTGCTGTTGGCTATGATATCAGTTCGGTTGAACTTGATGAGAAAAAGCGTTATATTGAAGTGAAGACAACAATTAGCTCGAAACCATTGCATTTTAATAAAGTGCATATGACAAAAAACGAGTGGAATACTGCTGACAGTACGCATGATCGCTATTATGTGTACAGGCTTATGCTCAGTAAAACGGAGCGTAAACTTTTCCTTATTCAGGATCCTGTCGGCAAATACAAAAAAGATATTATAGATATGGTACCAAGTGGTGATGGAGCAGATATAACATTTGATCCGGATACGGCTGGTCAGTTTGAGGAGTTATTGACATGGAGAGGTTAAAAGTTGCATCTCTTTTTTGCGGATGTGGCGGTACAGATGTGGGAGTGCTTGGAGATTTTGACTTTCTTGGAAAGCACTATGATTCTAACCATACTGAAATTGTGTACGCAAATGATATAGAGAAAAGTGCATGCGATATTTTTCAGAAAAATTTCTGCCTTGAGCCGGATAACAGAGATATACGTGAGGTTAGTTCAACTGAACTGCCTGATTTTGATATTCTGACCGGTGGATTCCCATGCCAGTCTTTTTCTATTGTGGCACAGAATCCTAAGAGACTTGGAATAAAAGATGAAAAGGGAATGCTGTTCTTTGAAATGTGCAGGATACTAAAAGATAAACAGCCAAAATGCTTTATTGCAGAAAATGTTAAGGGGCTTCTGACTGCAAATAAACATGAGGCATTTCCTCTTATCATCAAGGAATTTGAAGACAGTGGATATGATGTAAAATATCAGATCCTGAAGGCCTCCGATTATGGAGTGCCACAAAACAGGGAAAGAGTTATTATTGTTGGCTTTAGAAAAGATCTTCATGTTAACTTTAAATTCCCTGCACCAGTTACACCTATGGATAATCAGAAGATTCCGCTTAGAAAAGTGATAGAATCTTCCGTTGATGACAAGTATTATTTCTCACAGAAAGCTGTTGATGGTATGATGAAAAATAGGGAGTCAATGAATAAAGGACGTGCTCAGGATATTGATCAGCCTTGCAATACAGTTGGAGCGCATCTGGCTAAGGTATCATTAAACAGTACCGACCCGGTTCTTATGGAGGGTGACAGATACAGAAGATTTACACCGCGTGAAGTGGCAAGGATCCAGTCTTTCCCGGAAAGTTATGAACTGGTTGAAAGTGAAACTGCACAGTACCGAGCTCTTGGAAATGCTATTCCACCTGTAATGATCTGGTATGTTGCCAGAGAGATATGTGATATCCTTAATAACATTCAGCAAGCAGAAGTGGCTGAGATTGATAAGTATTCAGGATATCAGGAAAAATATATTGTTCCAGTAGCTATATAAAGATAGCATCGATCCTATGGATGTTTTGACTAAGGAACAGAGAAAAAAGAATATGCAGCATATTCGTTCCAAGGATACGCAGATAGAAATTATTCTTAGAAAAGCACTCTGGCATAAAGGTTATAGGTATAGAAAGAATGAAAAGAGACTTGTTGGAAGTCCGGACATAGTGCTCACGAGATATCATATTGCAATATTCTGTGATAGTGAATTTTTTCATGGTAAAGATTGGCCAGAACTGGAGAAAAGGATTCTGCGAGGCAGTAATAGTCAGTACTGGTATGGTAAGATAAAAAGGAATATGGAGAGGGATAATGAGGTTACAAGAACATTACGTGGAGGAGGATGGATAGTACTTCGATTCTGGGAAAACGATATAAAAAAGAATCTTGATGCCTGTGTGCAGGCGGTAGATGAAGCTGTATTTGAAAGTAAAATTATCTGATGAAGATGCATATACGAGTCAGGAACTTAAATAGTGATAAAAACCGAAAAAGTATAAGATTGTGAAAGAAAGCATAAGATAAAGATACTATACAATTAAAACAGGAAATGGAGTACGTATATGGGAATGTTACCAGTGTCTGTTGATGAATTTTTTGATGAATTTAAAGACTCGCTTATTGAATGCGAGATTGTAAGAAACGGCAAAACTATTTCAAAAGTGGATGGTATGCCTAACAACGAGAATGGGGAGTATATTATGTTCAAGTATGGCGTTGATGTACAAGTAGGCGATGTCATTTACAGCGAGCATGGAAATGATGTTGTAAAAAGAGTAGTAATAGACAAATACGAAGGTAGCCCTAATGCAATTAGAGCATATGTATAATCGGAGGAGAACAATATGAAGCCAAGCAGAATGGAACTACTAAAGCGTGTATATGAAGAAGAACTCAAGACTGACGATGTCGTGTGTATTTCTCTTATAGGAGTGAATAATCCTAGAGCATTAATAGAGGATTCAAATCAGCTAATTGAGGAAGATTACCTCACATCTCCATATAAAGCTACAAGACAACTTAATTTGAAACTTACAGATAAGGGGTGGGATTATGTAAAAAATAATTTTCAAAGTAGGGATGGCGTCATGTCAGTATCTGGAGATAACAATATTATAATAAATGGCAACTCTAACACAGTAAAAAACAAGCTTTTTTTTCTCTCACATATTGCAGGAAAGACCAATTTCGACCGGGTGAAGGATAAGTTCCTCTGGCTTTCAGACGCCGGCGTCGTTCATCCTGTCTATAACATCACAGAGCCGAAAGCTCCTCTCAAAATCAATGAGAAGAGGAACCTTTTTAAGCTTTTCCTGTCGGATACCGGTCTTCTTACATCATATTACTCAGATTCCGTCAGACTTGGAATTCTTTCAAACGACTCATCATTCAATAATGGAGGCTTGTATGAAAATGTAGTCGCACAGGAGCTCTGTGCAAACGGATATTCTGATTTATGGTATTACAATAATAAAGTACTTGGAGAACTGGATTTTGTCATTGAGCAAGACAATAATGTGCTCCCGATTGAAGTAAAATCCGGGAAGAATTATTTTTTACACTCTGCATTAAACAATGTGCTCTCCGTTAATGATTATCATATCAATGAAGCCATTGTGCTGAATAATGGTAATTTGCGTGTCGATGGTAAGATTATCTATATGCCAATCTATATGTTGATATTTTTCAAAAGAAATCCATCCGGAGAAATCAAATACCATCTCGATCTTGACGGGATTTAAAAGCGAGAGAGGATATCATGGAATTGTGCCCGTCAATCAGTATCAGCTCTGTTGAGAACTCTCTCAGGAAAATGGTTGAAAACGGAGAGCTTATCAGAGGCGGCTCAGGATTTAAATACCCTTGTGCCGTCTGTTCATTTGGTACTCCGTATGGACGCCTGCTTTTAGTCGTATGCAATGGCCAGTTGACAATATGTTTGATACGACATATAATTAAGAAAAACAAGGACAAAAGGAAATGTTTGAGATTGAGTTTTATGATACGGAAGACGCCTCCCGCGGCTATCGAACTGGCAAGGAAATACAAAGCAGATTACGAAAGGAGATTCGGACGATGACAAGTTACAATGATTACAAGAAAAAAGCGCTGGCAGATCCGGAAGTGAAAGCAGAATATGAGGCCCTCCAGCCGGAATACGATATTATTCAGGCGATGATTGATGCACGGAATAAAGAAGGTTTAACACAGAAAGAATTGTCTGAAAGGACAGGAATCACTCAGGCGGATATCAGCCGTATTGAAAGTGGAACCAGGAATCCATCTCTTGAAATGGTAAAACGGCTGGCACATGGCCTTGGCATGAGATTGAAGATCGAATTCATCCCGGAGAGTACAATAAAGACCGCGAAATAAATATGTAAAGAATATAAAACCAGATAAGAACAGACAAATATACATAGTAATTAGAGGACGTTAGTTTACTGGCATTTCCAGCAGATTGACGTCCTTTTTCTTTTTCTACCGGATCCCGAAGACATTGATCAGCTGGAGCTGAAGAAGATTCCAGGAATTGTGGAGCTGAATGAAGAAATGCAGAGATGATCCTCAAAAGGCAGGGAGAGAACGTTGAAAGCAAAGACAGGACACAAACTAAGTGATCCGGAACGTGTCAAAGAAGAATAGAACCTTAGAAGCGGGCGCCATAGACCTGGAATAGATCTGGAATATATTGAAATTACATTGACAGACATCAATGTGATGTTGTATACTATCACATAGATATATGTCAATGCATGAAAGGAGAGTTTCTATGGATGCTGAAACCGTTTCGTCCATCTGCAAGGCTCTCGGTGATCCGAACCGACTGAAGATCGTGCAGATGCTTTCCGGATGTGAGAAGTGCGCCTGCGCAATTCTTGAGGAATTTAATATTACGCAGCCAACCTTGTCGCATCACATGAAGATTCTCTGCGACGGTGGACTGGTGAATGTCCGGAAAGATGGCAAATGGAGTTACTATTCTTTGAATTGCGAAATTTTGCGGGATTTCCAGCGTTTTATTGGCACGCTGGAGTGTAAAAAAATAACCGGCTGCACCGATGGGAAGTGTGACTGCAAATGATATGGAGTTTTATTCAGAATCAGATTCTGGGAATGAAATGGCTGAATACACTGATCGGGTCTTTGCTTACAGGTATTGGGCTTGATACGGGAACCCGCATCGGCGCCAGCGTTCAGTTTTTTGTTTATGATGTCCTAAAGATTACGATTCTGCTCTGCGTCCTGATTTTTCTGATCAGCTATATCCAGAGCCATTTCCCGCCGGAGAGGAGCCGTAAGATTCTGGGCGGATTCCATGGAATCTGGGCGAACTGTATCGGCGCGCTGCTCGGCACAGTGACGCCCTTTTGTTCCTGCTCATCTATCCCGCTCTTTATCGGCTTTACCAGCGCAGGCCTTCCACTTGGCGTGACCTTTTCTTTTCTGATCTCGTCGCCAATGGTAGATCTTGGAAGTCTGGTTCTTCTGATGAGCGTTTTCGGGACAAAGGTGGCAGTCATCTATGTCGTCATGGGATTGGTTATTGCTGTTGCAGGTGGCACATTGATTGAGCATCTGCATATGGAGGCCTATGTTGAAGACTTCATTTATCATAGCAGCAGCGGTGTTAATATCGAATCTCCGGAACTGACCGTGAAGGACCGGCTGATCTATGCAAGGGATCAGGTCGTTTCGACATTTAAAAAGGTGTTTCCCTATATTCTGATCGGAGTCGGCATCGGTGCGGTGATTCATAACTGGATCCCTGAGAGTGTGGTAGAGAAAGTTCTTGGCAATGGAAATCCATTGGGTGTGTTATTAGCCACGGTCATCGGGATTCCCATGTATGCGGACATCTTTGGAACGATACCGATCGCGGAGGCTCTGCTTTCCAAAGGGGCGCTTCTCGGTGTCGTGCTCTCGTTCATGATGGCGGTGACAACGCTTTCTCTTCCGTCACTGATTATGCTGCGGAAAGCGGTAAAGCCGAAACTTCTGGGAACATTCGTTGCGATCTGCACCGTTGGGATTATCATCGTGGGTTATTTCTTCAACTTTATACAGCCTTACATCATTTGAGGGAGGAATTGTTATGGCAAAGAACTGGTATCCGGTAATCGACTATATGCTCTGTGAAGAGTGCGGTACCTGCAGCGGAATGTGTGCACATGGTGTGTATGATCTGAGCGCCGCACCAACTCCGCGGGTGATTCATCCGGAGAACTGCATCGATCACTGTCATGGCTGCGGCAGTATGTGCCCGGCTGGAGCAATCACCTATGTTGGGGACGATACCGGGTGGACTCCGCCCATGAGACGGGAAGAAACTCCGCAGACGACAGGCTGCTGCTGTAACGGATCAGCCAATGAAACGAAAAGGAACGATGGCAGCTGCGGCTGCTGCGGTGACTAACAGGAGAGGTGTTTGTTAAAGATGGGATTATTTGGCAAGAAGAAAGAAAAGAATACAGAAGAGATGGAGATCGAATGCTCCTGCGGCCAGGCGTCTGCAGGCACAGACTCTGCTGAGAGAACAGGGGAAGCGGGTGCATCCGGATCGAAGAAGGACAATGCTGTCTCAATCAAGGTGCTTGGATCCGGCTGCAAAAACTGTCAGGCGCTTCTGCAGAACACCAGAGAGGCTGTAACTGCGATGCATCTCTCTGCCGGGATTGAATACATCACAGATATGAAGGAAATCGCAAAGTATGGTGTAATGAGCATGCCTGCTTTGGTGGTGAATGAACAGGTAGTCTCTATGGGAAAGGTCCTGAAGCCTGCCGATGTTCAGAAACTGTTGAGAAAAATCGGCATTGCCTGATGTGACGGAAAGGATGACGTAAATGGAAACAAAACGACAGGCTGGGATCAGCTTTTTTCAAAAATATCTGACCGTATGGGTTCTGCTCTGCATGGGTGCCGGTATTCTGATCGGACATTTCATACCAATCGTGCCACAGATACTGGGAAAAATGGATATTTCCGGGATCTCCATACCGATTGCGATTCTCATCTGGATTATGATCTATCCGATGATGATCAAGGTGGATTTCCAGAGTGTGAAGGAGGTCGGGAAGAATCCGAAGGGTCTCTTCGTCACATGGGTTGTCAACTGGCTGATCAAGCCGTTTACGATGTACGGATTTGCTTCGCTGTTTCTCTTTGTGATATTTAAGAATTTCATTGCACCAGATCTGGCAACCCAGTATCTGGCTGGCGCTGTACTGCTTGGAGCGGCTCCCTGCACGGCGATGGTATTTGTCTGGAGTACGCTGGTGAAGGGCAATCCTGCTTATACGGTGGTGCAGGTAGCTACAAATGACCTGATCATTCTGGTTGCCTTTGTGCCAATTGTGAAGTTCCTGCTTGGCGTTTCCAACGTATCTGTGCCGTATAGCACGCTATTCGTCAGCATCTTCCTTTTTGTGGTGATTCCTCTGGCAGGAGGCGTGATCACTCGTATTGCGGTTACCAAAAAGAGAGGGAAAGACTATCTGGAAAATGTGTTTGTCCACAAGTTTGACAATGCTACAACGATCGGACTTCTTCTGACTCTGGTGATCATCTTCAGTTCACAGGCAGAGGTGATCCTTGGCAATCCGCTTCATATCGTGCTGATTGCAGTGCCTCTGATTATTCAGACATTTGTGATTTTCTTTATAGCTTATGGCACGAGTAAGCTGGTTCGGCTGCCGTTTGAAATCGCAGCTCCTGCCGGTATGATCGGTGCATCAAACTTCTTTGAACTTGCTGTTGCTGTCGCCATTGCTCTGTTTGGAACAACGAGTCCTGCAGCGCTTGCTACAACGGTAGGCGTATTGACAGAGGTTCCGGTCATGCTCACGCTGGTGAAGATTGCCAGCAGGACGAAAGGATGGTTTGCGGATGGCAGATAAAATCGTAGCTTTTATCTGCACTATTACCACCCCGACGTAGCCATTGATGATTCCCTTTATACGATTAGCCTGTCTGTCCTCCTTCCTGAAATGCGGCATCAAAAAAACGGAGCACCATTGAGGTGTTCCGGTGAGCCAATTGATATGTTGATACAAACTCCGATTTGGAAAATGGTTTTTAAAGTGCTCTAAGCTTATGGATGATTTCTTCGAGAGCGAAAACAATCCCCATATAGATGGCACAAATAATCCCCATATTCACTCCAAGTGAAGTCCCAATATATTTTGCACCTTCAAGCGTTAGCCTGTATATCTTAAATCCAAACAGATATACATACCTTATGTTTTCTTCACTTGAATATGCATGCACATAACCAAAATATATTGCTATCGCCATTGATAATATGGCAAGCCCAAAACCTATCCCTAATGCCAAGGGCACTCTGACTCTCTTTTTCATATCTTAGCCACTCCAACTTCTGATTTGACAGCACTTCTAACTATCTGATGTTTTATTTGATATTAACAGAGAAACATTGCAATTACAATCGGAACAGCAGTTCATAATATTGATCACCAGTTATCCATATCCTCCTGCGTTGCCACCTCGCAGTAGTCGCCGTTCCCATCATTGTCGGATTCCGAGAGCACGTCAAAGACCATGCCTTCCTCGATCATGGACAGTTCCGGAAGATCCACTGCCTCAGGTTCATCCGGATCCAGATAAGGAATGTCATTTCTCATGATCTGCACTGTTTTTTTTGATTATCGCTTATAGAGATTCAGGCCGCCCCTCCCGACATAATGTTGTCATTTTGGTTGACAACGTAAACCATATAAACTATAATTTGAGCTGAAAGGAGATGTTTTTTATGTCTACAGTTCAAACGCAGATCCGTATTGATTCCGGTGTCAAAAAGCAGGCGAACGAACTCTTTAATGAACTCGGCCTGGACATGTCCGGAGCTGTCAATATTTTCTTAAGACAGTGCATTCTGAGAGGTGGACTTCCTTTCAAGGTTGAGGTTCCACAGTACTCTAAAGAATTGCTCAGCGCTGCAGATGAAGCAAAGCGCATTTCCCGTGACCCTGACGTGCCGGGATACACCAGCATGGAAGATCTTAAGAAAGCTCTTGAAGCCTGAATGCTCTTAAACGTCAAATTTACGTCGGCTTATAAGAAAAGCTATAAGCTGATGAAGAAGCGTGGGCTGGACCTTTCTCTTCTTGAGGATGTCATCAACACTTTATGTCAGGGTAAAGCACTGGAAGAGAAGTATCATGACCATGAATTGAAGGGAAAACTCAAAGGTTTCCGTGAGTGCCACATTCAGCCGGATTGGCTTCTTATCTATCTGATTGAGAATGACATACTTACATTGACTCTGGTGGACACCGGAAGCCATGCAGATCTCTTAAACATGTAACGAGAGCCGCCTGAAATGGGCGGCTTTTATCTGTTAACTCGTCCGTGATGGATCTTTTCGTGACAGCTTCGGCATAAACTCTCGAGGTTCTCCTCGTCGTTCGTTCCTCACTCTGAGATCGGAACGATGTGATGAACTTCCTCGACCGGAACGAATCGTCAATGCTTTTAATACTCCTCGCAGAGAGGATGCTTCTTTACGTATCTTGTCCGGATCTTTCTCCACTGACTGCCGTAACGTTTGTGCCCGTTGTAGCCTCGGGTGAAGTCAGAGATGACTAAGGATTATAAAGATCATGTCCAGAGATACGCCGCAGAGTGCAAGATCATGACGCTGCATCTTGGTTGATATATTATGCATCTTAGTAATGCTCATATAGACATATAGATAAATATATGATATAAAAAACAGATATATAAAATCTTTATATATGTTGTTGCTTCTGCTGCTAAACATAGTAGATCAGATTGAGATAAAGGAGACCAGAATGGGATCAGATATCATAAAAATAAGTCATTTAACCAGGAACTTCGGCGATATAAAAGCTGTTAATGATCTGAATTTCAAGGTTAAAAGGGGAGAACTGTTTGCTTTCCTCGGCGTTAATGGTGCTGGAAAGAGCACAACAATTTCTATTATATGTGGTCAGCTTGGCAAGGATAGTGGAAGTGTGGAGATTGATGGAGTAGCTGCTGAAAAGCTGGGAAATGAGCTGGGTAAGAAACTGGGAATAGTATTTCAGGATAGCGTGCTGGATAAACCGCTTACTGTAAGAGAAAACTTAAAAAGCAGGGCTGCGCTCTATGGAATCACTGGAAAGGAATTTGATGTGAGGCTTGGGGAGCTTACGGGACTTCTTGGATTTGAAGATTATATAAACAGACCTGTTGGTAAACTGTCAGGAGGACAGCGTAGAAGAATTGATATAGCCAGAGCCTTGTTGCATAAGCCTGAAATACTGATTCTGGATGAACCGACCACAGGTCTTGATCCGCAGACCAGAAGGAGAATCTGGGAAGTTATTGAAAAACTAAGAACAGATGAGAATCTTACAGTTTTTCTTACAACACATTATATGGAGGAAGCTGCTAATGCGGGATATGTCGTAATCATTGATAAAGGAAGCATAGTAGCTGAAGGAACACCATTTGAATTAAAGAGCACCTATGTGCAGGATACAGTATCAATCTATGGTGTGACAGAAGATGAAATGAAGTCTTTGGGTATGAAGTATAAAGCAATCAGGGATGGATATCAGATAAAAATAGGAAATACCATTGAAGCAACAAATCTTATAGTTAAACATCAGGATATATTTAGAGATTACGAGGTAGTAAAGGGCGGGATGGATGATGTATTTCTTGCGGTAACAGGCAGGGTACCGGGAGGTGAAAACGAATGAAGGCAGTTATTTCTCTTATGAACAGGAACAGAAAATTATTTTTCAGAGATAAAGGAATGTTTTTCTCTGCACTTATCACACCATTTGTTTTGATTGTATTGTATGCGACATTTTTGGCAAAGGTTTATAAGGACTCTTTTACATCAGCATTTCCGGAAGGATTTACGATTGAGGAAAAGTTGATTGATGGGACAGTTGCATCCCAGCTAGTTGCCGCTCTCTTAGCAGTAAGCTGTGTAACAGTTACATTCTGCGTGAATCTTACAATGGTTCAGGACAAGGTGAATGGTGCCAGGAAAGACTTCAATGTTTCCCAGATAAGCCGCTCAAAGATATATCTTGGATATTTCCTTGCAACGGTGCTGAATTCACTTATGGTAAATGGGCTGGCGCTTGTGATCGGACTTCTTTACATAGGAAAAATGGGCTGGTATTTAAACTTTGCGGATGTGCTTTGGATTATCTTTGATGAGCTTCTTCTTGTGCTATTTGGAAGCACACTTTCAAGCATTATAAGCTATCCGCTTGCCACGCAGGGGCAGATGTCAGCAGTAGGAACGATTGTCAGCTCATGCTACGGCTTTATCTGTGGAGCATATATGCCAATCTCTAGTTTTGGCTCTGGATTGCAGAAAGCATTGTCATATTTTCCGGGGACTTATGGAACTTCACTTATTAAGAATCATATGTTCCGTGGCATATTTGAGGAGATGGAGAGTGAGAAGCTGCCGGAGGAGATGATAACGGCAATCAGGGACACGTTAGACTGCAATCCTGAGTTTCATGGAAATGTAGTAAATACAACACAGATGATAGTCATTATGGCAGGCAGCATCGCGGTATTGGGAGCAATTTTTCTTCTTATGACTTGTCTGCCGGAAAAAGAAAACAGGTAAATCAACACTTGCTTTTATGAACGATATGGCTGGGAATTTCTTTGCATGGTGCAGGGAGATGGGGAAGAAGAGATGACACGAATGTATATTCACAGATAGTGTGTAAGAGTTTATATGCAGCAAAATACATATTGTAAATGAGTCGGACGCTAAGACGCAGAGCTGATCCGAAAAGCTAAAGAGGTGGAATACAGGAGAATAGTGCCGGGGTAGAAATGATAGAAGATTTGGTGGTGAGAATCAGAACATTAGCTGAAGAATAGTAAGCAGAAATGTAAAAAGATTACAAATAGGAGCAATTAGTGGATTTTAAAGTTGAGCAGGTTTCAGAGGTAAACTTCATGTGCGCTTATGTGACAGATTTTTTTCATTAAACGCCATTTGCGTGTAACACTATCGAGTCTTTTCACGTCTAAAATAGTAGATGAATTCATCAACAGGGAAACAGTAATACAGAGATACAGGGATGCATGGATGTTGAAAGAATTTGATGAGATATATAAAAGATATGCTAAAAAAATATACGGTTTTCTCTACCGCTTGTCGCGAGATGCCGGTCTGTCTGAGGATCTGTTACAGGAAACTTTCTATCGCGCCATTAAAAACTCCGAATCATTTCGTGGTGACAGCAGTATAGACACCTGGCTCTGCCAGATAGCAAGGAATTGTTACTTCGATTATCTAAGAAAGAACAGAATACAGTTCGAGGATATCGAATTATACTCGGAGCGCATTTCTTCTAATGGTGAAGGCGTGGAAAAACATCTGATTCAAAGTGAGATGAAAGAACGGATTTTTGCTATCTGCAAATTACTGGGAACCAGAGGAGATGTCTTTATTCTGCATGCAGTCAATGAGCTGAATTATGACGAGATAGGTAAACTTTATGATCATTCTGATTTATGGGCAAGGGTTACCTATTTCAGAGCAAAAGACTATATCAGAAAGGAAATGGAAAATGAAGGATATTTCATGTGATGTAATCAGAGATCTGATTCCCCTTTATATCGACGACATATGTAGCGAGC
>Ga0256406_1004758_pt1 | contig 15171 bp, 13 predicted proteins | sample RumenRJG_03DNA_FD_185986 | JGI IMG/M metagenome (GOLD analysis project Ga0256406, IMG submission 185986) | Bovine rumen microbial communities from Lethbridge, Alberta, Canada - RJG_03 | ecosystem: Host-associated > Mammals > Digestive system > Stomach > Rumen | place: Canada: Alberta | collected... | reverse complement strand
TGAATCAAATCACGCATGTAGGCTTCTACTTCAGCATTCAAAACCTTACGTCTGTATTTGACAGACCAGACGATATGATAATTTACATTGTAAACACATGTTCGTGCATGTATAAGATTGTTTTTTTCATACACACAGTATAACATATATAGAAAAAAATCTATATTTATAGGCATAATATAAGCACATACAGTCAAAGGATTATTAACAAATTACGCTTTCATCTCGGTCATTGAATGGCCGAGGATTCCCGCTTGGTTTCCTAAACCCGGGATTCTTTTTTAAAGGGTTATGGTATACTTCATCTGTTTTGAGGATGGAATGCATATGGATGGAGTAAAGATCAGAAATATTATTCTGGATGGACTGTATCTTGCCGGGGCAGAGCTGATTATAGCGGCTGGGATTTTCTTTTTCCTGGAGCCGAGTCATACGGCGATCTGTTCGGTGTCAGGCATCGCTATTGTTCTGATGAATTTCGTACACCTGCCGATTTCCTTACTGACCCTGATCATGAATATCATTCTGCTGATCCTGGGATTTCTGTTAGTCGGGAAGGGATTCGGCGTCAAAACGGTTTATACCTCGATTCTGCTGTCTGTCTTCTTATGGATGTTTGAAAAGCTTCTGCCGGGATTTACATCCATTACCCATGATCAGGTACTGGATGCGGCATGTTATATCTTTGTGATCAGTGCCGGACAGACACTGCTGTTTCATGACAATGCGTCCAGCGGCGGTACGGATATCATCGGCAAGATTATGCAGAAGTATACCCATATGGATCTGGGCAACTGCCTGATTATTGTCGGTACGCTGGTTGCCCTGAGTTCGGCTTTTGCGTATGACGGCAAGACAGTGGTGATTTCATTGCTCGGTTCATATCTTGGCGGGGTGGTGCTTGATAAGTTCATGAATGGCTTTGCCATGAAGAGAAGAGTGACCATTGTGTCCAATCATGAAAAGGAGCTGGTGCACTTCATCATTCATGATCTGCACAGCGGTGCTTCCATTTATCAGTTCTATGGAGCATATCATATGGAAGTCAGAAGAGAAGTAGTGGCTATTGTCGACCGCCGGGAGTATCAGATCCTGATGAACTATATCCGTAAGACAGATCCGGATGCTTTACTGACGGTGTATCAGGTGTCGGATATGCATTACAGGCCGAAAGGAAAGACGGTACAGTGATGCGGCAGAAGAAGTGGGCCGTATTCCTGACGGCACTTTTCTGCTGTATGTTATGGGGCTCTGCTTCCCCGGCCATCAAGATCGGCTATGCCCTGTTTCAGATTGAAGCGGATGATACGGCCGGCCGCATTCTGTTTGCAGGGGTGCGTTTTGCTCTGGCAGGGGTAATGGTGATTGTCTATGACAGTCTCAGGCATCATGCTTTTCATCATCCCCGCAGGGGAAGCTGGAAGTATGTGTTTCTGCTGATGTGTTTTCAGACAATCGGACAGTATATCTTTTTCTACATGGGGCTGGCCCATACTTCCGGGGTCAGAGGCTCGGTTATCAATGCGGCCGGCACATTCTTTTCCATCTTTCTTTCCGCTTTCCTGTTTCATTATGAAAAGCTGACAGTACGCAAAGTTCTTGGCAGCATCATCGGCTTTGCCGGGGTATTCATCATGGTGGGCGGTCCTTCCATGAGCGGAAAGGTGACGATGGCCGGAGAAGGGGCCATGGTAACAGCTGCTTTCTGCAGTGCACTGGCCGGGTGTCTGATCAAGCTTTTCGGACAGAAGGAGGATCCGGTTGTATTGAGCGGCTGGCAGTTTCTGTGCGGCGGATTGATCATGGCGGCATGCGGAAAGATGATGGGAGGACGTCTTGTATTGAGTACATGGAAAGGGATTGTACTGCTTCTGTACATGGCGTTTATCTCAGCCGGGGCGTATACACTGTGGAGTATTCTATTGAAGTACAACGATATTTCAAAGATCAGTATTCTCGGGTTTATGAATCCGGTGATGGGGGTGCTGTTATCTGCTCTGTTTCTGAAGGAAAGCCGCGAGGCGCTGCAGTGGACAACCATCTTTGCACTGCTGTTTGTCAGTCTGGGTATATGGACAGGTGAAGGAAATGAAGAAAAGTAAAGCAGATGGGCTATGCGGTGAATCCGGTATTGACCGGGATTCTGTCTGGATCGGCGGTTTTCAGGATTATGCTGTGTCTTTCCCGGGCAATAACTGGTTTCATTATGAAGGAAGCAGAAAATGTTCGCTGTACCGCAACAGCGTATTTCTGGTGAGCGGGATTACGATCATTCTCATTCTGCCGGGGACGCACAACAGCTATGGCGTGCATATGGGCAAAGAAGATACCGGCCATCGGTTCACTCATGATGCCCGGGACCATGGCGTATGCGGTCATGATCATCATGGGACTGAAGATGTTATAAGAAGTAATAGACAGCACTGGTGTACAGTGCTGTTTTCAGCCTGGGTATGTCAGCCGTGAAACAGGCAGGGATAATGCTATAATACGAACGTTTGAGGAAGAGATATGGCAGAGAAATACACGCCGATGATTGAACAGTACCTGAAGGTCAAGGAAAATTATCAGGATACGCTGGTGTTCTACCGGATCGGTGATTTTTATGAAATGTTTTTTGATGATGCGAAGATTGCATCAAAGGAACTGGATCTTGTTCTGACCGGGAAGAATGCCGGGGCGGAAGAGAAGGTGCCGATGTGCGGTGTGCCGCATCATGCGGTGTCTTCCTATATCCAGAGACTTGTTTCAAGAGGCTACAAGGTAGCCATTGTGGAACAGATGGAGGATCCGAAGAAGGCGGTCGGCATTGTCAGGCGTGATGTCATCCGGGTGATTACCCCGGGCACGGTCATGGAAGAGATCGGTGACGATAAGGCATCGGTGTATCTTGGGGCTGTAGAAGATTATGGCTATGGCTATGCCATCGCAGCGGCGGAAGCCAGCACGGGTGAAAACTTCCTGGAAGAGATACCGCATAAGGATACGCTGTTTGTCCAGGCCATCATGAAAAACAATATCCGTGAAGTTGTGGTGGCAGAAGGATTTTCCCAGCGTCTGCTTAAGAGCCTCAGAAACATGCAGGTGGTGATTTCCTATTGTGATAAGACGGAGATACGGGCTGAATATGAACCGCTGTGTGAGAATCTGAAGAAGGATTATGAACGGACGGCTTATGGCAGAATGCTCAATTATCTGGAAGAGACACAGCGGCATATGCTGGCGCATCTGCAGCCGGCAGCGGTGGAGAATGAGAGTGATTTCCTGGATATGGATTACAGTACCAGGATGAATCTGGAGATCTCTGTTTCCGCACATCCGGATGGCAGAGGAACAACGCTGTGGTCGTTTCTGGATCACTGCCGCTCGGCCATGGGTTCCAGATTATTGAGAAGATGGCTGGAGAAGCCGCTTGTCAAAGTAAAGGATATTGAAGCCAGATATGACAGGGTGCAGTATCTGATGGATCATTTCATGGAAAGGCAGAATCTGCGGGATGCGCTGAGTCAGGTGTATGATCTGTCGCGTCTGATTGCCCGGTGTGCCATGAATACGGCATCTCCGGTTGATCTTGTCAGACTGACAAAGACCCTGGGGCAGGTGCCGGCGGTTCTGGACTGTATCCGGTGTGATGCCTTTGCGGTTTATGCGGGGATTGATCCGCTGAGTGATCTGTATGATGCCTTGAAGGATGCGTTTGCTGAAAATGTGCCGGCTGTTTTAAGCAATGGCGGTGTGTTTGCGGATGGCTATGATGCTCAGCTGGATGAAGATCGGAAAATACAGCGGTCCGGCCAGGATTTTATTGCGTCCATGGAAGCCAAAGAAAAGGAGAAAACCGGCATCAAGACGCTGAAGATCGGGTATAACAAGGTATTCGGCTATTATATTGAAATCTCCAAGGCGGCGGCCAGAGAGGTCAGACCGGAGTGGGGGTACATCCGCAAGCAGACATTAGTGAATAATGAGCGTTTCATTTCACCAGAGCTCAAGGAAAAGGAGGATGCCATCCTGCATGCCTCGGATAATGCGATTGAGCGGGAAAAGGAACTGTTCCGTGAGATTCTGGAGAAGATCAGAGGCTGTCTGCCCAGGCTTCAGAAGCTGGCCCGGGCTCTGGCGGAGATTGATGTGTATCAGTCCATGGCGGAAGTATCGGCTGACTATGGCTATGTGAGACCTTCCTTCACGGATGATGTGCTGGATATTGTATCAGGCAGACATCCGATTCTGGATGAGATGATGAAAGATCCAAGGTATGTTGCCAACAGCGTACACATGGATTCTGAAAAAAGTATTCTGCTGATTACCGGTCCCAATATGGGCGGCAAATCCACGTATATGCGTCAGACGGCCCTGCTTGTCATCATGGCCCAGGCCGGCTGCTATGTGCCGGCCCGTTCCATGAAAACGCCGGTGTTTGACAAGATCTTTACCCGGATCGGTGCCAGTGATGATATTCTGGCCGGCCAGTCCACTTTCATGGTGGAAATGAGTGAAGCCAATAAAGCCCTGCAGAATGCGACGGAACACTCCCTGATTCTCTTTGATGAGATCGGACGCGGGACAAGTACGTATGACGGCATGGCCCTGGCCCAGGCGATGATTGAATATATCGCGGCCTGTGTCCATGCCAAGACCATGTTCTCCACACACTATCATGAACTGACCAGTCTGACGGATTCCATCGGCTGTGCCAGAAATGTGCATGTGGTGGTGAAGGAAGAGAATAATAAGGTGACGTTCATGTATAAAGTAAAGGATGGGGCCGCCGGTCATTCGTATGGTGTCAATGTGGCAAGGCTTGCCGGCCTGCCGGATGCGGTCATTGAAAGGGCAAAGGAAGTACAGAAGGAGCTGGAAAGCAAGAAGCGGGTTGTGCAGCAGAGCTATCAGCTGGTGGAGATGGAAAAGGACGATCCTGAGACAAAGGAAATTGTGGATGAATTGAAACAGGTCAATCCGGATGAACTTTCACCCCGGCAGGCCTGGCAGATGCTGGCAGATCTGAGTGCAGAGGCGAAGAAGGAGAAATAAGTATGGATGATAAACTGGTCATACGCGGCGCAAGAGAAAATAATCTCAAGAATATTTCACTGGAAATTCCCAAACATAAATTTGTGGTCATGACCGGTCTTTCCGGTTCGGGCAAGACAAGTCTGGCCTTTGATACGATTTATGCGGAAGGACAGAGAAGATATGTTGAATCTCTTTCTGCCTATGCAAGACAGTTTCTGGGCGGCGTGGACAAGCCTGATGTGGATAAGATCGAAGGGCTGAGTCCGGCCATTTCCATTGATCAGAAGACCACCAGCAACAACCCCCGCTCTACCGTCGGTACAGTGACGGAAATCTATGATTATCTGCGTCTGCTCTATGCCCGCTGCGGCGTTCCCTACTGCCCGCGTCACCACATTCCGATCACCGGCCAGACCGTACAGGAAATGACCGATACTCTGATGAATCTTGATGATCGCACAAGGCTTACCATCATGGCACCGATTGTGCGGGATAAGAAGGGCACGTTCAAAGACCGGTTTGACAAGCTTCTGAAGGAAGGCTATATCCGGGTCAGAGTCGATGGAGAAATCAAGCTGCTGGAAGATGATATTGAGCTGGATAAGAACAGGCGCCACAGAATTGATGTGGTGGTGGACCGTATTGTCAAAAATGACAATGCCAGAAGCCGGATTCATGATTCTCTCGAGACGGCTTTGAAGCTGACGGATGGCAATGCATGTGTGCTGGCGGGAGACAGGGAAATGCTGTTTTCCAGCAATTATGCCTGCCCGGTCTGCGGCTTCTCCGTACCGCATCTGGAACCGCGTCTCTTTTCTTTTAATGCGCCTTTAGGGGCATGTGATGTGTGCCATGGCCTTGGCATTACGGAAGAAGTGGATGTGGATAATCTGATGCCGGATCTCTCTCTCTCTATCCGCCAGGGAGGTATCCGCTACTATAAGAACATTGTGGATACGGATAACATTGAATGGCAGACCTTTGAGGTATTGTGTGAGACATATCATATTGATCTTGATAAGCCATTGGATCAGATGAGCGAGCATGAGATGAACATTCTTCTGCATGGCTCTGACCGTCCCATTTCCTATACCATTACTTCTTCCGGGGGCAATACCTACCAGAAGTCAAGCTATATCGAAGGCGTGAAGGACATGATTGAGCGCAGGTATGTGGAAACCACCTCTTCCTGGAACAAGGAATGGTATCACTCCTTCATGGTGGAATCTCCCTGCCCCAAGTGCCATGGCGACCGTCTCAATGAACAGGCTTTAAGTGTACGGGTCGGCGATAAGAACATTGCCGAATTCACCCGCATGTCGGTGGTACAGGCGCTCGGCTGGCTGGACGCGCTGCAGATGGATGAAGAGAAAAAGAGGATTGCCGAACTGGTATTAAAGGAAATACGCTCCCGCCTGGAGTTTCTCAAGAATGTGGGCCTGGATTATCTGACTCTGGACCGTCTTGCCGGTACGCTTTCCGGCGGTGAATCGCAGCGCATCCGGCTCGCAACTCAGATCGGTTCACAATTGTCAGGTGTGCTGTATGTCATGGATGAGCCTTCCATCGGCCTGCATCAGAGGGACAATGCAAGACTGATCCGCACCATCAAGGATATGCGGGATCTCGGCAATTCTCTGATTGTGGTCGAACATGATGAAGAGACCATGATGAATGCGGACTGGATTGTGGATATCGGTCCGGGTGCCGGCATTCATGGCGGCCAGGTCATGGCCAATGGTACGCCTGAGCAGGTCATGGAAACGCCGGCATCGATTACCGGACAGTATCTTTCCGGAAAGAAGGTCATTCCCCTGCCGAAGGAAAGAAGAAAGGGCAATGGGAAGTATATTGAGCTGAAGGGCGTAGCGGAACACAACCTGAAGAATATCAATGTGAAGTTCCCGTTAGGAAAGCTGGTGCTGGTGACCGGGGTATCGGGTTCCGGCAAGTCGACGCTTGTCAATGATGTATTCATGAAGGCGGTGCTGGTGCACCTTGGCCGTCAGAAGATCAGACCGGGAAAGTATAAGAGCATCAAAGGCCTGGAGAATATCGATAAGCTGGTCCAGATCGACCAGGCGCCGATCGGCCGTACACCCCGTTCCAACCCGGCTACCTATACCGGTGTCTTTGATGATATCCGGGCGGTGTTTGCCACGACCCCGGAAGCGAGGCTCAGAGGCTATAACAAGGGCAGATTCTCTTTCAATACCAAAGGCGGCCGGTGTGAGGCATGTCAGGGAGACGGCGTGAAGGTTATCCGCATGAACTTCCTGCCGGATGTCTATGTGCCGTGTGAAGTATGTCATGGCAAGCGGTACAATGAGGAGACACTGCAGTGTACGTATAAAGGGAAGAACATTTATGACGTACTGGAGATGTCTGTGGAAGAAGCCCTGCACTTCTTTGCCAACCATCCCAGGATCAAGCGCAAGCTGCAGACACTGTATGATGTGGGTCTGGGCTATATCAAGCTCGGCCAGTCCTCCACGACTCTTTCCGGCGGTGAGGCACAGCGGGTCAAGCTGGCAACGGAGCTGCAGAAAGTAGCGACCGGCAAGACGGTCTATATTCTGGATGAACCGACCACCGGCCTGCATACGGATGATGTCAGCCGGCTGATTGCGGTGCTGCAGCGGATTGTGGATGGCGGTGATACGGTCATTGTCATTGAACACAACCTGGATGTGATCAAGTGTGCGGACTGGATTATCGACCTCGGCCCGGAAGGCGGCGACGGGGGCGGTACGGTTGTTGCCGCAGGAACACCGGAAGATATCATGAAAGTCAAAGAAAGCTGGACCGGTCAGTATCTGATCAAGGCGGTGCAGTGGACGAAGGAACATCAGAAGCAGGAGTAATCCTGCTTTTTGTATGACAGCGTAAAAAACAGGACGGACAGTTGAAAATGTATGAATATTTTCGTGTGACAGGTAAAAAAGTGGAAAGAAAAGAAGCAGAAGACAGGAAAACAAGGCCGAAATAGCGCTTACATGAAAATACACAAAAAAGCCGGAAACGATTACAATTAAACCGGTTTCATATGAAAATGGGGATGCGGAAAAGTTGAAATCTGTTTTCTCATCCACTACAGTACAGCAGTCACTTCAGAAGTGACAGGAAATGGAGGTGTGTATCATGATGGATTTTCTGAAATGTGAAAAAGGCAATCTCGATCACTATGCCAGACAGACCTGGCAGGTTATGTCCGGCAGGTATGCACTGACGGAAGTAGACGGTCTGGCATACCATGTCACCATCGGTCCGCAGCGGGTTGTGGTGACGCCGCTGGATCAGAAGGAAAACAGTTTTGCCCTGCCTACGGTAAAGTTCAAAGCACTGCTGGAGATGTTCAGAATCTAGAGCGGTTGTGATAGAATTCTGTCGAGGAACCATCGATGGCAGATAAAAAAGTATACACAAAAAAGGTGACAGTCAGAGAGATTGTTGACTTTTTCAAATTTGAGAGACTGACTGGCGATGACAAGTCGCTGGACAGATGGACGGTTGTTCCGGATATCAACCGGCCGGGATTCGAACTGTGCGGGTTCTATAAGCGCAGCGATCCAAGAAGAATTATTATTATCGGCAATAAGGAATCCGAGTTCATCAAAACCATGACGGAAGAGGAGCAGCGGACCCGCTTCCCGATGATTACTGACGGCCTGACGCCGATGATCATTATTACCCGCAACAATGAACTTCCGCCGATCCTGAAGGAAATCGCTGATTCACAGGATTTCCCGATTGTCCGTACGAATATGGAAACGTATCGTCTGGTGACGGATCTGATTACGTTTCTGGACGAGAAGATGGCGGATGAGGATACGATCAGCGGTACGCTGATGTCGGTTTACGGCAAAGGCGTTCTGATTTCCGGCGAATCCGGCATGGGCAAAAGTGAAACCGCACTGGAACTGATCCGTGATGGACAGGTGCTTGTTTCAGATGACCGGGTTGATGTGGAACATGTCCACAACAAGATCTTCGGCTATGCGCCGGAGATCATCAAAGGCCTTCTGGAGATCAGAGGCATCGGCATCATTGATGTGGAAAAGATGTTCGGCGCCAGTGCCATGGCCAATCGGTCGGAAGTGAATATGGTCATTGAATTAGTCAAGTACAGTGCTGCGGATGAGTACAACCGGATCGGGGATGAAACAACCCACTATACAAGAATCCTTGATGTACTGATTCCGACAATTGTGCTGCCGGTATCGCCCGGCCGCAATATGAGAATTCTGGTCGAATCGGCAGTGACCAATTTCATTCTGCAGGAAGCAGGCTATTCTTCTTCTCAGGAAATCAAGCGGCGCTTCAGAGAGTATGCCGGAAAGGAAGGCGGCAATGTTTAATCATGTGACATTCCGCTGGCAGGGCATCTTCTTTCTGATCGGTGCTTTCATGGCCTATATCTTCATGCGCAAGGACATGAAGCATAATGGCTATGTGGCCGCGTATGCGGAGGAAATGCTGCTGGGGGAGACGATCTGCGGTCTGCTTGGGGGCAGACTCGGGTGGTATCTCATCAATGGCTTTGATGACATCAGATACTTCTTCCGGTATTGGGATGGAAGGTTTGATGTACTGGGTGCGGTGCTGCCGTGTATTCTCTTTCTGTTTATCTACAGCCGCAAGAATCTGATGTCTTTCAGAAGGGCGATGGACTGTGCCCTGCCGCATGTGCTGTTTCTGACGGCGGCTGCGTATTTCCCGTATATCTTTTCCAACATACGGATGCTGTTAGTGGTAGGGGTGGATGCCCTTGGCTGGCTGCTATTGGAAGTGGTGTTCCGGGTCTGGTATCAGGATAAGCACAGAGGCGATCGAGCTGCCCTTGCCTTATTGTGGATCGGACTGTCCCGCTATTTCATTTATGTAGCGGAATACGGCAGAGCGGAAATGAAACTTGTCATGAAGCTGCCGGGGCTGGTCACTGCCGTTGTCGGCCTGATCCTGTATCTGTTCAACCGCTTCAAGAAGAACACCGTCAAGCCGCTTGTGCTGTTTGACTTTGACGGTACACTCATGGATACCAAAGCCATGGTGGATGAATCCTACCGTTTTCTATTCAACAAATACCGTTCCGTCGATGACTATGATGACCGGACACAGATCGAGGTGTTCGGCGCCAATGACCGGGCGGTCATCCGCAAATACTTCAAGAATGAAGATACAACCGAACTGACCCATGAATTCCGGGCTTTCCAGGCAGATCTGCCGGCCTTGGGCCTTGTCAATACGATGCCGCATGCCCTGGAAGTGCTGATGTGGCTCAAGAAGAACGGCTATGCAGTAGGCGTTGTTACATCAAGACCTACTGACAACTGCCGGATGTGGATTGAAGAGTTTGATCTGGAAGATTACATTGACTGCGTCATGGGGGCCGAAGCGTATAAGAAAGCCAAGCCGGCGCCGGACGCGTTAAGAAGAATCTGTCAGGAAATGGGCAGAGGCCATGATAACTGTGTGTACATCGGCGACCATGCCAGAGATGTACGGATGGGACGGCGTGCCTGTGTGTATGCCATCGGCTATCTGACCAGTGAAAAGAATGAAAAGCGTATTGCCCGGGCAAAGCCCAACCGTACCATTACGGACCTGCTGGAACTGGAAGATATCCTGCAGGAAACAGACCACAACTGGACGTACAATCTGCTGTAAACGCTGTCAGCTGACAGCGTTTTTCAGTGCTTTATGTGCATGAAAACCGGTATTACAGATGAGAAGCTGTTTTGGCGGGAAGTGCACTGGTTATTTGGAAAACCGATGGTATAATGAGAGTGTAAAATTTTTTACAAAAGGAGCAGATTCATGGCGTGTGCGGAAGACTACGAAAAGATCATCAACTTCAAGAAGCAGGAGTTCCAGGCTAACGGATGGAATGCGCTGGATATCAAAGCCGAACTGCTGCTGAAATCTGCCTCCGGTACAGAGGAAGACCTGCCTGCGGTCATTGAGGCAATGACGGAATGCATGCTGGAAGGGGATCAGTTCCTGAATGATACCGGGATTGAAAACAGAGTCCGGTCGGATCTGACGGTGCGGTTCTACTGTGATAATCTGTCGGAATCCAGAAGAAAGTATCAGATGTAAGAAGAGAGATTTCTCTTCTTTTTTAGTAAATAATTGACAAATGGTCAGTTCTGTTATGGAAAAGGAAATAGGCGGATACTACAGTAAAGGTGTAAAGAGGTGACGCATATGTTCCTGTATGATAACAATACAGATTACAGAGAAAGTTTCAGACAGTACTGGAATAATAACGTAAAGAAGTTCAGAACCGGCAGTATGATTGCCGGGATTGTGATGATTGTGCTGGGGATCCTGTGTATGGTGTTTCCGGTGGAGACGATTGTGGTGATTGAAGTGATCGCTTCCATTGCCTTACTGGCGGTTGGTATTGCCGAGGTTGCGGCTTATGCAGAAGCGCCTGTGTTTGTCCGCTTTTCCGGATCGCTTCTGAACGGCATTCTCAATATCATGCTCGGCGTGATGCTGTTGAGCAGTCCGAAGGAAGCATTGATTGCGACGTATGCCTGGCTGTTTGCCATTGCCCTGCTGATGTTCGGCATTTCTGAACTCGGCATGAAAAACAGACTGCAGTTTTTCGGCATGACGGATACCGGCAGCCTGACGTTCAGCGGCGTACTGAGTATTATCGTCTCCTTTGTTCTGTTCTTCATGCCGCAGGCTTCCGCTGCTATCAGTATTATTCTGGCAGTTTATCTGATCGCAGCCGGCATTACCAGCATCATCAATGCGGGCAATGCCAAAGAGCAGATGATGTGATTGCCTTACTCTGATACCGGTGCGAAACCGGTATTTTTTTATGCATGAGCGGTGTATGCATCAGCGGCACACCCGTGTACGTTGAATCCTTTCAGGGGACAATGCTACAATGGGAACGGTGATGAAAATGAAGAATCCTGTGATGAAAAAAGTGATCCTTGTTTCAGGCATGTCAGGGGCGGGAAAGTCCACGGCCTGCCGGATTCTGGAGGATATGGGATACCATATTATTGATAACTTTCCGGTACAGCTGATCAGTATTCTGGTGGATATGATTGAGGCATCGACGGATCCCCGCTACAACTGGGTTGTCTTAAGTACAAGCGCCGAGGATTTTCCGGCTTTTTTAAGAGGGCTCAAGGGGCAGAATATGCAGATATCCGTGCTGTATCTGGATGCCAGCGACAGCGTGATTCTCAGAAGGTACAAGAGTACCAGAAGAATGCATCCGCTGCTGCTGAGCAATCAATGCAATACGCTGGAAGAAGCGATCAGTGTGGAGCGGCAGATGTTTGCCCGGAATGTGAATAATTCGTTTGTGACGATTGATACGTCTTTTCTGAGTGAGAAGGAATACAGAAGGAAGATTGAGCAGTATTTCTCAAGGTCAGCCATGCCTTCCTTCAGTATTTCATTTGTTTCGTTCGGGTATAAGTTCGGGGTGCCGATGGATGCGGATCTGATGATTGATGTCAGATTTCTGCCCAATCCGTTCTGGGTGGTGTCATTAAGACCGTATTCGGGTGATGACAAGATTGTGTATGACTATGTCATGGATAAGCCGGAGACAAAGGAGTTCATCAGCCGTCTTTTATCTTTCCTTGACTATGCTTTTGAACAGTATCAGAAGGAAGGCAAGAATCACTTTACGGTAGCGATCGGCTGCACGGGCGGCCAGCATCGTTCAGTGACCATTACCAACTTCCTGTATGATCATTACAAGACGAAGTATCACTGTTTCAAGGACCATCGTGACAAGGCCCACTGGATCCAGAATGAAGCGTAGAGTTGTCGTGATCGGCGGCGGTCATGGACAGGCCCAGATCTGCCGCGGCATCAAGCATATTCCCAATATTCATATCTCCGCAATTGTCACGGTTGCGGATGATGGCGGATCGACGGGAAGGCTGAGAAGACAGTTCAATATTCCCGCCATGGGCGATATCCGCAATGTCATGATTGCTCTGGCGGATAAGGAAACTCCGTTCTCCAATCTCATGAACTACCGGTTTGATGATCCCGAGGGTAAGGGAGAGGATGTGGCAGGACATAATCTTGGCAATCTGATCCTGACGGCATTGACCCGGCAGACCGGTTCGTTCTTTGATGCGGTCAAGGAGCTGGATGATGTATTGAATGTAAAGGGTGAGATTATTCCGGCCACAACCCAGGTGATTACGCTGTATGCCCGCATGGAAGACAATGTGATTGTGGCCGGAGAGGCCAATATTCCTCATATCGACAACCATATCAACAGGGTGTTCTATATGGATGAAGTACACGCTACGGATGAAGCGGTGGATGCGATCCGCCGGGCGGATCTGATTATCTACGGCATTGGTTCGGTGTATACCAGTGTGCTGCCCAATGTGATTATTCCGGAGATACAGGATGCGCTGTATGAATCAAAGGCGGAGAAGGTTTACTTCTGCAATGCCATGACCCAGCCGGGGGAAACGGATGGCTATGACATGGAAGCGCATGTAGAGGCCCTGAACAAACATGGTGTACAGGTAGATAAGGTGATCATGGCAAATGACAGGATCCCGAAGAAGATCCGGGAACATTATGAAGAAGAACACCAGCAGGTGGTGCGCTGTTCAAAACGGAACCATGACTATGAAGTGGTGAAGGTGCCGTTATTGAATTTCAGGGATGGACTGATCCGCCATGATGCGGCCAAGATTGAAAAGACGGTGGAAGCGCTGGTGGATGATCTGGATAAGGAGAAGAAATGTCGTTCTCATCAGAAGTAAAGAATGAAATTGCCAAGGAAGAAAGGACGGGCAATGATGCCCGGGCCTGTCTTTCCGCGCTTATCCTGATGTGTTCCTCCCTGTCGTTTTCCAACCGCGGTCTGACCATTGTGGTGACCGTTGAGAATGCGGCTGTAGCCCGGACGATCTACAGCCTGGTGCGTTCCCGCTATGGGGTGGATATGGATCTGTCGATCCGCCGGCGCATGAATCTGAATAAGAATCTTGTATATGGACTTCGCATTCTGTCGGGGGCCATGGATATTCTCAAGGATTTAGGCATCTACTCTTCCCGGGGACTTCTGGAAAAGCCGTTAATGAAGATTACGGCCAATGATTCCAATGCCCGGGCGTATCTTGCCGGGGCGTTCATGGCCGGAGGCAGTGTGAATCCGCCGGAGAAGACGAATTATCATCTGGAGATTACTGCCAATAATGAAAAGCATGCGGCTTATCTCATGGAATTAATGGAACGGTTTGATATCCATGCCCGCAGGATTGAAAGAAGAGGGCACTGGATTGTCTATGTGAAGGCGGCGGAGAAGATTGCGGATTTTCTCAGAGTGACCGGGGCGAATGAAGCGGTCATGAACTTTGAAAACATCCGTATTTCCAGAGATTTCACCAACTCTCTGACGCGTCTTAACAACTGTGATGTGGCAAATGAAGTCAAGACACAGACCGCCGCCAGATCCCAGCTGGAGGATATTCAGGTACTCACGGATGCCGGCAGGCTGAAACATATGGATGAGAAGCTGCAGAAAACCGCGCAGGTGCGATTGGAAAATCCGGAGGCGAGTCTGTTGGAACTGTGTGAAATCTACCAGCAGAAAAACGGCAGTTCGGTGTCCAAGAGCGGCATGAAGCACAGGCTGGTGAGAATACATGAAGAAGCGGAAAAGATCAGACATGCGTAGGCATGTGATTTACTGGAGTGTGATTATTGTCATCCAGCTGTGTGCTGTACTGTATGACAGAGCGCTGATGCCGTTTGTCATTGTGGTGACATTAATGGGTGTGATTGGATGGCTTGGGACACTGCGGATGATTGAAAGAGGCAGGAAAAGTGCTGATGAGGTACGTGAGAAAAGCTATACTGATAAGCAGCAGGGAGGAAAAGCATGATCGTTAAAGCAAAGCAGGAGGATCTGGCCCGGGTGAAAGAGATGTGGCGGATCAGTTTCCCGCAGGAGGATCCTGCTTATATTGATTTTTATTTCAAGAAGATCTGGAAGCCGGAGAACTGCTGGCTGTCCATGGAGGGTGATGAAATTGCCGGCTCACTGTGCCGCAATAAACATGCCCTGATGTTCAACAGCAAGGTGCTGGAGACAAGCATGCTCACAGGGGTATGCACGCTGCCGGAATACCGCAATAAGGG
>Ga0256406_1004757_pt1 | contig 15174 bp, 11 predicted proteins | sample RumenRJG_03DNA_FD_185986 | JGI IMG/M metagenome (GOLD analysis project Ga0256406, IMG submission 185986) | Bovine rumen microbial communities from Lethbridge, Alberta, Canada - RJG_03 | ecosystem: Host-associated > Mammals > Digestive system > Stomach > Rumen | place: Canada: Alberta | collected... | reverse complement strand
CTGTTTGCCCGCTGTGTCTTTCTTGTCCTCTGTCCGTCGCGCGTCAGTTCAGAAACTCGCGGTTCAGTGTGATATGGAACGACGGTTCGATTGCAAGCAGGTCCTCATCCGTGATCGTCTGCAGAATCGGACGGCCGGTCGACAGAATTTTGACGTAAATCTCCGCGCTCTTCTCGATCGTGTGCGCGAGACCGAACGCGGTGTCAAAATCCGGACCGGAGACGAAGATGCCATGATGCGCCCAGACCGCCGCCTGATACTTCTTCATCAGTTTGCTGGTCGCCTGTGCAATCTCCGGTCCGCCCGGAACCATCCACGGTACGACGCCGACACCCTCCGGGAAAATAACCGGACACTCGGTCATGCTCTGCCAGAGCACACGGGAAAAGGTCTTGTCATCAAGAGGAAGGATGAACGTCAGCGCGATGATGTTTGCCGGATGGCAGTGATAAATCACCCGGTTTGCGCCGCCCGTAACCTCCTTGCGGACACTGTGATTCATGAAATGAGACGGGAATTCACTGGTCGGGCGCGCGCCATTGCTAAGGCCCCAGACAATTCTCCAGGAATCCCCCTTGTCGTTGATCTCCACGATGCCGATATTTGCCGCCGCGTCGAGCTGCACATTCCGCATAAACCGGCCGCTGCCCGTGGTAATGAAATACTCCCCTGCGAGATTGTCCGCCTGAACTCCCATATTCACCCACGGGCGGAGCGTCTCATCGAAGAACGGGCGCGCCGCGTCCACATCCTCCTTCTTCATGCGGTAGGTCAGGTTGCCGCCGTTTCTCTCATGCCATCCCTGCTCCCATCCGTCGGTGCACAGACGGATAAATCCTTCCACTGCCGGTACCTCTTCTATTCTTCCGATCGCCATTGCATTCCTCCTGCTGATCATTTCCGTTTGTCACATCAAAATTTACGTCCTATGCCGCATCTATTACAGCGCCCGCGTGTAAAACACCCGAATAGGCTTTCTCCCGTATCCGGGCATTGATGCCAGCGGCACCAGCGCTGCATCATTCCGTGCTCAATTTCTTGCGCTCAGCACTTCCTTCTCGTAGCGCTCGATCTCTCCGAACCACGTGCCATCCTCCGGCACGCCGCACTGCCTGCAGTACTCATTCCATACCTCGCCGAACGGCTCCGTCTTGAGTTCCTCCTGCCGGACCATTAGCTCCGTGAAACGTCCCTCATCCTGCAGTTCCTTCAGTGCCTCGTTCGGAGTGAGCAGCGCATACAGCAGTGCTTTCTGTGTGTTGCGGAACCCGGTCGCCCATGCGGAGATCCGGTTGATCGAAGCGTCGAAATAATCGAGCGCCATGTGGACCCGTCCCTCGAGACCGCCGCAGCGGACAATCTCCTTGCACAGCTCCCTCGTCTCATCGTCAAAGAGCACAACATGATCGGAATCCCAGCGCACCGGACGCGTGATGTGCAGCGCGATCTCCGGGAAAAACGCCAGGAGAGCGGGAATTTTGTCACTGACGACCTCCGTCGGATGATAATGTCCGTTGTCCATCAGCGGAATGCAGCGGTCCTTGTTAAATGCCGCATAACTCAGCGCAAACTCCGAGCTTCCAACCGTATACGACTCGACACCGATACCGAATACCTTCGACTCGATGCAGGGCTTCACCTGCGTGAAATCATATTCCTCCGACAGAATCGCATCAATCGACGCGCGGTAGCGCTCCCTCGGTCCCTTCCGGTCGGCCGGGATATCCTTGAACCCGTCCCCGGTCCAGATATTCATGATACAGGGCTGGCCCAGCTCCTTCGCCAGATAAGTCGAAATGCGGATGCAGGCGCGGCCATGCTCAATCCAGAAATCCCGCGTATCCTTGTTCGGAGAAGCAAGCGTCAGCGGATCGCACTTCGGATGAGAAAAGAACGTCGGGTTGAAATCGCATCCCATTTTACGCTCCCGGCAGAAATCCACCCACGCGCTGAAATGCTTCGGCTCCAGCTTGTCCCGGTCAACCCATCCGCCGTTCGCTTCATTCATAATCGCATAGCTCGCATGAAGATTCATCTTCGGCGTGCCGGGCACCAGACGCCTCACCTCGTCGATATCCGCCATCAGCTCCTCCGGCGTCCTCGCCCGCCCGGGATAATTTCCCGTCGTCTGAATTCCGCCCGTCAGCGGCTTGTCCGGATCCGTGTCAAATCCCCTCACATCATCCCCCTGCCAGCAGTGCAGAGACAGCGGCGCCTTTTTCAGCCGGTCCATCGCCGCCTGCGTGTCCACTCCGATTGCCGCATACCGTTCCTTTGCTTCCTGATAACTCATCTTCTCCTCCTTGATTGTCCCTAACGAGTTTAGCTTGTTTGGTACAATTTTTGTCCCAAAGAAGCTAAACTCGTTAGGAACAAAATCCGCCGTCACTGCGGCATAAATTCCTGAATCGGGAAGCTCTCCCGAATCGTTTTCCTTGCCTCATCAAGGTCCTTCAGCTCACCGTCCGCGATCCACTGCGCGATGAGATTGCCAAGCGCCGTCCCCTCCGTCGGGCCCGCATACACCGGAAGTTTCGTGGCATCCGCCGTTCTCTGATTGAGATACTGATCCTGCGATCCGCCTCCCACGATGTGGAGTGCGGTGAACGTCCGCCCGGTCAGCGCCGCGAGGTCCGCCGCGGTTCTTGCATAATCCGCCGCGAGCGAATTGTAGATCACCTGCATCGTCTCGCCGGCCGTGAGGCAGGTCCCGGTCTCCCGGTCCTCCGTCCGCCCGCTCAGCGCCGGCCGCTGTTCTGCCGCCGCGGCTGCGACCTCCTTCAGCATGGACGCCGGCGCAAGGAATCTCGGATCGTCCGCCTCCACTGTCACGTCAAAATCCGTGCATTCCTTTGCCCTCGCAATGAGTTCCGGGAAAGACGGTCTCTTCCCAAGCCGCGTGCCGAGCTCCCGCCTCACCGACTGAATCATCCAGAGGCCCATGATATTGCGCAGGTAGCGGAACCGATACTCATAGCCTCCCTCATTGGTGAAGTTTGCCTCTCTGCTCTCCGCTGTGGTGATCGGTGCCGGATTTTCCACTCCCATCAGGCTCCAGGTGCCGGAGGACAGGAACAGCGACCGGTTATCCTCAGCCGGCACAGCAAGAAAGGCAGATCCGGTATCATGTGTTGCCGGGAGAAGGACGCGGCAGTCAAAGCCCACCTCCTGCCGCACCGCCGGCAGCAGACATCCAAGCTCCGTCCCCGGCAACCGGATCTTCTGAAAAATCCCACGCGGCAGACCATATGCCCGGATCAGTTCTTCGTCCCAATCCTTATTCTCCGCATTCACCAGCGCCGTCGTGGTCGCATTGGTATATTCATTTGCCATCACACCCGTCAGACGCCAGTTCAGATAGTCCGGAATCATCAGGAAAGCCGCCGCCCGCTCCAGCTGCTCCGGATGCTCTCGCCGGAGCGCCGCAAGCTGATAGCAGGTATTGAACTGTAGATACTGAATGCCCGTCCTCGAATACTGGCGGGCAAAATCCACGCCTCCCCTGCCTTCCGCAGCCTGTTTGTCAAGTTTCTCCCGCACACCGTCTGTTCTTGCATCCCGGTATGCCACGGCATCGCCGATCCGTCTGTGATCCCTGTCCAGCAGGACAAAATCGACCGCCCAGGTATCAATCCCCATTGTCTCCGGCTGGTATCCGGCCGCGGCGGCTGCCTTCATCCCCTCGATGACGTTTTCCGCCAGTCTGTCAATATCCCAGCACAGGTGGCCGTTTTTCTCCACCAGACCATTCTCAAACCGGTAGACCTCCGTCAGCTTCATCCTGCCGTCCACGAGTTCTCCGATGATGTGGCGGCCGCTCGAGGCTCCGATATCCACCGCCAGATGACATCTTTTCATTGCCTGCTCCCTCCCGGACTTGTAACCAAAAGTTTCCGTTCCTATAATGCTAGTATAGACAGAGAAACAGGCGGACACCATAAAGGATAGTCCGCGCTTTTTTAGAAATAGTCCCAGATAGAATTGCAGATATTTCCCGCCGCCCGGCACGTGTCCGGCCGGCTGCCCGAAGGCAGATTACCGCGATGACCCGAAAGAAAGAAAATTTAACCGTCGTCCTCGACGTCGACCCGGCCAGCGTCTGGCTCCGCACCACGCCCGGCGCCCTCGCGCTCGACCAGCCCTATTACTGTACAGAGGCCGGTCATTTCATCGCCGGTCCGCGCTTTTCCACCATCCGCTCCAATAAGGACAGTTATCTTCTGTTCTACACGGTGTCTGGAAAGGGTTTTGTGGAACAGGCCGGCTTCCGCGTCGCTCTCCCGGCCGGTCAGGCGCTGCTGCTCGACTGCCGGATTCCGCAGCAGTACGGCACCGCGCCGGGCGCAGACGGCTGGGACCATTACTGGATGCATATCGACGGCTCCGGCGTCCGCGCCGCATGCGCCATGATGAAAGCCGCAGCGCCGCTGCCCGTCATCGACATGAACGGCATCGCCCTGTCTGCATCCTTCGATGCGGTCTTCTCCTGGACCGATGCGGATTCCGCAGAGGCGATGATCGAGCAGGGTCTGATGATCCACCGTATCCTCGCCCGCATGCTCCAGCTTCAGCTGTCGGCCGGCAAAGGGCGAAGCCAGGGGAACCGAACGCTCATCAGATCCGCAGCGGACTATATCCGCGCGCACAGCGCCGCGCCACTTTCCATCGATGACATCACGCAGCAGACCAATATGTCAAAATCCTCCCTGATGCGGCAGTTCCGGATCTACATGGGGACCACGCCTTATAACTACCTCCTGTCATGCCGCATCACCGAGGCCAAGGAACTGCTGTCCCTCACGGACCTGTCCGTCGCCGAGATTGCGGAACGGGTCGGATTCGGAGATGAGAGCAGCTTTTCCTCCCGCTTCTCCGCCATGACCGGCAGTTCTCCGCTTCAATACCGGAGAAGCACGATCCGGCAGAATGAACAAAGCAAAGTACAGGGAATCCTTCCCTTGGAGAAAACATCATGACAAATCATACTTCTTCCAGCTCTTCTGACAGCATAGGCCGCTCCACCACACAGGCTTCCGAATCCGTTTCCTCAGCCGCCGAGGCCCAGCCTGCGTCCTCCCGCAGCGCCGTGAAGGATCTCACAACCGGCGATCCCATGAAGCTCATCCTCGGCTTTGCCGTGCCGCTTCTCGGCGGACTGCTCTTTCAGCAATTCTACAACATGGTGGACTCCCTCATTGTCGGCCGCTTTCTCGGCGTGAAAGCCCTCGCCGGCGTGGGCTCCACAGGCTCCATCAATTTCATGATCATCGGATTCTGCATGGGCGTCTGCAACGGTTTTGCTATTCCCCTCTCCCAGCAGTTCGGTGCCCGCAAATACGCCGAGATGCGCCGCTTCTTCGTTCACAGCATCTATCTCTGTGCGCTGTTCTCCGTCGTCATGACGACTGCCGTCTGCCTCCTCTGCCCGCGCATTCTGCACGCGATGAACACGCCCGCGGACATCTACAGCTATGCCTACCAGTACATTTTCCTCATCTTTCTCGGGATCCCGGCCACCTTCCTGTATAACCTCATCTCCGGCGCAATCCGCGCGCTCGGCGACTCGAAGGCTCCCGTCGTCTTCCTCGTGATCTCCTCCGCCGTCAACATCGTGCTAGACCTCGTCTTCATCCTGGCCGCCCACATGGGCGTCGCCGGCGCGGCACTGGCCACTGTGATTTCCCAGCTGTTCTCGGGTCTGCTCAGCGTCCTCTACCTCGTCCGCCGGATCGAGCTTCTGCACATCCGCAGAGAGGAATGGGCATTCCGTCCCCATCTCGCCAAAATTCTTCTGGTCATGGGTGTCCCGATGGGCCTCCAGTACTCCATCACCGCCATCGGCTCCGTCATCCTCCAGACCGCCGTCAACGGCCTCGGCTCCGTCTTCGTCGCCGCACAGACCGCGGGAGGAAAAGTCAGCATCTTCTTCTGCACGCCGTACGATGCGCTCGGATCCACGATGGCCACCTGGGGCGGACAGAACGTCGGCGCCGGCCGGCTCGACAGACTGAACAAGGGACTCAAATCTGCCTCCATCCTCGGCTGCAGCTATGCCGTGGCGGAATTCTTCATCATGTTCTTCTTCGGCCGCCAGCTCTCAAGCCTCTTCCTCGGAAGCGCCACATCCCCGGAGGAACTCACACTCATCCTTGACAGCGCGAGACTCTTCCTCATCACCAACGCCGCCTTCTACATCCCTCTTGTATTTGTCAACGTCGTCCGCTTCCTCATCCAGGGAATGGGCTACTCCGGCCTCGCCACCCTCGCCGGCGTCTGCGAAATGATCGGCCGCACCGCAGCTGCCCTACTCCTCATCCCGCGCATCGGCTACCCCGGCGCCTGCTGGGCAAGCCCGATTGCCTGGATCCTCGCGGACGCCTTCCTCCTCCCCGCCTACTTCCACGTCCGCCGCAAAACCTACGCCGCCTTCGGACAATCCCGGAATTGTCCCTAACAAGCTAAACTTGTTAGGGACAAAAAAGCAGGCGCCTCCGGCACCTGCTTTTTTGATAACACCATCGCATTATTCTCTGTTCAGCGCATCACAACCAGCTCGTAGGCTCTTGACCCGAGTCCAATCTTCTCGCCATGCTCCAGCGTCTCCTTCCAGGCGACATTCGGATTATTGTTCAGCCAGACGTCGTGATGATCGTGGAAGTCCGGCGCCGCCATGTTGTCGCCGAGCTGGCTGTTGCGGATCGGCGTCGCCTTCTCGCAGAGATCGACGCAAGCCTGATCCAGCGCGATGGGATCGAACGATGCCAGCATGCCGATATCCGGCAGGATCGGCGCATCATTTTCGCCGTGGCAGTCGCAGTTCGGCGACACATCCGTGATCAGACTGATGTGGAAGCACGGACGGCCGTAGCAGACCGCCTGCGCATATTCCGCCATGCGCCGTCCGAGCATCTGCGGCGCATCCCAGTTGTCGTTTGCAATCGCATCGAACGCGCAGGCACCGATACAGCGCCCGCACCCCTTGCAGATGGCAGGATCAATATATGCCCTGTGCACCGGAAGTCCGTTCTTCATCACCTCAGGATACGAAATCGCATTGGAACCGCATTCTCTCGCGCAGCGCATGCACCCGCGGCAGCGGTCCTGGTCCACATGCGGATGGCCACTCTGATGCTGCTGCATCTTGCCCGCACGGCTTCCGCAGCCCATGCCGATGTTCTTGATGGTTCCGCCAAACCCGGCCTGCTCATGCCCCTTGAAATGCGTGAGCGAGATAAAGATGTCCGCATCCATGATGGCGTGCCCGATAAACGCCGTCTTGCAGTACTCTCCGTTATGCACCGGCACCTCAATGTCGTCGGTCCCGCGGAGCCCGTCCCCAATCAAAATCTGGCATCCAGTCGTCGTCGGATTGAAGCCGTTCAGGTTCGCGCAGTCCAGATGCTCCAGCGCATGCTTGCGGCTGCCAGGATAAAGCGTGTTGCAGTCCGTCAGGAATGGAAGTCCGCCCTGCTCCTTCACGACATCCGCCACAGCCTTCGCATAATTGGGCCGCAGATAGGCGAGGTTTCCAAGCTCGCCAAAATGCATCTTGATTGCCACAAACTTGCCGTTCATATCGATCGATCCGATCCCGGCCATCCTGATGAGCTTCTGCAGCTTCTTTGTCAGCGGAACATCCAGCTTCGTCCGGAAATCCGTGAAATATACCTTCGATTTTTCCTGCGTTTCCATAACCCTTCCTCCCTGTTTTCCGGGATTTGCTCCATGTGCCCGGAGTCCTGTACAGAAAGCTCCGCACGCTGCATGCATCCGGCCATCCGTCGATGCCGCCCCCAGCAGCTTCGCACAGTCAGCCATTCCTGCATGAACCCGGCGTCCGGTGTCAGCTGCGAATTACATCCATCCTGACTGCGTCGCTTTCCAATTCATTATAGTAAAACTTCACGATCTGCACAAATAATATGTCTCATATCTGTCCGGCTTCACACATCCTTTTCAGTCCCCGTTTCCGCACGCCGCATTGTTCTCACCAGCCACGGAATCTCAAACGCGCACATCGCAGCCCAGCCGAACAGATACGACCACGGAATCGCCTCGAACTGCATCCCGAGATAAAACACCATCGGGATCTCAGAGAGAACCCGGACCGCCATATTGAGAATACTCGACCACAGCGTGACATTCAGGTCCCCGATGCCGCGGAAATATCCCTGCACGCCGTTCGTGATGCCCGGCAGTACATAAAACAGCGCAATCAGCCGCAGATATTTTTCCCCCTCTACGATCACGCCCGGATCCCGTGTGAAGAGACGGATCAGAAGATGTGCCGCAAAATACGTGACGCCGCCGATGCCGAGTCCATAAAACACCTCCAGAATCATGCCAAGCCGGTAAGTCTGCGCTGCGCGTCTCTTTTTTCCTGCCCCCTCGTTCTGCGCCATCACGGAGGTCATGGCATGCGCGATGTTCTGCTGCGGGATGGTGGCAAAATCATCGAAGCGGTTCGTGGCATTGAAGGCAGCCGTTGCATTCACGCCCATTGTGTTGACGATTGCCTGCGTTCCCAGCTTGCCCAGCTGAACAGTACTCTGCTGCATCGCGCTGACAAAGCCATATGATACTGTTTTACGCAGCATGCCCCTGTCAAAGACGAGCCACGCCTTTCCCAGGCGAAGTTCCGGAATCTCCCTGTGGATATAGACAAGACACAGCACCGCGCTCATCATCTCACAGACAACCGTGCTGAGTGCCGCGCCGCGCACGCCCATGTGAAAGCAGACAACAAACAGCAGATCTCCGCCGATGTTCAGTGCCGCACTGACGGCAAGAAAAATCAGCGGAGACCTGCTGTCCCCCATCGCCCGCAGCATGCTGGCGAGATAATTGTACAGAAAGCTGAAGACGATACCGAACAGAATGATGCGGAGATAGTGGACTGCCTCCCGGAAGAAGACCGTCTCTACCTGAAGTAGTGTGAGGAGAGGCTCCGCGAGCAGCATCATCAGCACGCTGACGATTACGGAAAATACGATTCCGGCAATCATCCCGGTGCTGACCTGACGCCGGAGCTCCGCGAGCTTTCCCGCACCGTACAGCGTGCTTACCAGGATCCCGGCGCCAAGGCAGATGCCATTCGTGAACAGAAGGACGAGCGTTACCAGCGGATTGGTGGTGCCGACTGCCGCGAGCGCCGTTTTGCCGACAAAACGTCCGACAATCACACTGTCCGCCATATTATAAGTAAGCTGAAGAATGGTCCCCAGAATGAGCGGAATGGTAAAACGGACAAGCTGCCCCAGAATCGGTCCCTTTGTAAAATCATGCGTCATGCGTTTCTTCTCATTCTGTCGCTATTGCTTACTGCCCGGCAGGTGCCTGTCCCGCCGCCTGAGCGGCTGCGGCCGCCGCTGCCGCCGCGGCTGCCTGTGCCGCAGCGGCCTGATCCGCATCGGTCCCGCCAGTCGTCTGCTGTCCCCCGCTCTGGGCGCCGGAAGCATCCGGGCTTGCCGCTGAGGAAGATGACGCAGCGCTGCCTGCAGCCGCAGCACCGCCGGCCGGAACGATAGTTGATCCATCCGCCCCGGTCACATGGCCATCAGGCCATACCGTCGCGCCGATTGCGTAGGTCACACTGCCGTCAGAATTGACGACAGCACCGGCCGTGTCAATGCCGAGAGACGATGCAACCTGATCCGCAGCCGCCTTATATTTTGACGCGTTCTCCGATTCCTGCTGCTGTTTCTCCTTCGCTGCCGTTTCCAGCGCCGCATCCTGCGAGGCGCCGCCATAGACGACCACAGCCATGCCCTTCTCCACGTAGCCGAAGATCTGTTTTGCCGCGCTGACCGGCAGATTGACACAGCCATGAGAGCCACTGGTCAGATACAGCGTCCCGCCAAAAGAAGAGCGCCAGGAAGCATCATGCAGGCCGACATTTCCGTTGAACGGCATCCAGTAACTGACCGGAGAGGAATAGTTTTCCCCTACCAGCGTCGCATCCCGCTCCTTATAGGTGATCGGATAGACGCCGTCCGGCGTTCCGTTTCCCTTGGCGGCATTTCCGGAGACGCACTCCGTTTCCACCACGAGGGAACCGTTGTTCCAGCAGTATACCTTCTGATTGTCCAGATCAACCTCGACATAGCTCGAACCGATGTCTCCGCCGAAGGATCCGCTTCCGCACTGGGTATTGTCACCGCGGGCAGCCGGCTGCTCAAACCAGACCGCCGTGGCCTGATGATTGCCGGATAGGGCATCAAGAATGGCTTGTGTCGTCGAGGCGGTATCCATCCACCAGCCGTAGGAACCGCCTGCCGTCGTAATCGTGTTTCCGTCGTGCGTCCGGAAGGTCCGGTTGGTGTAGATCGTCTCGTACTCTTTCTGCAGCCCGGTGACATAATCCGCCACCTTCGTGTTGTCGATCGAGGCATTTCCGCTGTCATCCGTGCTCACCCACTCCCGGATGGTGTCATGATCCAGCGTCAAAACCGTTCCTGCTCCCATGTCGAGTGTCAGCTCCTGGGAGACCAGCTGATTGAGCGAGTCGACCGTCTTTTTCAGCGTCTCATCCTCCGATGTGACGGTCGGCACGGCATAGCACCCCGCTGCATCAAGATCCAGCGACGGCTGCAGCCCGTTCACGGCGATTTTCACCGCCTCGAGCACCTTATCCTCGAGAGCCTGGCTCCCCTGATTCTCCACCACGACCTCATAGGCATCCCCGTTCCAGCCATACGTCGCGTTCGTCGGCGCAACCTGCTTGTCCGCGGCAAAACACGACATCGCCTTCACCGTCTCGCCGAGCTTTGATTCGTCGTAGGAAACGACCGTGTCCGAGGTCAGACTCGTGCTGCGGAAGAGGTGCACCGGCCAGGCGAACGGTGAGAGAGAACGCTGCAGCTTCTTTATGGTGCCATCAAATTCCGCCGCGAGTCCGATCTGCTGGGCCGTGATCGTATCAGAGGCGCCGTTGCGTCCCGTGACCTGAAGCGAGTATCCGTCCGCATGCGCTGCGATGGCTGATTCCACCGCGGCTGGAGACTTTCCGGACACATTCATGCCGTTCAGCGTCGTATGAAATGGAAAATGACCGACAAAAAACAGGGATATTCCGATGTATACGGCAGCAAGTGCTGCCACGATGATAATAAGAAGCTTCTGCATAGTTTTCATAATGCCGTATGTTAGCACAATCTAACAAAAAGAGGATTACATTTTTGTTAAGAATTATTTACACAATCTCCATGTCACCCGGCCCGCCGCCTTCACAATAAAAAAGACTGCCATCAGACTGCAGCAAAACAGCTGCTTCCGGAAGGCAGTCTCTCAGATAGCTTCGATCCTATGCCGCATCCCTGTCGCTGTCCGCGGAGAAAATACCCGGGCAGTCCTTCTCCCGAATCCGCGAACCCGCGCCAGTGAGCGTCGCCGATATCAGTTCGAGCCTTGAACCCGCCCGGCGCATCGGCCCCAGGCCCAGCTCCTCTCACCGTGTGATGGACACAACGTGCCAAAGATGATCCGACCCGTAGCCGAGCGTTGCGGTAACTTCATCGCCGGGGATAAGCAGCCCTGCATAGCTGCCGGACTTATCCATGCGGATCTCCATCATGCCGCCGCTGGTCGCCAGATACAGCTTGTCAAAGGTTGTGGCAGAAGCGACCGTGCCCTTCACCGTCAGGCTTCCCTGCCCGATGCTGGCCTTCGACTCCGTGGCGTCCGCGGCAGAAATCCTGCCCGCATGCCAGTATCCGGAATTGTAATAAATTGCCACATAGTAGGTTTTGCCTACCGCAAGCAGTCTTGCCTCAGAAACCTGCGTGCCCGGATCGATTTTGATCTCCATCTGTCCGTCCGGCGTGTTCAGCTTCATAAGGTCACGGCCCGATCCTCCGGCAGCCGTTCCATGCACGACCTGCATCTTCTGTCCGTTGATCTGCACATAACTCTGTCCCTCAAGCGATGAGGAATTCGCCGTGGCATCCGCCTCAATGGACCCGGATGTCGAGAGAACATGCCAGTACTGATCGGATCCATAGCCCAGCGTCGCTGTGATCTGCTGCCCAGGCATCAATACCCTGGTCCCGATGGAGGTACTGCCATCCATGACCAGATGCATCTGCCCGCCGGATGTGTTGAGCTTGAGGACATTCGCCGTCGAATCGCCCGCGACGGTTCCGGACACTTTGATCGTGCCGCTCTGATTCACCTTTGCGGAGGTGGCGGCGTTCACACCGTCTGCCGTGATTTTCGCCGCGTGCTGATAGGCATCGCTCCCGCGGTATATCGCCACCATCACCTTGCTCCCCGGTGCGAGGAATCTGGCGCCGGAACCGTCGGTGGAAGAATCAATTTTGATCTCCATATTGCCGCCGGACGTCGACAGCTTCAGAAGACCTGTCTTTGTACCGTTCTGTACTGTCCCATATACATTGGTCAGCGTCTGCCCGTTCGGCGCCGTCGCGCCGGAGGTGCTTTCTGTCGTGGCCTGCCCGGTCACGGTCTGCACTGCTCCGGCCGAGGCCACGCTCGAAGCATGCCAGTACGCATCACTCCCGCGGTACACCGACAGAGAGAGCTCCGTGCCCTGCATAATCACCCGGCACTTGCTGAAATCCGTGTTCGGATCGAGCTTCACCTGCATCTGCCCGCCCGACGTATTGATATAGAGCAGAGTCTGACTGGAACCGGCTGCCACCGTGCCGGTCACTGTCGTCCCCTCCGCGCGCACTGTCATCCCGCTGCCAAAGATCACCGCCGTCATCAGCATTGCCCCTGCCAGGGCGCCGCCTCTTTTCTGCCAAAATCTGCGCTGTTTCATCTATGAATACCCCCTTTGGATGTCTGATTCTTTTGTTTTCTGAGACCCATGGATTTCTGCTTTTATTCCGGCGGTTTATGACCGCCCTTTTGCAGCCTCAGCCTAGCAGATTCGAGGATCACTTTCAAGGTCTATCCCCGGCCTGCAGAGCCGGCCTGCTCCATGCCGACAGCGGTCGTCTGCTCCATGCCCGCCGCGGCCTCCTGCCCCATGTCGGCATTGGCCGCCTCATCCCCGACCTTTTCTGCAGAGATGTCCCAGCTCCTGTACCTGCTCTCGCCGCGGTGATCCGGAAGCTCTGCATACCCGGACAGATATGCAGCCAGATAAGCCGTGTACTTTCGGCTTCCGCGGTAATTAAGATGTGAGACATCATTCATATCCCTGTCCTCATCGATTCCGATTCGGGACAGTTCCCGGTAGAAATCGGCAAACGGAATCTTCTCCTCCGCCGCAATCTGTTCAATCTGCCGCAGGACAACATCCTCGTCCGGATGCTTCTGGTACGGCGCCGAAATCAGCACCAGCGGAATATTCCGTTTCCGCGTGTATGAGATGATCTTGCGAAGATACTTCTCTGATTTTGCGGAGAGCGTTCGTCCCGCCCCAAGTTCCGCGGTATCGGACGCTGCCATGAGGCTGTCCAGATCGACATGCTCCGTCCCGAACAGCGGATGAAATCCCTTGAAATTCTGCAGCTCCATGCGCCCGGTCAGATAATCCCAGTCCTCTCCGTTCAGCTCCGTGTAGCGCTGATGGTACACCGTGAACGCCGGAAAATAATCGGACAGCCGCTTCTTCTCCACAGACGCCTGCATCATCTCCAATTTATTCGCCGAAAACCGCATGCCGAACAGATTTTCCTCCATCCAGCGATACTGATAATCCGCCTCATACGCCGCCGGCGAATAGACATCCAGCACGACCAGCTTCGGTTTCTGTGTCTTGCAAAATTCTCGCAGCCAGTAATAGGTCATCCAGAGCGGCTGCTCGGCCGCGCTGTAGTCATACGCGGCAATCCCATATTCCGTCCAGAGATAAGCTGTATTGATGTTGCAGTGGATGTGACTGGAGCCGAGGAAGACCACATCAATAGAGTTCTCCGGCTGATGATAGAACGCCCTTGCCTGATCAATTCCGTCCTGCGACTTGACACACAGCAGCCGGTTCGCCGCTGCCAGCCCGTTCACCAGAAGCAGCAGACTGAGCACCGCCGCAAGCACACGGGCAGTCAGTCTCCTTCTTCTGCCACCGGCGCCGCCTGTCACCCTGCTTTGTCCTTTTCCCTGCTTATCCCCCTCCTGCAAAATTCCCTCCTGCCTCATTCTCTGTCCAGTTAATACGCTCCCTGACTATTTTTATTTATGGTAAGATATTTTCAAGAATTTTGAAACAAGAGTTGTGAAACCACAAACCGGATTTTACCCTGAATAAATTGAAAAAATTCATGAATACAACTGATTCGAAATCCAATCGTATAAGAACCGATGGCTCCGGCAGGAACATTTCTTTTCTGTGGAAGCCTGCCGCAGCGCTGTTCACCGCTTTCGTTCTGGCATTTACGCCCCAGGCGGCGCTCCTCGCAGCCTCTCCCCTTCCCGGCACCACCGCAGCGCCGCAGACCGCTGCCGGCGCCGCGGCGTCTTCCCCTGTTTCCGGCGCGCTGACACCAGATTCGCTTGCACAGATTGCCGCCCTCCGCGGCCTTCCCGCCCGCTACGCCGGAAAGGCCTGCTCCATACTCGGCGACAGCATCAGTACCTATGCCGGCACCGCACCGAAGGGATATCTCACCTATTACCCAAACAAGGAGAGCGGCATCTCCAGCATGGATCAAATGTGGTGGCATTATATTCTGGTCTCCTGTGGCATGAGTCTGCTCCGCAGCTGCAGCTGGTCAGGCGCCCGCATGAGCGGCGACAAAGAGGACCCGACCGGCAAAACCGGCTGCAGCACGAAGCGGATCTCTGACCTCTCCGGCAAGGATAAAACGCCTGATGTCATTTTGATCATGATGGGGACAAACGATTTTCTGAGTGCTGTTTCTCTGCCCCGCTTCCAGGATTGCTACGGCACCTGCCTCGACCGCATCGCGGCGAGATATCCGAATGCTTCCGTGATCTGTTTCACCTGCTTTCCGGTCAACTGCTGGGCGAGCGGTACCGGTCAGCTGAACGCGGACGGCAGAACAATCGACGATTATAACGAAATCATCCGACAGTGCGCCGCTGCACGCACCCTTCCGGTCGTAGAAACCGGCGGCTGCGGCATCACCGTCCAGAATTTCAAAACGCTCACGGTCGACGGCATCCATCCCAACGCTCAGGGTGCGCTGCTGGCTGCCGCAGATATTCTTCAAAACATGCCGTAATTGACAGGAGGTCGTTTTTTGA
>Ga0256406_1004756_pt1 | contig 15176 bp, 8 predicted proteins | sample RumenRJG_03DNA_FD_185986 | JGI IMG/M metagenome (GOLD analysis project Ga0256406, IMG submission 185986) | Bovine rumen microbial communities from Lethbridge, Alberta, Canada - RJG_03 | ecosystem: Host-associated > Mammals > Digestive system > Stomach > Rumen | place: Canada: Alberta | collected... | reverse complement strand
ACGGCAAGCGCGTGGGCCGGGGTTCCGGCCCCTCCAAGAAGAGCTCCGAGAACGCCGCCGCCGCGGACGCGCTCGAGCGCATGGGACAGGGCGGCGACAAGGGGGCAGACGCCAGCGTCGCCCCCGCTGACGCCGACGAGCACTAGCCCGAGAAGCGAGAGGACCACCCTTGTATCTGAAGTCGCTCACCCTCAAGGGCTTCAAGTCCTTCGCCGACAGGACATCCATGTCCTTCGACCCCGGCCTCAACGTGGTTGTGGGTCCCAACGGCTCGGGCAAGTCGAACGTCTCTGACGCCATTCTCTGGGTCCTGGGCGAGCAGAGCGCCAAGATGCTCCGTGGCCAGGCCATGGAGGACGTGATCTTCTCGGGTAGCTCCGCCAGGCCCGCCGTGGGCGTGGCAGAGGTCACGCTGGTGCTTGATAACTCGGACCACACGCTGCCCATCGACTTTTCCGAGGTGGGCATCACGCGCCGGATGTATCGCTCGGGCGAGTCCGAGTACCTCATCAACGGCGCGCCCGCACGCCTCATGGACGTGCAGGACATCCTCCACGACTCCGGCCTGGGCAAGGACACCCACTCGATCATCAGCCAAGGCAAGCTTGACTCCATCCTCCAGAGCCGCCCTGAGGAGCGCCGCGAGCTCATCGAGGAGGCGGCAGACATCTCTAAGCACCGCAGGCGCAAGGAGCGCAGCCTTCGCAAACTCTCGTCTATGGACGACAACCTTGCGCGCGCTAAGGTGGTTGAGCGTGAGATTAACCGCCAGCTCAAGCCCCTCGAGCGTCAGGTCGACAAGGCAAAGCGCGCCCACGACATCACCGAGCGCCTGACCGAGCTGCGCACGCAGCTCGCGGTTGACGACCTGCGCCGCCTGCAGGCATCCTACGGCACGCTCTCGGCCCGCGGCCGCGAGGCCGACGCCGCTGTCGAGCTTGCGCAGTACCGCCTGGACGAGAAGTCCGCAGAGCTCGAGAAGTACCAGTCGCTCCTCGAGCAGAAGGGCCTCTTTGTGGGCGACCTCGGCGAGCAGCGTCGCCGCATGCAGGACATCCTCGGCCGCATGGACTCGGACATGCGCCTTCTGGAGGAGAAGGGCAAGAACATGGTCTCGCGCCTCTCCGAGATGCGCATGCAGCTCTCGACCATGCGCAAGCAGCGCGCGGATGTGACCGAGGAGCACGAGCGCGTGGCCGGCGACCTCTCTGACGCCCGCGTGCGCCAGCGCGAGCTCGAGGAGGGCATGGACGCGCTCTCGAAGGCGTCGCGGGAGGCCGTGGCGCACCGCCGCGAGCTTGAGGACGCCCTCAACAAGCGCCAGGCCGACGAGCGCCAGGCGCGCGCCGAGGCAGATAGGGAGACTCTCGCCTTTGCCAAGCTCGAGGACCAGATCTCGAACGCCGAGGTCGAGGACAGCATGTACAAGAGCCGCCTCGAGCAGGTGGCAGAGACCCTCGCCACAACCGAGGAGGCACTGGCCGAGAGGGGAGAGCGCAAGGCTCGCGTGGAGGCGCAGCTCGCCGATGCCCGAGCCAAGGCGGAGGAGCTTGCCGGCACCATTGCCGAGGCCCAGGCCGCGCTCAAGCACGCCCGCGACGAGGAGCGCTCTGCTCGCACCAAGCTCTCGTCCTCCGAGGCCACCCTCTCGGCGCTGCATTCCGTTGACGCCAACGTGGAGAAGGCAAGCCCGCTTGTTGAGGCCGTCTCCAAGGGGAAGGCGGCGGACCTTGTCGAGTGCCGCCTGGCAGATCTCATCGACGCCGACGAGGCAACGGAGTCCCTGGTAGAGCGCCTGCTCGGTGATGACCTTGCTGCCTTCGTGGTGGCAAGCGCCACGGACGCGGGCACGCTCGCGGCCTCCGCGCTCTCGCAGGGGCGCGCCGAGGGCAGGGCGACCGTGGTCTTCCGCGAGGCCGCACCCGCTGCGGTGGCGGCGGAGGGCGCCCCCGGCGAGGCGCTCATCTCGCACCTGCGCGTCTCTGACGCCGCGCGTCCGCTCCTCACGGCGCTTCTCGGCGACATCAGGCTCGTGGGAAGTGCCGAGGAGGCCATCCGTGCGCACCAGGCCATGCCGGCGCTCACCTATGTCACGCAGGACGGCGTCACCGTCACGCCCGATGGTCGCTGCGTGGTTGGCACTGCGCCCTCGACCGAGGCGGGCGCCCTCGAGCGCAAGCGCCGCATTCGAGCCCTCGAGGAGGGCATGGGGGAGCTGCGCGCATCGCTCGGGGCAGCGACGGAGGCCGTGAGTGCGGCAGAGGCTGCGCTTGCCGCGTCGCGCGACGGTGCCGCGGCCGCAAAAGGCGACGTCGCGCGACTCTCGGGTGAGCTCTCCTCAGTCACGTCCGAGATGGGGCGCCTGGACGCGCAGCGCCAGCGCGCGGCAGACGAGCAACGCCAGGTCACGCGCCAGCGAGACGCTGCATCCGAGCGCGCGGCAGACGCCCGCTCGCACATCGAGGAGCACAAGGCAGCCGCCGCAGCGGCACGCGCCAAGGCGGAGGAGCTGGCCGGTGGCCTGGGCGACCTGCGCACGCAGCACGACGAGGCCGTGCGCGCCCAGGGCAAGGCGTCCCACGAGCTCTCTGACGCGCGCCTCGAGCTTGCGATGGCCAAGGAGCGAGCCAAGAACCTCTCGTCGCGCGAGCGCGAGCTTGCCAACCGCAAGCACGACCTCGACGCACGCATCGTAGCCACCGAGGATGGCTCGCGAGCCCTTGAGGTGGTGCGCCTGCGCGTCGACCCGCTCCACGACCGCTATGACGCCATCCGCACCCGTGCGCTCGACTGGGCCGCGCGCCTCAAGGACCGCGCGTCTCTCGCCGAGGCTGACTCCGACTCCCTTAAGCGCACTATCGGCGACGCCAAGTCTGCCGTGAACGACGCCACCGCCGAGCTCACCCGCGCACGCGACGCCGCCTCTGCGGTCAAGGTCGACCTTGGTCGCCTGGAGGTGCAGGTCCAAAACGCCATCGAGGCCATCCAGGCCACGGGCGCCGTTCTCGACGAGGCACTCTCACTTCCCGCGCCGGACGACCGCGAGGCCGCCGAGCGCGAGGCGGACCAGCTCGAGAGCCAGCTTTCCTCCATCGGCCCCGTGAACGAGGTCGCAATGGACGAGTACATCCGCCTTAAGCAGCGTGGGGACTACATTGGCGAGCAGGTCGCAGACCTCGAGGCAGCCCGCGTGGCGCTCAAGAAGATCAACGCCGCCATCGACCGCAAGATGCGCAACAGGTTCCTCGTGGTCTTTGACAAGGTGAACGAGAACTTCTCAGAAATCTTCTCGATGCTCTTCCCTGGCGGCCACGCCCACATCGAGATGACCGACCCGGACAACCTTTCCGAGACGGGCATCGAGATCGTGGCGCAGCCCAGGGGCAAGCGCATCACCAAGATGTCGCTCATGTCCGGTGGCGAGAAGTCCCTCACGGCGCTGGCGCTGCTCTTTGCCGTCTACAAGACACGCACGGTGCCCTTCTATGTGTTCGACGAGGTGGAGGCCGCGCTCGACGACTCCAACCTCTCCAAGCTCCTTGACGCCATCGAGCAGCTCAAGGACTCGACGCAGCTCATCGTCATCTCGCACCAGAGAAGGACGATGGAGCAGGCCGACGTCCTCTATGGCGTCTCCATGCAGGCCGACGGCGTGAGCCACGTCGTCTCTCAGCGCCTCGACAAGGCGACTGGAAAGGTGGTCGATGCCTGATGGGTTTCTTCGACAGGCTGAAAAGCGGCCTCTCGCGCTCGCGCGAGGCCATCAACGAGATCTTCTACATGGGCGGCGAGGTCGACGAGGACTTCTGGGAGGACCTCGAGGACACGCTCGTGATGGGCGACATGGGCGGCGAGCTTGCCATGCGCGTGACCGATGACCTGCGCGAGCAGGCCGCGCGCGAGAACCTCACCCGCGCGGACCAGCTGCGCGACGCCCTCGCCAAGCGCCTTGCCCAGGAGTTCCGCACGGCAGACCGCGACCCCTTCGAGGACGTGCCCTCGTGCGTCCTCTTTGTGGGCATCAACGGCGCTGGCAAGACCACCACGGTGGGCAAGCTTGCCGGACGCGCCCGCGGCGAGGGCAAGAGCTGCCTTATCGGCGGTGCCGACACCTTCCGCGCCGCAGCCATCGAGCAGCTCGAGGTGTGGGGCACGCGCGCCGGCGTGGACGTCATCACCCGCGAGCGCGGGGCGGACCCGGCGAGTGTCTGCTACGACGTGGTCGAGGAGGCCGAGAAGCGCGGCTCGCAGCTGGTGCTCATCGACACCGCAGGGCGCCTGCACACCTCGTCCGACCTCATGCGCGAGCTTGCGAAGGTGGTCAACGTCACCCGCAAGCGCTGCACCTCCATGCCGGTCACCGTTGTCCTCGTGATTGACGCCACCACCGGCCAGAACGGCCTTGCGCAGGCCAAGGAGTTCAACGACGCCCTTGACCTCGACGGGCTTATCGTCACCAAGCTTGACGGCACCGCCAAGGGCGGCATCGCGCTTGCGATCTCTGACCAGCTGGGGCTTCCCATCTACCGCATTGGCGTGGGAGAGTCCATCGACGACCTTGAGACCTTCGACGCGCTCGACTTCTGCCGTGCGCTCGTTGGGGAAGGAAAGTAGCCATGTTCAACAGCCTCTCCGAACGCCTCCAGGACACCTTTGACAAGCTCCGCGGCAAGGGCAAGCTCACCGAGGCCGACATCAACGTAGCCATGCGCGAGATCCGCATGGCCCTGCTCGAGGCCGACGTCAACTTCCGCGTGGTCAAGGACTTTGTCGCCTCCTGCAAGGAGAAGTGCCTCACGGCCGAGGTCCTTGACTCGCTCACGCCGGCGCAGAACGTGGTGCGCATCGTGCTCGACCAGCTCACCGAGCTTCTCGGCACCACCGAGTCCAAGCTGGTGCTGGCACAGAACCGCACTCCCAACGTGATCATGCTCGTGGGCCTGCAGGGCTCCGGCAAGACCACGGCGGCAGCAAAGCTTGCCTATCTCCTGAAGGGCCAGGGCCATTCTCCGCTTTTGGCCGCATGCGACACGCACCGCCCCGCCGCTGCCGACCAGCTTGCCACCCTCGGTACCGAGATTGGCGTGTCGGTCTATCGCGGTGACGGCAAGGACGCGGTCAAGGTTGCCTCCGAGTCCATCCACGAGGCAGTCAATCACCTGAACGACATCGTGATTGTGGATACCGCTGGCCGCCTTCAGATTGACGAGGAGATGATGCAGGAGGCGGTCGCCATCAAGCAGGCCGTCAAGCCCGACCAGATCCTCATGGTGGTCGACGCCATGACCGGCCAGGACATCGTGAACGTGGTCCAAACCTTCGCCGAGCGCGTGGACTTCGATGGCGTCATCATGTCCAAGCTCGACGGCGACGCCCGTGGTGGCGGCGCGCTCTCCGTCCGTGCGGTGACGGGCAAGCCCATCAAGTTTGTCTCGATGGGCGAGAAGCCCGACTCGCTCGAGGTCTTCCACCCTGACCGCATGGCCAAGCGCATCCTGGGCATGGGCGACGTCTACGGCATCATCGAGCAGGCCCAGAAGGTGGCCGACCAGGAGCAGATCGACGCCGCCGAGCGCATGCTGCGCGAGGGCTTCACGATGGATGACCTTCTCAACCAGATGCAGCAGATCAGGAAGATGGGAGGCCTAGCCAAGATTATCTCGGCGCTGCCCGGCGGCGAACGTGCGATGGCGCAGCAGGGTGGTATCGACGAGAGCTCGCTCTCGCGCATCGAGGCCATGATTCACTCCATGACCAAGGAGGAGCGCGCGCGGCCAAAGATCATCAACGGCCAGCGCAGGAAGCGCATTGCGGCGGGCTCCGGGCGCAGCGTTCAGGAGGTCAACCAGCTCCTCAAGCAGTGGGGCGAGATGAACAAGATGATGAGTAAGATGCGCGCTGCCACCCAGGGCGGCAGCAAAAAGCAGCGCCGCCAGATGCAGTCGATGATGCGCAACATGGGCATGGGCGGTGGCATGCCCGGCGGCATGGGCGGTCGCGGCTGGGGTATGTAGCAGCGGCTTTGTACGCACTTGCTGCGGAAAGGGGTCTTCGGGCGTCAAAAAAGGCGCCGAAGGCCCCTTTTTGCAGGACCCCCGGCGCCGTTTGCTACACCAAATCCGTGCTACTCGTGGATGATAACCACATCGCCCACGTTGCACAGCGAGTAGAGCTTCTCCGCGTCGTCGTAGGAGAGGTTGATGCAGCCGTGGCTGCCGTTGGTGAGGTAGATGTCACCACCAAAGGCGGAACGCCACGGTGCGTTGTGGAAGCCCATAAGGTTGCCCACGACACCCATCCAGAAGTCAACATGGCTCACCCACTGGGGATTGCCCGACTCGTCATTGGGGCCCACGAGCGTGGAGGGGCTCTGCTTGTTCGTGATGGTCCAGGTGCCCTGCGTGGTGCTGCGGTTGAGGTTGGGCTGGCCGGTCACAACTTCGGCCTCCCAGATGACGGAGCCGTCCGAGTCGAAGAAGATGGCGTGCTGGTCGGAGATGTCCACGTCGATGAAGCGCGTGGACCAGTCCTGGCCGCCAGGGTTGTACGTTGCCGCTGAGGAGTAGCAGGGCAGCTCGAGCGTGGTGGGGGAGCCAGCCATGATGTCGTTGTAGATGTCCTGTGCGGCCTCGGCTCCGTTGATGGACCAGCCGTAGACGCCGCCTGCAACAACGGACTCCTGCACGCCGTCGGGACGCGTGTAGGTGCGCGCCGTGCCCACGGAGTCGGTCTTTGTGGAGAGGTCACCCTTGGCCCAGGTGGTGATGGCGTCCTGGTTAAGGGTCACCGAGAGGTCATCGCCAATGGTGATCCACTGGGAGATGAGGTCGGCGTCGACGGTTGTGACCTCGGTGCCGCCAAGCGTGAGCGTGACGGTTGCGGCGAGCATGGCGTTCGCCGTCTTGATGGCGTCGTCCACGGACTCTCCCGCCTGGAGCGACTCGTCGCCGAGCTCGATGGAGGTCGCGAGGGTCTTGGCCTGCTCGGCGATGGCCTGGGTGGCAGCGTTCTGGTCTATGCGACTGGCCTGCGCGCTGTCTGACGCGGTATAGGCCTTCTTCTCGGAGTCGTAGGTGATGTCAGCGTTGCCGGAGCCCGCGCTTGCGGAGGATGCGGCGTTCACGGCGTTTGCAACGGCACTTGAGATGGCATCTGAGTCGAGCGAAACGTAGGCAGAGACGTCGCCCGTCGAGAGGCTCTGCTGGGCGCCCTGCGCAAGCTCGATGGGCCAGGCCCAAGGGTGCTGCTGAGCAATGGCGGCACGGGCGGCGCTCTCGCCGTCATATGCCAGCGAGATGTCTGCAGCGGCAAGCTCGAACGAGACGCCGTCGCCAGAAACGCTTGCCTTCCAGCCAGACGTCTTTGCGGCCGTGAGCGAGGTTGCGACGTCCTCTACGTTCATGAGCGAGACGTCCTGGCCGTCGACACTGGTAGACGGCATGAAGAAGAAGTTGAAGTACGCCACGCCACCCAGGTAAATAGCAACAACAACGGCGAGCAGGACGAGAAGTGCAATGATGGGGCCGCGGTTTGTGTGCTTCTTCTCTGACGCGCTGGCGAAGTGTCCGCCCCGTGAGGATTGTTCCATGGTTATGGCTGGTCTCCCTCGGTGTAGGGTGAGTGTTCATCTCAGAGTGTTGACATGTTTGACTATAGTAACCCAGGGTGGTGGACGGCCGCCCACAGATTGACCTACGAGAAAAAGCTCCAAAGGCCAAGGTAGCTTGAAGGCAACGCGGGGCGTGACGGGAAGGCGAGTGGTGTGGGCTTGCAGACGGTACGCATAGAGAGCGCGGATGACCCGCGGCTTGACACCTACGTGCGGCTCACCGACCACCAGCTGAGAAACAAGCTCGAGCCCGAGAAGGGCGTGCTTATAGCTGAGTCCAGGCTGGTCGTGGAGGTCGCCCTGGATGCAGGTCTTGCGCCCCTCTCGTTTCTGGTCGATGACGCTAGGCTGGAGTCATGCGCCGACCTCATCGAGCGCGCCGGCTGCGTTGCCTACGTGCTGCCGCACGACCAAATGGAGCGTCTCACCGGCTTCAACGTGAACCGGGGCCTGCTCTGCGCCATGCGCCGGCCGCGTCCGCAAGCGGTCGAGCAGGTGCTTCTCAGCGCTCGCCACGTTGCCGTTCTCGAAGACCTTGTCGACGTGACCAACGTGGGAGCGGTCTTCCGCTCGGCGGCAGCCCTGGGTGCAGATGCCGTGCTTCTCTCGCCACGCTGCGCAGACCCCTTGGGCAGGCGTGCGGTGCGTGTTTCCATGGGGACGGTCTTTCAGGTGCCGTGGGCGCGCGTCGACGCCAGTGCCTGGCCGGAGGGCATCGTGGCAGACCTCCGCGGCCAGGGATTTACGTGCCTCTCCATGGCGCTCGAGGAGGGAGCCGTGCTCATCGACGACCCGAGGCTGGCGTCTGCCGAGAAGGTCGCGCTCTTCTTTGGCTGCGAGGGCTACGGCCTTACGCGCGCAACGCTTGACGCCGTTGGCCGCTCCGTCATCATCCCCATGTCAAACGGGGTCGACTCCCTGAACGTTGCCGCGTCCTCCGCCGTCGCATTCTGGGAGCTCTTCGCGCGCAGGCGGTAGAGGCAACGCATTTTTGACGCAGGCCCCATGTGGGTGACGAGCCTCTCTCACGTAGGCGGAAAGGGAACTGGGCAACAAGGCCGAGAAATTATTGCGCGATTTTCCTACCAAACAAATTGTTTGCCCAGTTGGAGAAGAATTTCTCAGGAATAACGTTCAATAATTGCCGTCCCGGGCGCCCAAAGCGGCGCGGGCCCCTCTGCTCCGGGCGGCTCGGGCGCCCAAAGTGGCGCGGGGCCGTCTGCCCCAGACTGCCCAACCAAAGGCGCCTCGCCGAAATCACGCCGTTGCCCTCCGTGCCCCGGTGCAGACTAGAGCGATGCAACCGTCTGAGGGAGACCGCCACATGCAGGAGAAAGACCCCAACCAGCTCAAGTACCTCGAGCTTCTCTCCGAGAAGTTCCCTACCACACAGGCAGCGTTCACCGAGATCATCAATCTTGAGGCCATCCTCAACCTGCCCAAGGGCACCGAGCACTTTGTCTCGGACGTCCACGGCGAGTACGAGGCCTTCGAGCACATCCTCAACAACTGCTCGGGCGTCATCCGCGAGCGCGTGGAGGAGATCTTCAACCTCGAGCTCACGGCAAGCGAGCAGGCCGACCTCTGCACGCTCGTCTACTACCCCGCCGAGAAGCTCCGACGCCTGCGCGAGGAGGGCACGGCCACCAGCGAGTGGTACGCCATCACGCTCATGAGGCTCGTTCGTCTCGCGCGGCGGCTCTCCGGCTCTTACACCCGCTCCAAGGTGCGCAAGGCCATGCCCGTAGCGTACGCCTACATCATCGACGAGCTCCTGCATATCTCGCCCGACGAGCGAGAGGCCCGCCTTGCCTACCACCAGCGCATCATCGACACGATCATCGACACCGGCTCGGCAGACGACTTCATCTGCTCGCTTTCGGCGCTCATCAAGCGCCTGGCCGTGGACCACATGCACCTGGTAGGCGACATCTTTGACCGAGGACCACATGCCGACAAGATCTGCGACCGCCTCATGGGCTACCACTCCATCGACGTCGAGTGGGGCAACCACGACATCGTGTGGATGGGCGCGGCCTCTGGCTCGGCCGCGTGCCTGGCGGCCGTGATTCGCAACAACATCCACTACGAGAGCCTCTCGATCCTCGAGAGCGCCTATGGTGTGAGCCTGCGCGAGCTGGCGCTCTTCTCGGAGGCAACCTACACGCAGGACGACGGCATGACGCCCATGGAGAAGGCCATCTCGGTCATTCTCTTCAAGCTCGAGGGGCAGGTCATCATGCGCCATCCCAACTGGCACATGGAGGACAGGCTGCTTCTGGAACACGTTGATCCCGCCCGGGGCGTGCTCGACCTCAACGGCACCGCATACGAGATGCGCACGCGAGACTTCCCCACGCTCGACCCGGCGCATCCCTACGAGCTCTCGGCGGACGAGAGGCGCGTCATGGACGGCCTCATGGACGCCGTGCGCTCCTCGGACAAGCTGCGCGCCCACATTGGCTTCCTCTACGACCACGGCTCCGCCTACCTGGTGCGCAACGGAAACGCCATCTTCCACGCCTGCGTGCCCATGAACGAGGACGGCACCTTCTGCGCCGTGCGCCACCAGGACCAGGTCCTTGCCGGCCGCGAGTACTACGACTACGCCGATCGCCTTGCCCGCCAGGCCTGGCACGAGCATGACCAGGTCTCGCTCGACTGGATGTGGTACCTCTGGTGCGGGCGCTACTCGCCGCTTTCGGGGCGCGTGGTGAAGACGTTCGAGCGCACCTACCTCACCGACCGCTCCACCTGGCAGGAGCCGCGTGACCCCTACTTCAGGCTCACTGAGAAGCCCGAGGTGGCGCGGCGCATTCTCATGGAGTTTGGTGCAGACCCGGTGCATGGCCACATCATCAACGGCCACACTCCCGTTCACGCCGCGGACGGGGAGAGCCCCGTCAAGGCGGGTGGCCTGCTCGTTGTTATCGACGGGGGCTTCTGCCAGGCCTACCACAGGACCACGGGGATAGCGGGCTACACCCTCATCTCTGACCCCCGGGGCATGCGCATCAAGGCGCACCGTCCGTTTGGCACCATTGCCGACGTGCTCGATCTCAATGCCGACATCATGAGCGATGACGACCGCTTCGAGATTTACCCCAGCCCCAAGACGATTGGCGACACGGATACGGGCACCCAGATTCGGGGGCAGGTTGCGGACCTGAGGGCGCTTCTCGACGCATATCGCACCGGCCTTTTGCCCGAGAGAGGATAGGCCAGCCCGCCACGTCTGGGCCGGAGCCCGCAACGTGCGGTACCCGTGAATGGTTGATACACGTTACTAATGGAGACCCGGCAAATGGGTACGCTAGAGCCAGGTTCATGCACGGCACCGGACGAAAGGGTCCACAAATGGACATGGATGACAACAAGAGACGCAGATCGATGCTGATCTACGTGCTCATCGCGATTGTGGTGTACCTCGCGGTGAGCCAGACGCTCTACCCCAACCTGGTGAGCTCCCAGGTGACTGAGACCAGCTACTCTCAGTTCCTCGAGGACGTCGACAACAACAAGGTTGTCTCGGCCGAGATCGACACCAGCAACAACGAGATTAAGTACACCGAGGGCACGGGCGACTCCCAGAAGATCTACAAGACCACCGCCTGGCCCAACGATGACACCCTTGCCACCACGCTCAAGGACCACGGCGTTGACATGACGGCGTCGATTCCGGACACCTCCGGCGACCTGTGGCTCTACATGCTCATTGCGTACGGCCTGCCGCTCGTTGGTCTGTTCCTGCTCGGCTGGTGGGCAAACCGCCAGATGAAGAAGCAGATGGGCGACGACGGTCCGTCGATGAACTTTGGCGGCGGTGGCTTTGGCATGGGCGGCGGCCTTGGCCGCTCCAACGCCAAGGAGGTCAAGGGCGAGGACACCGGCGTCACCTTCAAGGACGTCGCCGGCCAGGACGAGGCCAAGGAGTCGCTCCAGGAGATCGTCCACTTCCTCAAGAACCCCGGCAAGTACAACGAGATCGGCGCCAAGTGCCCCCGCGGCGCGCTGCTCGTTGGCCCTCCGGGCACGGGCAAGACTCTGCTTGCCAAGGCCGTTGCAGGCGAGGCGGGCGTGCCGTTCTTCCAGATCTCCGGCTCCGAGTTCGTCGAGATGTTCGTGGGCCGCGGCGCCGCCAAGGTGCGCGACCTCTTCAAGCAGGCCAAGGAGAAGGCCCCTTGCATCGTCTTCATCGACGAGATCGATGCCGTGGGCAAGAAGCGCGACATGTCCATCAACTCCAACGACGAGCGCGAGCAGACCCTGAACCAGCTGCTCTCCGAGATGGACGGCTTTGACAACCACAAGGGCATCGTGGTTCTCGCCGCGACCAACCGCCCCGAGACCCTCGACCCGGCACTGCTGCGCCCCGGCCGCTTTGACCGCCGCATCCCCGTTGAGCTGCCCGACCTCGCCGGCCGCGAGGCCATCCTCAAAATCCACGCCAACGACGTCAAGATGGAGCACGACATCGATCTCAGCGTGATCGCCCGCTCCACGCCCGGTGCCTCCGGTGCCGACCTCGCCAACATCATCAACGAGGCCGCCCTGCGCGCCGTGCGCTACGGCCGCAACCGCGTCTCCCAGGAGGACCTGGAGGAGTCCGTGGACGTGGTTATCGCCGGCGAGAAGAAGAAATCGACGGTCCTCTCGGAGCACGAGAAGGAGGTCGTGGCCTACCACGAGACCGGCCACGCCATCGTCGCTGCCATGCAGACCGGCTCTGCACCCGTCCAGAAGATCACGATCGTCCCGCGCACCTCGGGCGCCCTGGGCTTCACCATGCAGGTCGAGGAGGACCAGCACTTCCTCACCACTCGCAAGGAGGCCAAGGACAAGATCGCGGTGCTCTGCGGCGGCCGCGCGGCTGAGGAGCTCATCTTTGGAGAAATGACCACCGGCGCCTCCAACGACATCGAGAAGGCAACCCAGATCGCGCGCGCCATGGTGACCCAGTACGGCATGTCCGACAAGTTTGGCATGGTGGCTCTGGGCCAGCAGCGCAGCCGCTACCTTGGCGGCGGCGCGGAGCTCACCTGCTCGGAGGGAACCGCGCAGGAGGTTGACGCCGAGGTCCAGGCACTGGTCGAGGAGGGCCACACGCAGGCTATGGAGACCCTCAAGGCCAACCGCTTCAAGCTCCACGAGATCGCCCACTACCTCCAGAAGAAGGAGACCATCACGGGCGAGGAGTTCATGAAGATGCTCAAGCGCGATGACGGCTTTGCTCCACAGTTCTCCGCACAGAGCGCCCAGTAGGCTCTCGCGATCATACGTCGGTAAGCAGCCCGGCTCCAGCGACCATCTGCTGGGGCCGGGCATTTTTATACGAGCTGCGCTTGCTGGCAGAACGCCCGTGTGTTTGGGCCGTGACGCTTGGCGGAGCGGCCTTTGGCCGGGACCTTAAGTTCGTCTATAGTGTCTGTGCCTATATGTCAGACATGAATAGAGGTTTTCCTTGGCTTCCCACTTCGCTGCCCACGACAGCCAGTACGAGCGGCTCTCGCGTAGCAACTACACGCCCCAGACCGCACATCGAGGCCACCGCGGGAACAACAACGGGCGTCGTCACCATTCGCACGTGGGTCTCGTCATTGGCCTTGTCATCGTCGCCATCGTCGCGGTGTGCGGCGCCTGCGCCTTCCAGCTCTACCGCTCGGCCATGACGGCCAAGGGGCACGCGGAGGACATGGTCACCGAGCTCTCGACCCTTAAGGAAGCCGTCAAGAGCGGTGACACGGACGCCCTCAACAACTCGGTGAACACCATCGTCGAGGACAGCGACGCCCTGAACGTCGAGGTGACCTCGCCGCTCTGGAAGCTCGCCGCGAACCTTCCCGTGGTGGGGGAAGATGTGCGCTCGGTCCAGACGCTGGGTGCGGCCTCGTCCACCCTCGTGAACGACGCCCTCGTGCCCATAGCGCAGAGCGTCTCGGGCAAGAAGCTCTCGGACATCATGCACGACGGCTCGTTCGACGTGGAGACCATCTCTTCCGTTGTTGCCGCTGTTGACCAGGCAACGCCCACCATCGAGGGGACGCTCGACACCATCGACTCGCTGCCCGAGGCGCACATCCCGCAGCTTGCCTCTGCCATCGAGAAGGTCAAGACACAGACCACCCAGGTACGCGACGCGCTTGCTAAGGCCAAGCCCATTCTCGACGTGCTCCCGCAGATGCTTGGCGCAAACGGCCAGACGCGCACCTACCTCGTGATTGCCCAGAACAACTCCGAGCTGCGCTCTACGGGAGGCCTTCCCGGTTCCTGGGGTACCGTTACGATTAACAACGGCACACTCACCATGGGTGACTTCACCACGATCCTCCACGAGTCGGGCCTCAAGGTGGACATCACCGACGAGGAGCGCAATGCCATGGCCACCAACATGGACACGGATCCCGCCCAGGTGAACTGCGACCCTGACTTTGTCCGTGTGGGCGAGCTTGCTCGTGACTACTGGGCCCAGACGGGTGGCGGCAACGTTGACGGTGTCATTGCCATCGACCCGGTCTTCCTGCAGCGCCTTGTTGCCCTTACGGGCTCCATCACCGCTCCGGACGGTGCGACCCTCGACGGCACCAACACAGCGCAGGCGCTCCTGAGCGACGTCTACTGGAAGTACGGAGATAACGGGGCCGCGCAGGACGCCTACTTTGCGAGCGTCGCCGAGCTCGCGTTCAAGTCGGTCCTGAGCAACCTTGGCAACGCCAGCATCAAGGACCTCAAGGACGTCTACAAGAAGTCCGCGGCGGACGGGCGTCTTCTCGTGTGGATGAACGACCAGAGCGAGGAGCAGGCCATGCAGGTGCTCGGTGTTGCCGGCGGCCTCTCGACCGACCCCACCAAGCCTGTCCTGGGCGTCTACCTGAACGACGACTCCTACAGCAAGCTCAGCTGGTACACGCAGGCGGGCACCACCATCGACGGCGGCACCAAGAACGCCGATGGCACCACCACCTACAACGTCACCACCACGCTTACCAACACCATCACGCCGGAGGAGGCTGCCACAGCCCCCATCTACATCTACGGCGGCAATGCCGACAAGCGCGACAACTCCGACATGCTCCACTTTGTGTACTTCATTGCGCCCGCGGGCGGAACGATCACGAACTTCTCCGCGAGCGACGGGCTCATCTTTACCGACTACGGCGTCAACGAGGCCACACTGAGCGGCCTGCAGTTCATCCGCGTTCGCACGCACCTGCGCTCCGGCGAGTCGGGGACCTTCACCTACCAGGTCACGGTTCCCGCCGAGGCAACGCAGCCCCTGGCACTTCGCACCACGCCGCTTGCGCAGGAGAGCCTCATGAGCAACTCCGTGCCCGCAAGCGCCACGGAATAGCTCAGCCGCTGGACGAGCAGTGCTCAGACCTTCGACGCCGCACGGCATCCCAGCCGTGCGGCGTCGTGCTCTTCTGACGTGAAATCCGCCAGCGCTCGTAAGGCCACGGCGAACGTGCTATCATGCAGCCTCGAAGGCTGTGAAGGGGACAGGTAGCCTCGGACAGCGCCATGGGAAGCGAGCGGGGATGGTGGGAGCCCGCCTTGGCGTCCGTCGCAA
>Ga0256406_1004754_pt1 | contig 15184 bp, 3 predicted proteins | sample RumenRJG_03DNA_FD_185986 | JGI IMG/M metagenome (GOLD analysis project Ga0256406, IMG submission 185986) | Bovine rumen microbial communities from Lethbridge, Alberta, Canada - RJG_03 | ecosystem: Host-associated > Mammals > Digestive system > Stomach > Rumen | place: Canada: Alberta | collected... | reverse complement strand
AAGGTTCCGGCAACATGACGCTTGAACGCGCCAAGGAAATCGCGACCCTCGGCCTCGACTATATCTCGGTGGGCGCTCTTACACATAGTGTAAAGGCTCTCGACATTTCGATGAGAATATAACAGACCGTTCGCACCAATGGCCCAAAAGGGGCGTCTAGACTCCTTTTAGACGGCTGAAAAATACATCTTTCTTATAAGGGTATTGAAATCTTTACAATGCCCTTTGATTTTTCTATCTTACGCGCTGAAATTTGTTATTGGTGTTCAAACGTCATTGCGAGGAGTCGAAGGCGACGAAGCAATCCACGTAGGATTTGCCAAAAGGAGAAAATATGAGCAAGGATTTAAAAGAAAAAGCTCTCGAATATCACGCCATGGGCAAGCCCGGCAAAATCGAAATCGTGCCGACCAAGCCGCATAGCACGCAGACCGACTTGGGCCTTGCATACACTCCGGGTGTAGCTGCTCCTTGCTTGGAAATCGAAAAGGACAACAACCTTGCTTATGAATACACCGGTAAGGGAAACCTCGTTGCTGTGATCAGTAACGGTACGGCAGTGCTTGGCCTCGGAGACATTGGCGCCCTCGCTGGTAAGCCGGTGATGGAAGGCAAGGCTCTCCTCTTCAAGATTTACGCCGGTATCGATGTGTTCGATATCGAAATCAACGAAAAAGATCCGAAGAAGTTTATCGAAATCGTGAAGGGTATCGCTCCGACGTTCGGCGGTATCAATCTCGAAGACATCAAGGCTCCGGAATGCTTCGAAATCGAAGATACCTTGAAGGCTGAACTCGACATCCCTGTGATGCATGATGACCAGCACGGTACCGCAATCATTTCTTCTGCAGGCCTCTTGAACGCAATTGAAGTGGCTGGCAAGAGCATTCGCAACGTGAAGATGGTGGTGAACGGTGCGGGTGCAGCCGCTTGCGCCTGCACGCGACTCTACTTGTCGCTCGGTCTCAAGAAAGAGAACCTGGTGATGTGCGACAGTAAGGGTGTCATTCGCAAGGACCGCAAGGGCCTTACCGAAGCGAAGGCTTTCTTTGCGACCGACCGCACCGATATCGAAACGCTCGAAGACGCCATGAAGGGCGCCGATGTGTTCGTCGGCCTCTCCAAGGCTAACGTCCTGACTCGCGAAATGGTCCGCAGCATGGCCGACCAGCCGATCGTTTTCGCTCTCGCCAACCCGAACCCCGAAATCAGCTACGAAGAAGCCATGGCAAGTCGTGGCGACCTGATTTTTGCGACGGGCCGCAGCGACTATCCGAACCAGGTGAACAACGTTATCGGTTTCCCGTACATTTTCCGCGGAGCCCTCGACGTTCGCGCTACCTGCATCAACGAACACATGAAACACGCCGCCGTGCGCGCCATTGCAGCCCTTGCCCATAAGCCGGTTCCGGATGTGGTGAACATTGCTTACAACTCTCAGCGCTTTACCTTCGGTAAGGAATACTTGATTCCGAAGCCGCTGGATCCGCGCCTGTTGACCGACGTGTCTATCGCTGTGGCCAAGGCTGCTATCGAAAGTGGCGTGGCCCGCAAGCCGATTACCGATTGGGATGCCTACTACGACCGTCTGCGCGACATGATGGGCTACGATAACAAGCTTATCCGTCAGTTCAGTGATACGGCCCGCAGCAACCCGAAGCGCGTGGTGTTTGCCGAAAGCAACCTCAACATGCTCAAGGCTGCGGTGCAGGCCAAGACTGAAGGCGTTGCACACCCGATTCTGCTCGGTAACCCCGAACGTATTCAGATTATTGCCCAGCGCGAACAGCTCGACCTTACGGGCATCAAGATTGTGAACCCGCGTTCCGCCGAAGAATTTGAACGCCGCCGCAAGTATGCCGAAATCTACGCCGAAGAAAACGGCCGTAACGGTGTGACGCTCGACGAAGCCCGCGACGACATGTTTGAACCGAACCACTTCGGTATGATGATGGTGAAGGTCGGCGATGCAGACGCTCTCATTTCCGGTGGTTACTCCAAGTACAGCGAAACGATTGAGCTTGCCAAGGAAATTATCGGTATCCGCGAAGAATACAAGCACTTCGGCGCTATGCACATTTTGAGCACTCGCAAGGGTACGTTCTTCCTGGCCGATACGCTGGTGAACCGCGACCCTGATGCAGATACCCTCGTGGATATCGTGAAGCTCACTCACGACGCCGTGCGCTTCTTTGCTCACGAACCGGTGATGGCGATGCTCAGCTACGCAAACTTCGGAAGCGACAAGGAAGCTGCTCGAGGCACTGTGAACAAGGTCCGCGAAGCTGTGAAGACGATTCATGAACAGTATCCGGATTACGTGATTGACGGTGAAATGCAGGTGAACGTGGCTCTCGATAAGGACCTGCGCGACACCAAGTACCCCTTCAACAAGATCAAGGGCCAGACGGTCAACACGCTTATCTTCCCGTGCCTCTCTTCTGCAAATACCACTTGCAAGATGCTCTTGGAAATGGGCGTGGGCGAATCCATTGGTCCTGTGCAGATGGGCTTGAACAAGCCGGTTCACTTTACCGACTCCGACGCCTCTGTGCACGATATCTTCAACCTGACGGTTGCCGCCGTGATCGACGCTATCGTTCAGGAAAAGAAGGACGAAGAAAAGAGCCGCAAAAAGTTCGACAAGATGTGGTAGAATAAATCTACTTCTTTTTACTCTTTTTAGCCTTCGTTTTTGCGGAGGCTTTTTTCTTTGTAGTAGATTTTTTGGGAGCCTTTTTCTTTCCCTTGACGTCTTTCGCCTGCACGGTGGCTGGCTCGGGTTCAGCCGTTTCTTCAGAAGAAATTTCTGCAGGCTTGTTTTCTGCAGAAGCTGCCGCTGGCGATTCCGCCTCTACGGGCTGTACGGGTTCTGTGGCTTTAGTAGAATCGACAACCTGTTCGGAGGGGACGGCTGCGCTTTCGCTATCATCGCTGCCATCGTCGAAAGGTTCTTCTTGTACAGCGGATTCGTCCCTCTTTTCGATTCGGTCGTGGGGGTTGTAGATTTTATCGCGAGAAAGTTCGAAACCGATGGACAGGCGGGCGCCGAATTTGCCTGTCGAAATGCGATGGTTCAGGTCACTGCTTTCGTAGGACTTGAGTACGGAGGCGTATTCATAGTTGACTTCGACGCCGATTCGGTAGGGGAGTATGACACCGAGGCCTCCGGCGACAAAGAAGTCGAAGGGGCGTTCCCACCAGTTGCCGTTACCTGTGATGAGGGGGAGAACACCTACGCGGCCCACGGCATAAGGTGAAAAAATGGCGTCGGTGTTGATGCGACCGAAAGCGAAGGTTCCCCATACGGGAATAGAGGCGGGGACAATCTTGGTATTGCCCTCCTTCAGCGGGCTCTTGTAGCCTACGCCGAAACCATAGCGGATGGGACTAAATTCGGCGGCGAAGTTCATTTCGAGACCGGCAGAGAACTGCATCTCACTGTCCCAGTCCCTTTCGGATTTTACGCTTTTCTGGTGGGTGACGATAGATGCGTTGCTGGGTGCATAGCCGTTGAAAAAGGGCCTGAGCTCCATGGCCAAAACATTGCTGATTAGGCAAAAAATGCAAACGAGTATGAATTTCCTCAACATAAACCCCATAAATTAAGAAATTTGTAACAAAAGATAAAAATTTTTCTAAATTATTTGTAGGGATAGACCCCTGTAAAAAAGGTCTTGTTGGGAGAACATCGATGATTCGAGCATATATTGCATTGTGCATTTTGTTTGCTTTTAGTTATGCACAGGCTGTACAAGTTTCCATAGAAGATAATGGTAATATTTACCTTAGTTCTACAAAAGGGACTAGGGATTATTCTGCCGGCGATACCATTCGACTCGACGCGACTACCAAAGATGGCTATGCCTTCGATGAATGGAAAATGGATGCTGGTGGTAATTGCGTTATTGATGACGCTCATTCCAGATCGACCTTTGCCACGGCGTATGAAGGCGGCCTTTGCCGTTTTAGACCTTACGCTAAAGAACAAAGCTTTTATTATGAGTTGACTCCTGGTGGAAGTCCCACTGTGCTGGACTTCAAAAAATATTCGACCACGACGGGGTATAGCGCTTATGGGGTCCGAATAAAAGTCAAGCAGGGGGGCAAGAGGTTAGTTCTAGCCATTTCGAACTATTCCAAAAAAAGTTTCTCATATGCATATAAAAGCCATATGGGTTTTGATAGCGGAATGAGCTCGGCTGGAGATTATTCAGATGGTCGACTCTATTTTTATAGTGACGGGTACGGCTCTACTCCTTATGATTACTATATCGCTATTCCCGAAGAAAACATTGATAGCGAAGACAAAACGGCTACGGTTCAGGCGTTTTTAGCCTATTATTTGTCAACTGACGTTGAGGGGGGTGGTTCTGCTAAACTGGGTTCCACCACTGGAAGAGTCCTTATTGAAGGAGATACGCAAACAGTTACTGCCACTCCGAGTAAGGGCTACCGCTTTGGCAATTGGAAAACGACCGGAGGATGCTCCGTTGATGATGAAAATTCCGCTACGGCTACCGTTACCATGGGGGCAAACGATTGCGTTGTCACGGCTGTGTTCAATACGGGTGAAGTCTATGAACTTTCTTCGAAGCCGAAGTCTTTCAACTTGGCCAAAGATGCTTTCTTGGTAGACGGCAATTATGACTTGCGTACCAAGTTTACCGCCCCGGCAACCGGCACCTATGTGGTTGAAGTAAAGACCAATAGAAGTATCAAGTACATTGACAATGGACAAAACTCCTCATTTAACGCTACCACGGAAAAGACGCTTGCAAGTAATGGCCAAATTTCCTTGAGCATGAGTGCGGGAAAGTCCTACTACATCTTGTTCCGCCAATCAGAAGACTATGGCACGGATGATATTGAACTGGTGGTGAAGCGAAAATATGTTTTACGCTATGACAATACTGGTTCAGGAAGCTATAGCTCGATGAATTGCGACCCCGATTCTTCTTACACGATTGGTGCGGGATCTGTGTTTGGAAAGATGTTTGACAAATGGGAAGTGGTGTCGGGTACCTGCAAAATAGACAAAGAGAACCTTATGGTTACAAAGGTTCAACTTTCTGCGAATTGCACCATCCAGGCACATTTTAAAGATGCTCCCATTCTGCCCATTGCCGAAATACCCGTCACCTACAATTTTGAAGTCGATGGTTATGTCCGCGGTTCCAACTACAGCATGAATACGGGATTTATCCCGACGGACTCCGGTACCTACAGGCTCACGATTAAACCGTCTAACACGACAACTGTTTATTTTTATGATCAGGGCTCCGACAAAACATTCACTTCTACAAACAGTAAAAGTTATAGCGGACTTGATACTAAAAAGATTTTCTTGGGAAGCGTCAATACAGACGGCCGGTATCTTCTTTTTAGTAATTATGGCACGCAATCCTTAACGTTCAACGTCGACCGTACTTACCATATAGAACTCGTAGGTGACGAAGATATTTCAGCCAAGTTTGAAAACGGTTCTTCCCATGACTCTTCGCATGTTAATGGTGAATCTATACAAATTACCGCCAATGCATCTAGTGGAAAGAGATTTTCATACATGAAGGTGACTTCGGGGAAATGCACCTTGAACGACACCGCTGCACAGAATGCAAAAGTGACTGTCAATGGAGATTGTAAAATAACCGTATTCGCAGAAGACGATGGTGGTGTTTATCCGATTTCTACAACGCCTTCGGAATTCAACTATGGCATGCACCGCTCTGAAATCGGCTCAAGTTTTGGCATCAAGACCGTGTTTACGGCGCCTAAAGACGGCCGATACACTATTTTCACAAAAGGCAACCTGTCGAATGTTTGGGCTTATGACGAAACCTTTACCACAAAGAGCAGTCTCTCATCCAATGCGTTTAGTGCCACTGAAGGTGAAAAATATTATTTCTACTTGCAAAGCAACAATTCCTCCTATTCCCCGGACAAGAATGACACTCTCTCGGTATGGGTTGTCAAAAACGTGAACGTAACTTCTGCAGTTTCGGGTGCGGGAAGCGTTAACGTCAATAGTAAATTGGGCTCTAGTGACGATAAACTTGCCGGTGATTCCATTTCGATTGTGGCTATTGCAGATGATGGATCGCGTTTTGACCATTGGGAAAAAGTTTCTGGTTCCTGTACGATTCGTGATACCGCAAAGATTAGCACCTTCGTGGCGCTCGCCGGAGATTGCAAGGTAAAGGCGTTCTTTGTAGAAGGCAAAGTTTTTGAAATTAGCGAAACTCCCAAATGGTTCAATTTCCTTAAAGACGGTGTCATGCGCAACGGATATATGGGAATACAGACTTATTTCGATGTTCCGACTGCGGGAACCTATAAGTTTGTTGCGTATTCTAACACGACCAATTATTATCGTTACCTTTATTCCGATGAAACTTTTAAAACGGGGACCTACAAGTCTTCTAATGTTGATGCCATTGCGGAGGCCGGTAAGCATTATTATGTGTTCCGTAATAATCGCAATCTCTCGCAGATCACGTCTGCCGATTCCATATTGATTTCGGTGAAACGTACTTACCGGGTTCATATAGATACCCTGGGAAAAGGCGATGTCACAATCAATGGCTATTACCGCTATGACGATTCTACGGCCGCTGCGGGGGATACCCTTCGGCTTGTTGCCTCTCCAAACACTGGTTATAAGTTCAAAAAGTGGGACGTTGTTTCGGGTTCTTGCACCTTGTCCGATAAGGCGTCGGCTACGACAACAGTCACGGTCAAGGGAAACTGCAACCTTAAAGCCAACTTTACTGCAGGTGAAATCTATAGCGTTACCGATACACCCAAGGAATACACCTTCAAAGACAATTATTACAGTGGCTCTGCAACTAATGGCGTTCGTTTCACTTTCGTTGCGCCGGCCGACGGTAAGTACGGCATTGTGGTGAAACTTAAAAATCGAGTTAGCTATGTTACATATTACAAATGTGCTAATGATGGTTGCACAAGTTACTCTACTTACAAAAGTGTCGCTTCCCCCTATATTGACTCTGTAACAGTTTCAAAGGGCGACGTGGTAAACTTCAAAGTGTTGCCCTACAGTTCCGCTTACGCCAATGAGGATGTCATTTCGGTTCATTATGTAGATTTGAATAAAAAACGCCTTGCCATAAAACTCATGGCTGATTCCCTGGGAACTGTTTCTCCCAGCGCGGGCTATACAGATGTGATTTCTGGTATGGACTATAGTATTAACGCTGCGGCGACTCGCTTTGGTTACCGATTTGATCAATGGAGTGTGAAGTCCGGTAATGCGACCATTGCGAATAAAGATACTAGCTATACATTTGTAAGCACAACCAACGACGCTACCGTTCAAGCTCGCTTTAGAAAAGGTGATGTCCATAAAATTGACGAAACGGTAAAGTCTTTTGTTTATAGCACAGACTATTATTCCGATTCTGTTTACCGCAGTAAATATGAAGTGGCGTTGAAATGGACTCCTAAGGATACGGGAACCTACTTCTTGGATATAGAATCTCCGCAGGCAAGCGGCTATGTGTATAGTTTTGGCAACAGTTCCACGTTTAGGTCTTATAGCACCTATACGAGTTTTAGCAACAAGTACAGTCTCCCTGTTACCGTAAAAAATAAGGGCGAAACGCTGTATTGGACTGTTGTTCCCTATAGCTCCAGCTATTATAACAGTTCGTTTACGGTAACTATACGGAGCTCGGTTTCCCTGAAGGTTATCGCTGGCAGCAACGGATCTCTATCGAGTAATTCACTAATAAAACTTGGCGCTGGTCAAGATACTACCGTTACCGCCTATGGAAATATGGGCTATGTCTTTAACAAGTGGCGAGTGGTTTCGGGCGATGCGTCTATAAAGAGTTTGATTTCACGCTCTACCAAAGTGACTGTCAACAAGGATGCTGTTATTGAAGCCTCGTTCCGCAAGGGTCCCATTCAGAATGTCGGTTATGACGAAAGTAAGTTTACATTCAATAAGGACAAGTATACCGACAACAGCAGATACAACAACTATGTATTCATGACCTGGACTGCTCCTGATTCTGGTATGTACTTTGTTGATTTAAATATTTCGGGAACCAGCGATCTCTATAGTTTTGGTACGGATTCTACGTTCTCGAGATCTTCTTCGAAGCATTACTATTCCGGTGAGAACGGTTTCGCTTTCACGGGAGCCTCGGGCGTTCCGCAGTATTGGGCCTTGGGACCTTATTATACTAGCGACAGCTCTGATTCCTATAGCGTAAAAATAAGCAGGGGATATGAACTTTCCATTAATGTCGATGCTTCTATGGGAACGATCAATACGAATAGCAAGATTGCTCTGCATAAAGGACGCGATACAATCATTACGGCCAGCAGCAAGGTGGGCTATTTCTTTGATGAGTGGAGTAAAGTTTCTGGTAGTGTGACGATTGGCGCTTCAACCCAGCGTTCGACAAATGTATCTATCGAAAGTGATGCTACGATAAAGGCTAAGTTCCACAAGGGACCTGTTCAGAAAATTGGAACAACTGCAAAGACCTTTACCTTTAATAAGGACATTTTTACGGATCATGCGAGCCATCCGTATGATGTAGCCATGACATGGACCGCTCCTGATTCCGGCTGGTATTACCTGGAAATCGAAAGCCCCGATAGTGACATTACCCGTGGCTACCTCTGGAACTATGGTACAGATTCAACCTTTAGTGGTTCCTATAGCACCGCTATCATGCCAGTCAGTTACCTGTTCCAGGGGGCTGCCGGTGTACCCCAGTATTGGTCTTTCCAACGGTATTATAATGCGGATTCCAGTAAACGCTTTACAGCGAAAATCGTAAAGTCCGCTCAAATCACGGTTGTTTCGGATGGCCATGGAACAGTGACTCCCACAACTCCGAAACCAGCAAGTCAAACGAGCTCGGTAAGCATTTCTGCGACATCGAATTTCGGATACAACTTCAATGAGTGGGCCGTTACATCTGGCACTCCGGATATCGGAAACACCAAGAGCGCAAACACCACGATAAAATCTGCGGACGATGCCACCGTCAAGGCGACCTTTGTCAAGGGGTCTGTCCAGGCAATTGGCTCAACAAAGAAGGATTTTGTCTTTGCGAAAGACTACTATACCGACACCACCGGATTCAAAAATCAGGTGTTCATGTCCTGGACTGCACCCGATACCAACTGGTACTTTGTAGAATTCAAAGCCGATTCTGCGATTGACTTGAATGTTTACAGCTACGGAACCCTTTTGAGTGCCAAGCACGAGCGCTTGATAAAGTCGAATGGAAAGTATTATCTGACGTTCCAGGGCGAAAAGGGTGCTACCCATTATTGGGGCGTGGCCCCTTATAATGCTCCCGATTCCCTTGTGGGTATTTCGGCAAGGATTGCGGTTCCCTATGTGTTGACAGTCGAATCTGCCGATGAAGGAAACGTGTTCCCCCGTGGCGATGTCGCCATGCCTATGGCCGGGGATACAACAGTTATCGCCATTCCTTACGGCGGTTACATCTTTAGCAAATGGACAGTCACGAAGGGCAATGTTTCTATTGATGACTCTACGAGCGCAAGGACGACCGTTACTCCGCTGGATTCCTCGTGCGCCATCAAGGCAAATTATGTTATTGACTTTTCCATTGTGCCAGAACTGAAGATTACTAATCTTGATTTGACCGACTATCCGAGAGTATGTACCAGGGTCTCCGTTGTAGATAAGAACAACGGTCGTTCCGTTTACGGCTTGGATTCTACGGACTTTATCTTGTTTGAAAACGACAAACCGCTCCCTGCCGATGTGACAGTGCATAAGAGCGTAAAGGGCGTGTCGGTGGCGCTCGTGGCCGATGAAAGCGCTTCTATGTCCGGAACGCGTATGGTCGAAGCGAAGAATTCCATGAAGGCGTTTGTGGATCAGATGGGCCCTTATGACAGAACTGCCATTGTGGGCTTTGATGGTGATGACGGAATTGTACATCAGGCCATGACATCGGACCGCGCTTTGCTTTATGCAGGAATCGACAGGCTGACTGCTGATGGCAGCTCGACAAATATTACCGATGGAGCCTATCGCGGCGTAGAACAGGTGAAAGATGAAGTGAATCCGACCGCGGTGATTATATTCTCTGACGGTGCCAACAACGAAACTCACTTTACCTTGGATCAGGCGGTCAATTTAGCGAACAGCAACAATACTTCTATTTATTCCATTGGAGTCGGATCGGGGGCGACTGTTGAGCCCTTAAAAAGCCTGGCTGTGCGAACTGGCGGTATTTATACCACGGCTCCCACCTCTTCTCAGTTGGCAGATATTTACGCTGCGGTTCGCACTGCTGTCATGGCGAAATACACGGTATGCTATTCTACTCCCGATACTGTAATCGATGGTGACGCCCATGTTGTAGAAATCAAGACGAGTGTGCATGGCAAGAGTACAAGCGATACTGCCGTCTGGAACGAAAACCATTTACCGCCTAAGGTGACCTTGACCATGGCGACCGCGGGACTTGTGGGTAAGGAACTTCATTTGGATTCCTTGAATATCGGAGTTGTTGTTTCGTCTAAACTTTCTATGTCGTCTGTGAAGGCTTTTGTTCGCACCCATGGGGATACGTTGTCTGCATACAAGCAATTTACCATGAGAAAGCTGAAGGATAGCACTTGGACTGTTTATATTCCCGATAGCGATCTAATTGCTCCGGGTATCGATTTTTATGTGATTGCGACGGATTCTCAGGGAAATGTGGGAAACACGCCTTCTGTCAATTTACCCGAAAAGAATCCGTACACCATTTATGTCAAGAACAAGATGTCGAATATTAAGCTGATTACAGAAGGCTGTGTCGATACTATGGGGACCGATGTAAAATTGAGCTTCGAAGTCCACGATATTGAAGGAATGGATTCTGTAAAGCTTTATTATAGAAGCCGTAGCAAGGCGCCTTTCGATACTTTGCCTATGGTACGCCGCAGCAGAACCAGCGATTACTGGGACGTGATGGTGCCCTCAAAGGCGTTTGGCGGAAGCAAACTGGAAATCAATGCCGAGGCGTGGGATGTCTTGGGCGAAAAGACCACCTGGCTTACCACAGAGAAAACCTATGTTGATGGCTGCGAACCTCCGCCCGCTCCAGATGAAACGGACTATATCCATATCGTAAACGGGGATTCTTCCGGAAAGTCTATCAAAAGAACGACGGAAAAAATCAGGCTGACACTGGAAAGTCAGGATTTCACGCCGGGAAAGGATACCCTTACGGTTTCGCTTTCTTGCTTCTATTCTGGCGATATTGAAAGTAACTTGAAAGTTGCCGAAAAGAAGCCCGGCTATTACGAGATTACAAAAGACATCGAGAAAAATGAATATGCGCCGAAACGCGGCGACGGAAAGATTTCTTGCGATGCTTCGGATATCCTTGTGGCGGAATTCAAGGACCCTGTATACAAGACCCTCGCCAGCAAAAAGGTCGTTGTGTCCGATAACATCGATACCACTTACCGTTTCTTGAAAAAGAAAACCGATGTGGAATTAGATTCTGTAGAAACCACCGACAGCGTGGCGTTTGTACTCCGTGTTACGGCCGAAAGCAAGTCGATTTATGCCCGCGATACTATCAAGGTCACCCTGTTCACCAATACCGGCGATACCATTAGGCTTAAGGCTGTAGAAACCGATGTGTATTCTTCGGAATTTGAAACGACATCGGCGTTCTACTTTGTCGATGGCGAGAAGGAACTGAAAAGTAAGCGCCTTGATGCTGTTTTCAACTACAAGAGTACCAGGAACCGCGTCAAGATTTATGCCGAGGTAGATGGCGATGAGTCTGCACTAAGTTTCCGCAACTCGCTGATTGTTTATTCCAATTATGCTGCCGCAGACTATGCCGAAATTTACGACAGCGACAAGGATGGCCGCGCCGATTCCGTTCGCGTCCACTTTATTGAGCGCCTTTCCGAAAATATCGCAAGCATCGATACCGTCTTCTGGAATGCTGCTGGAAAGACGTGGAAAAAGGCGTCCAAGAGCAAAATGCACGTGAGTGAAGATTCCCGCTGGGTGGAAGCCGTTATCAAGGAACCATTCGGTTACGGCGTGACCTTTGCCGATAAAGACAATGCCCCTTACTTGCGCATGACAAAGACTGCTGCCGACCGCCCGCAAAAGGTGGAACTCCGGGATAAAATTGGCCCGGTCCCCGTGAAGGCGGAAAAGCACCCTGGCCGCGTCCAGACAGAGGAATATATTGAGGAATCCTACGGCATTCCGCCCGACACCTTGTTTGTAGAAATGTCCGAAGCGATTTCCACCAAGGAAACGAATGAACCCTGGAAAAACTTGTTCCGCTATTCCGCTCGCTGCTCCGATACGGCGAGCATGGCGCTGCGCGTTCTAGGGGAACCGACGGTAAGTGAATCTGGCAAGGAATGGACGATTGTCCTTAAGGACAACAACTTGCTGGTGGACAACTGCATTCGCACAAACCCCGCCTCGGGTTATGTTGACGATCAGAAGAATGCCGTTGGAATTGGAGGCGTGTCGGTGGGCGGCAAGAACAGCGATATTTACCTTTACGAGGTATCTTCCAATATTCGCCTCTTAAAGAAAGACAAGAAGCCGAAGTGGATTCCCCCTGGAGAAAAGGAATGGGAACTTGTTCCCGATTCCCTGCAGACGATCCGCATCTCGTCTATTGCCCCGTACAAGGCCCGCGTCATTATTTACGATAACTATTCCAATGTGGTAACATCGTTCAACCAAACCTTTACCAAGGAAGAAATGGAAATGGATTCCCGCGGTAATGAAAATGACCATTCCAGGCTAGGATTCCTCTATTGGAACGAGCGTAGCTCCGAAGGTCGCAAGGTGGGTGACGGTGTGTACATCTGGAGAATAGACTTCAGGTTTAACGACGGCCACAAGGAATATCGACTGCTCAAGACCGGCGTGAAACGCCGCAAGTAAAGGCAATGCAGGACTTTATTGTCTACTTTCCCTAGATTAATTTGCTCAAATGAGCAAATTTGTCGGGGAAAATTGCTATATTTGGGCGGCTATGGATTATGGTGTTTATGGAAGTACCTGGTGGAGCAAAAAGTGGCTAGACCACTTGCTTGCTGGTGCATCCGGACGGGACATTGATTACGCCTTTAAATATGTGACACGGGGCCAGGTACAGCCGTTTACTGTGGCCGATAACCGCGTTATGGCGTCGGTCAAGGGGCCTAACGGTGGACTCCATAATGTATACCTGGTTTTTCCGAAGTTCGACAAGGAACGCTCTGATGTTTTTGTGGGCCTTTTAAAACAGCAACCTGTAGAACTTGCTGCCCTTGCCAATGGCGCCATAAACCCCTCCATCGAACTGATTGTCGGAAAGAGCGGGCTTGAGCTTTTTGAATCCTGCGACCGCGTGAACATGAATTGCGATTGCAAGGATCCGCTGCCGTGCCGTTACGTGATTTCGGTATTCCTGAAACTGGCCGAGATGATGTCAGCAGACCCGTTTGTACTTTTCAAGATTCACGGATTAGATATCGCTTATCTTAAGGATTACAAGCCGGAGCCTGTCGAATCGGACGTACCCAGCGAACCGACGCTGGTGCGGATTTTGCCGGTGAACAACCGGGTGGCCTCGCCGCGCATCCCGATGTTCAAGTTCGGGGAATGGCGGGACTATTCCCATATTTTGCCGGCGATGCTTGCAAATTTCCCGGAGTTTTGCCCGGCGGGGAACTTCAAGAAGAGCTTTGTAGACGAACTGGAACGTTGCCGCGCTTTTTATAACCACTTTGAAAAGTTTGAACAGTTTGCCCAGGATTTCGGCATTTACCATGCCCACACTTTTTTGATGGAAAAGGAGCGCCTGCAGATTGTGCATGGGCGCGGGTGGCAGTGGACTTTTAACCAGCTGGAAGATGAACGTGAAGTGGCGACTGGCCTTTCGGTCGAAAATGTGATGGGGGCGCTTTGCCGCCTGAACCAGGATTGCGTGTGGCATAACCACGTGACAGTGCGCTTTGTGCACCAGTTGCTGCAGGTGGCGTATTATCTGGTGCGTTGCGGTGCGATTTACCCGCAGGTGTTCTGGCTGAATAACGTGACGGCTCAGATGCGCTGGTTGCCTGCAGAGATGCTTCCTGATGTGTTGGCGGTGGTAGCGGAACTTGAAAAGTCAGTGCCCGATGACTTTGCCTTTACGGTACGGGATCAGGTTCGTGAAGACTTGGACAGCGCTGCCGAGCATATATTGTCTGTATTTATTGGCAAATTGTTGCGCTTTGCCCGTACGGCTCAAAGCTACAAGAAAGGCACTCACGAAAACTTGCTCGGATTTTTCTTTGATTGCAAGTCGGGGCGCCTTGCTGCTAATGGCCTGAAAATTCCTTCAAAGATTCAGGCTTGGTTCTCGGTCTATAATTCGCTGGAATTCAACCACAAGATTATTTTCCACTGCTCGGAGTTGGGCAAGGAAATAGCGTTGAATGTTCTGGTGGAATCTTCAGCGGGGCGCGAAACGCTGGCGATGCTTTTTGAAAATAGCGACCCGAGACTTTTGTCGCTGATGAACGTGCTCAACTGCGTCGCAGAAACCTTTAAGCCCCTGAAGGCGTATTTGGAACGCCGCGCCGTGGAGCCGTTGGTGATGCATGGCGCGGAACTCAAGGAATTCGTGACTTATTCAGTCAAGAAATTCGAAGTGTTCGGTATCGTGACGGAAATGCCCCGATCCTTAAGGGAAATGGCGCGGCCCAAGACGCAGATGAAGCTGAAGGGTAGCCTCGGTATCGGCGCCTTTACGGCGGGAGACCTGCTGGACTTTGACTGGGAAGTGGCTCTCGGTGACGAGAATGTTTCTGCTGAAGAATTCTTGCGGCTAGCGAAGGATGCGGGCGGTCTCTTGAAGTATAAGGACCGCTACATCGAATACACGTCGGATGACCTGGCGCTTTTGCAGCAGCGCTTGGATGAACACGAAAAGAAGAACGCTTCGGGTGCGGTTGCTGCAGATTCTGCGGAGAATGCCGACGGTGACTCGGAAACTCACGAAGGCGATTCCGAAACCGAAAACTTTATCCCCTCGACGGCGAAGCTGATTCAGGCATGCCTCACGGGCAAATGCGACGACATTCCTGTGAATATGACCGACGGCTTGAAGCAACAGTTTGATTCTTGGCGCGGTGAAACCGAAATCGCCTTGCCGCA